>Ga0105097_10000489_pt1 | contig 18053 bp, 15 predicted proteins | sample PPLLak12cMay2015_FD_87035 | JGI IMG/M metagenome (GOLD analysis project Ga0105097, IMG submission 87035) | Freshwater sediment microbial communities from Prairie Pothole Lake near Jamestown, North Dakota, USA - PPLs Lake P7 Core (1) Depth... | ecosystem: Environmental > Aquatic > Freshwater >...
CGGGATGCATTCGAGGCCTGCGTCGCCTGGACGGTCAGAACGCCTCCGCCGTCCATCGCTTCGATGCCGTTTAAAAACAGGTTCAGCAGCACCTGGTTCAGGCGGTCGCCGTCCAACTGAACGTCCGGCATATCGGCTGGATGCCGGACGGCGACCGTGACGCTCTTTGCCTGCGCCTGGGGTTCGATCAGCTTGGCAATGTCCGCGATCAGGCGATCCGGTCGAACCGGGCGCGGTAGGATGCTGACCGGCCGTGAGAATTCCAGCAGCTGGCCAACCACGCGGTTGAGGCGGTCGACCTCCTGAATCAGAATGGAGGCAGTTTGGGCATCCTGCTCGTTTTCGCGGTAGCGCTCCCGGAAGTAGGTCGCAAACCCCTTGATGGAGCTGAGCGGGTTACGGATTTCATGGGCCACGCCGGCAGCCAGGCGGCCAACGATTGCCAGGCGCTGGTTGCGCGCGATTTCGCTGCGCAGGGTGCGGACCTCGCTCAGATCCTTGAAGAGCAGGATGATGCCGAGATCATGACCGTCTGCATCGGTAAGCCGCCCACCGCCGATTTCAAGCGGGATGACGCGGCCTGCGCTGGTCATGCAGTCGATTTCTTTCTCCAGCACGGCGGTATTGGGCGCCTCCAATGCCTCGACCTGCGACCACAGCGCCGCCGGCAGCGCTTGCTTCGCCGGGCTGCCGATGACACCCACGGCCGGCGTCTGAAGCACGGATTCGGCCACCTGATTGAATACCGCCACCCGCTGCCGGCTGTCGATCGCTACCAGCCCGATCGGCATGTTCTCGACGACGTGGTCCGAGAAGGCCTTGATGCGCGAGAGGCTCGTGCGCGCCGCGCGGTGGCTTTGGGCCAGCAGGAGAAGGGCAATGCCGGCGAATCCGGCCAGCAGCAGAATCGCCCCCATGAGAATGGCGTGCCAGACGTCCGACCGCTGCGCCTCCTCGATGGAGGTCATATCGAGGCCCACGAAAATGACGCGCGGGGGCTCGGACGGGAATTCAAAGCCTTCCGGCAACCGGCGCAGGCCCGGTCCCCGCATCATGCCCATGGGCGGGCCGGTGGGTTCAAATTTGCGAAACACCTCAAATACCGGCGTGCCGTCCGTCCCCTTCACGACCCGCCAGTCGAGCCGTTTAGCCGGGGAGGCGAAGGCGACATCCAGTCCTTTTCCATATACGGAGCCCACCTGGTCGAGGTCGCTGTGGGCGATGATGTGACCGGCGGCATCGGCTACGATGAGGTGAGCGATATCGGGCAACTGTGACATCTCCGTAAGCAAGCGCTGCAGTTGGAAGCCGCCGCGCTGCATGCCCATCATCCCGGATCGCGTGCCGGCCTCGAAGGAGCGGATCAGTGCTCCCCCTTTTTCAACCAGCAGGCGGGTCGTGAACTCTTTTTCGCGATGGATGTTCTGCATGGTCATGAAGGCGAAAATCGGCAACAGCACCGCCACCGCTCCGAGCAGCATCCAGGCCGGCACGCCGGTCCAGAATCTGGTGTTTTTGATTCGAGCCATCATTATAGAAGGGCTGGTTGGGTGGTTGTTTAAAAGCCAAACCGTACGCATGCAAAAATTGAGGCGGCCTGTATTATTCAGGGTGTTGCAGCACCGGCTGCGAATTTTTTCGGCTCGTACGGTTAAGATGGATACTAAGTATTCAATGTATCCATGTAAATGTGGTCTGCCTGGATACATCATATCCATCTTGCTTGATAAATCCCAGGCGTCGGCGTCGGCCTCGCCATTCATATCAATTTTTTATGTTAAAATTTCGAGCTGTTATTATGACGCGGCGCACACGAACCATCTTTGGCATCGGCCTTGCTAAATACCGGAGTGAGTACCGGTTTAATGCACAAATTTAAATGGAGGTAATCAGCATGAGAGCAAAGCATGTAGGTTTGGTTCTTGCGGTCCTGGCAGTCCTGGGTTTTATCGGATATTCGGCCGATTCCTATGCCTCGGGAAGGGGCGGTCTTGGCGGAGGTCCAGGTTACGGGAATTGTCCACGGGGCGGACCCGGTGGTCCGGGTATGGGGGGCAATCTCTCGGATGATGAAATCGCCGCGGTTCAAAAGGAGCGTAGCGCCTTCTTCGAGAGCACCCGCGATTTGCGCGAGCGGCACTACCAGAAAGAGCTGGAGCTGAAGGCCGAGCTGGCCAAGCAGAACCCGGATGCCAAGAAGGCGGCCGAGCTGCAAAAGGAAGTCTCCGGTTTCGAGAACGAGCTGGACCAGAAACGCCTGGAGCATCGCTTGAAGATGAAGAAGGACTATCCCCAGATTTACGGCAAGGGCTTCGGCGGCGGGTCTGGCCGAGGGATGGGGCCGGGCTATGGCATGGGGCCCGGCGGCGGTAAAGGCCCCGGCGGCGGTCCCTGCAGGCAGTAATATAAATCATACAGAAGAATCATTCCGGGGGAGGCGCGTGCTTCCCCCGGCTTGTTTTGGGTGCACCCTGCAGGGTCCAGCTGTGCAAGCCTGGTGTAATTCTTCATGGAACTGCGGACTCCTGAACGAAAATGAAAGGCGCTACCATCCGGCAGCGCCTTTCATTTTGCACCAGTAGGCATTTAATGATAGGCTTTGTAAACGAATGACCGCATGAATCAAGCATCGCCTGCGGGCGATCGATGACATGCCGCTCCATCAAGAGACAGGGGAGTGATCTTTTGGAAACCCAGGTTTTAATCATCGGCGGCGGAATCACCGGCGTCGGACTGGCTAGGGACCTGGCGTTGCGGGGAATTCATTCCGTTCTAGTCGAAAGACGGGATATCGCCGCCGGTGCGTCCGGAGCCAATCACGGGCTGCTGCACAGCGGGGCGCGCTATGTGCGCAGCGACCCGACGGCGGCGGCCGAATGCCGCGAGGAAAGCGCTCTGCTCAAGCGAATGGCCGGCCATTGCATCGAAGACACCGGCGGACTTTTCGTGGCGGTGGAGGGTGACGATGAAGCTTATGTCGCCGATTTTCCGTCCCTTTGCGCACGCTGCGGAATCGCCTGCAAGCCGATCTGCGCCGCCGAGGCCCGCGAGCTTGAGCCGGTACTGTCCGAGCGATTGATCGCCGCTTTCCAGGTGCCGGATGCATCCGTGGACCCGTTTCATCTCTGTCTCGACACCCTTTCAGAAGCCCTGGAACTCGGCAGCCGCGTCATGCTGCACACCCGCGCGGCCGGCTTCGACCGGGACAGCGGCCGCATCCGGCGCATCCGTTTGATCAACGATGAGACCGGCGCGGAAAGCTGGATGACGGCGGACTTGGTTGTGAACGCCGCCGGCGCCTGGGCGCGGGACGTCGCCGCACTGGCCGGGATCGAGATGGACCTGCTGTATTCGAAAGGGAGCTTGCTCATCACCGACCAACGATTGACCCAGCGGGTTATCAACCGCCTGCGGCCGGCCTCGGATGCCGATATCCTGGTGCCGGGAGGCACGGTCTCGATCCTGGGAACGACCTCCATCCCCATCGACAGCCTGGATCGGATCGTCCCCACCGTGTCGGAAAGCGACCACATCGTCGCAACGGCCTCGGCCATGGTGCCGTCTTTGAAGACGACGCGCTATATCCGTGCCTATGCCGGCGTAAGGCCGCTGGTGGGTTCCCGGTCGATAGATGACGGCCGCGCGCTCAGTCGCGGCTTTGCACTTCTGGACCATGCCAACGACGGAATCGAAAACTTCGTCTCCATCATCGGCGGGAAACTGACAACCTACCGTCTGATGGCCGAAAAAACAGCCGACCTAGTCTGCCAGCGGCTGGGCGTCGACCGGCCCGGCCTCACAGCGGTCAAGGCGCTTAAACCCTTCGCGGCCAACCGATGGACGGCAGCGGGCCTTTCCCCCAAACTGTGGATGAAGGCCAAAGCGTCCGGCGACCTGCTGCTGTGCGAATGCGAAATGGTGCCGGCCAGCGCCATCGATGCGGTCATCGACGGAATTCACGAGCAGGGCGGGTCTCCCAGTCTTTATGCGATCGGCCGACGCAGCCGGGTCGGCAAGGGCACCTGCCAGGGCGCCTTCTGCGGTTTGCGAATCAACGCCTACCTTTACGATCAGGGCCGGCTTGAAGGCCGACAGGGGCTGACGGACCTGCGGTCCTTTCTGAGCGCCCGCTGGCGGGGAATGCGCCCGATTCTGTGGGGTACGGCCCTGCTTCAGGAGGAGCTTCAGGAAGCCGTTCACTGCGGCTACCTGGGGCTGGAATTAGGAGGACGCCGATGACGGACACGGCTCACATTAGCTGCGATCTATGCGTCATCGGAAGCGGCATGGCGGGAATGTCCGCGGCCCTGTTTGCGGCCGACCGGGGGCTTTCCACTGTTCTGGTGGGGCGAACCGGCGAGATCATCTTCGCCACCGGGTTTCTGGACCTGATGGGCGTCCACCCCCTGGAAGCCGGAAGGTTGTGGAACGATCCCTGGGCTGCGATCGCGGCCGTGGTGAAGGACCTGCCGCAGCATCCCTATGCCCGGCTTTCCGCTGAGACCATTCGCGCTGCTTTTCAGGAGGTTTTGGCGTTTTTCGAAGCGCAGGGGCTTTCCTACTCGGGGTTTCCGGATCGCAACGCGGCGGTTCTGACCTCGGTGGGATCGGTCAAACTGACCTACCGGGTTCCTCTGACGATGTGGAGCGGGGTTGCTGCCCGGCAACGCAAGGCAGCCTGTCTGCTGGTCGACATCCAGGGCCTCAAGGGGTTCAGCGCCCGCCAGATCAAAGCCACTTTAGCCGGTGCCTGGCCGAACATTAGGACGGCGAAAGTCGTTTTCCCCGGGGCCCATCCCGAGGGAGACTTGTTTCCGGAACGGTTGGCGCGGTCACTGGAGACCGCGGGTGCCCGCGCGAACTGGGCGGCCGTCTTGGAGCCTTACGTTCAGGGGGCTGCCGCCATCGGCGTCCCGGCGATCCTGGGAATATCGAGGTCGGCCGAGGTCATGCGCGACCTTGAAAAGCGCCTGGGATGCCCTGTGTTCGAGATCCCCACCATGCCGCCCGGGGTGACGGGGCTGCGCATGAAGGAGGCCTTTGAGCGCGGGCTGGCCGGCCGCCAGGTGGGCTTGCTTTTGGAAAACAAGGTGTTTCGCGCCGCCGTCCATCGAGATTCGGGATTTCTGCTGGAGGCCGGGAGCATGGAACCGGCTTGCACCATCCGGGCAACGGCCGTCTTGCTGGCGACCGGAAGATTTATGGGCGGAGGGTTAGAGGCAGATCGCCATGCCGTACGGGAGTCGGTTTTCAATCTTCCGGTCCATCAGCCCGAAGGGCGGGACGACTGGCACCGCGAGGATTTCCTCGACCGCCGGGGGCATCCGGTGAACTCCGCCGGATTGCAGACCGACGAGTTTTTCAGGCCCATCGATGCCGCCGGACGGCCGGTTCACCCGCGTCTTTTTGCCGCCGGATCAATCCTGGCGCACCAGGATTGGATCCGCATGAAATGCGGCTCCGGATTGGCGTTTGCGACCGCCTACGCGGCGGTTGAAAGCGTTAGAGCCGAATTGCAGAAAGGTTGAACAGGCAGAATGATGAACGTCGGTTCCCCACCGGAAAGCAGGTCGGCGAGGGAACCGGGTCGCCGGGAAATGACTCTACCCTCCGTGCGCCGTACGCCGGGCATCGAGTGCCGTGGCTAAGCCGGTTTGAGAATGGGCATTTCCACTTCGGGATCGTAGATGCATTTGAGGTGCACGGCGTCAAGGGGGAGGATCACGATTTCGGAAGTGATCAGAACCGGGCATTGGCCCTGGATCAGATGGCCGCCATAGGCCCTTCCCCGGGCATCGCTCAGGGCCGCATGCAGGTGCACGAAGAGTTCACCTTCGACCGTCTCGCCGATACTCCCCTGCCCAGAGGCAAGCTCCAGTGGGGTCTCTATGCGAACCGGTTCGCTGTAACCCCCGCCGAGTCGGTTGTCTTTGGGCACCACCACAAAAAACGAGGCGCGTCGCAGGCTGGCGATGCAACTGGCAATGCAGGCCGAATGGATCCCGCGCTCCCGGCAGACGGCTGCGATTCCGGAGATGAGATCCGTTCCCGGAGAAAGGCGGACGAACACCGCCTTTCTTATTTCCGCTTCCGCGTGTAAGGTCGTCATGGCGTTTATCTTTGCTCCGGAATTCCGTTATGCCAATCCTCGTGCGCGTGGTCCGGTGCGCTGCGGCGGGCCGGTTCCGGTTCATCCTGGAATACGGATGGCCCTGCCAATCCCATAGCGCAAAGATCGGTTGCGTGTAAAGTCCATGAGCCTTTTTCTGATCGCAAAAATCGCCGTGACCATCGGAATGGTGCTGACACTATCTCTCGTGGCCGAACGGGTCAGCCCGCGGGTGGCAGGGCTTTTGTCGGGGTATCCGCTGGGCGCCGCGATTGCCCTGTTTTTCATCGGTCTGGAAATCTCACCCGAATTCGCAGCCGAAAGCGCGATTTACACCCTGGCCGGGCTGGCGGCGTCGCAGACGTTTGTGTATGGCTATTTCATGGCATCCCGGCGGGCCGTCGGCCGCGGCATTCTGGCTTCCACGACAGCCGGCCTGACCGGTTATTTTGCGGCCGCCTGGCTGTTGCGCCTGATTCCCTTCTCGCGAGGTCTGGCCGTTTTTGCCGCTGTGGGTTCGATGGCGGTATTCATCCGTCTTTTCCGCGGCATCCGGGACGTCGCCATCACCCGCAGCGTGCGGTTGACGCCTGCCATTTTCTTGCTGCGGGCCACTTTCGCGGCCGGCATCATTGTCGCGATCACCGCAGCGGCCCAGGCCGTGGGGCCGGCCTGGGCCGGACTTTTTTCAGCCTTTCCGACCGCCTTGCTGCCGCTGATGTTGATCGTGCACATGACCTATGATAAGGCTCATGTGCATACGATCATCAAGAATTTTCCGCTGGGGATCGGATCGCTGATTATTTACGGCATATCGGTTTCCTACCTCTATCCGGCATGCGGAGTCGGTTGGGGCACTCTGGCGGCATTCGGCATGGCTACCGGTTACCTGCTGGTCTACGGTGCGGTGGTGGCTCGCCGACGTCGGCCGCGGCGATGATGTTATCCCAGCCTACGGCTCCGGTTTTCTTCCCGCTCACGCGGCAACCACAGGAGGAATAGCAATGGACTCCAACCTATTGAAATTAATCGATACGGCGATTCAGCGCGAAGAAGATGCGGTTGCCTTTTATCGCCGCCTGTGCGGAAAGGTCCATGACCCGGCGGTGCGTGAGACCATCGAGTGGATCGCCGGCGAGGAGCAGAAGCACAAAGCGTTTCTAACGAAATACCGCAACGGCGAGTTCGGCGCCGCCGGCCTGAGGCTCAGCGACGTGGCTTATTACAAGATCGCCGAGCACCAGGAGGAGCCCGCCGTGAGCGAAGACATGAGCAGCGCTCAGATCTACCTCGTGGCCTCCCACCGGGAGATGCGGTCACACCAGTTCTACACGGCGCTGGCTCAACAGCACGCGGCGGGAGACGCACGGGAAATGCTGCTTCAGATGGCCAACGAGGAGCTGAAGCACAAGGAGAAGATGGAGTATCTTTACGCGAATACGGCGTTTCCCCAAACATCCGGAGGATGATATTATCAATACGGCCTCTTCGTGCTGGCGATTTATTTCGACGGCTCCACCGGTACCACGGTGACCGCTACGGGTGAATTTTTCAGCACCTTCTCGGTCACGCTGCCGAAGCGGAAGTTGTCTTTTGCGCCGTGGCTGGCCATTACGACCAAGTCCACTTTTTCCTTCTCGATTAGCTTGAGGATTTCCTTGGCGGGGTCTCCCACCGCTACATGCTTGATGTATAGCGGGCAGCCTTCCATATACTTGTCGCAGAGTTGGCTCAGCCGCTTGGTGGCCGTTTTTTCAGCATGCTCCATGAGATCCTTCACACGCTTCTGCTCGAATGCTCCGTACCAGCCGTCATGATGGGCCACGTCCTCGATCACGTAAAGCACGTGGATCTCCGCGCCGTACTGCGCCGTTAGGGATTTCACATGCGGTAGCGCTTTTTCCGCGATACTCGAAAAATCCGTCGGCCAGAGAATTCTCTTCACGTCCATGGTCAGATCTCCTGTCTGGGGTAGATGGTTTGAGCTCGAGTTGCGTGAAAAATTAGCACTGTCCGGCAGGATGTAAAGGAGGGGGTTATGCTATCGGCCGATTCGGCAGCTCCCGCAGCCACAGACCGGGCATTCGGTTTTTTGCTTTCCCGCCGGTTCGGCGTCGTCCCGAGAGGTTATGCGGTCGATGTATCGTTTGAAAGCATGTCCGCACTCGCGGCATAAAGCGTCCACTTCGCGTCTTTCGTCAGTGTTCTCTTCCATGAGCGTTCTCCCTGGCTGCGCCATCGATCTCAGCGGAGACCCTGCGGCGGTCTTGAGCTAAAAACCCGCCGATGCAAAGCCACCGGCGGGTTTTTCGGCTGGGTTTGAGGAGCGGGCAACTATTTCTTGTCGTCTTTGACTTCTTCGAAGTCGGCATCGACGACATCGTCTTCGGGTTTGGATGCCTTGGCGCCGCCGCCCTGGTCTCCGGCCTTCTGGCTTTCGGCCTGTGAGGCCTGCTGGTACATCGCTTCGGCCAGCTTGTGGGAGGCATTGGTCAGCTCCTCGCTCAGGCGGCGGATTTCCTCCTTGTCGTCGCCTTCCATCGCTTTGCGCAGTTTGCCGATGGCTTCCTCCACCTTGACCTTGGTGTCCTTGTCCACCTTTTCCCCGAGGTCCTTGATGGAGCGCTCGGTCGAGTAGATCAGGGTGTCGGCATGGTTGCGGGCCTCCACCAGTTCGCGCTTCTTGTGGTCCTCTTCGGCGTGCGATTCGGCGTCTTTCACCAGCCGGTCGATCTCTTCCTTGCTCAGCCCGGAGGAGGCCGTGATCTGAATCGATTGCTCCTTGCTGGTGGCCTTGTCCTTGGCCGACACGTTGACGATGCCGTTGGCGTCGATATCGAAGGTCACTTCGATTTGGGGCACGCCTCTCGGCGCCGGCGGGATACCCACCAGCTCAAAGCGCCCCAACGTCTTGTTGTTGGACGCCATTTCGCGTTCGCCCTGCAGCACATGGATTGATACGGCCGGCTGGCTGTCGGTGGCCGTCGAGAAGATTTGGCTCTTGCGGGTGGGAATAGTGGTATTCTTCTCGATCAAGCGGGTCATGATGCCCCCCAGGGTCTCGATGCCGAGAGACAGCGGCGTTACATCGAGCAGCAGCACGTCCTTGACGTCGCCTTTCAGGACCGCACCCTGGATGGCGGCCCCTACGGCCACGACCTCATCCGGATTGACCCCCTTGTTGGGTTCCTTGCCGAATATCCGGCGCACCCGTTCCACCACGGCGGGCATGCGGGTCATGCCGCCGACCAGGATGACCTCATGGATCTCCCGGGGGCTCATACCGGCATCCTTCATGCAGGTTCGGCAGGGCTCTTCCAATTTGTCCAGGATATCGCTCACCAGGCCTTCAAGCTTGGCGCGCGTAATCTTAAGGTTCAGATGCTTCGGACCGCTGGCATCGGCCGTGATGAACGGCAGATTGATGTCGGTTTCCATGGACGTGGACAACTCGACCTTGGCCTTCTCCGCGGCTTCCTTGAGCCGCTGCAGAGCCATTTTGTCGTTGCGCAGGTCAATGCCCTGATCTTTCTTGAATTCATCCGCCAAGTAGGTGATCAGGCGCATATCAAAATCGTCGCCGCCCAGGTGGGTGTCTCCGTTGGTGGCCTTGACTTCAAAAACCCCCTCACCGATTTCCAGAATGGAAATGTCGAAAGTCCCGCCGCCCAGATCAAAGACCGCGATTTTTTCCTCGCGTTTCTTGTCCATGCCGTAGGCCAGAGCGGCTGCCGTGGGCTCGTTGATGATGCGCAGGACGTTAAGCCCCGCAATTTTACCGGCGTCCTTGGTGGCCTGGCGCTGGCTGTCATCAAAGTAGGCCGGCACGGTGATGACCGCGTCGTTCACCTTCTCTCCGAGGTAGTCTTCAGCATATTTTTTGATGAAGGCCAGGATAAACGAAGAGATTTCGGCCGGGCTATAAGGCTTGCCGCGGATGGTCAGACGGGCATCCCCGTTCGACGCTTCATCAATTTTGTAAGGCAGCACCTTCTTGTCGTATTGAACTTCTTTAGATACATATTTGCGGCCGATCAGCCGCTTCACGCCGAACACCGTGTTTTCCGGGTTGGTGATCGCCTGGCGTTTGGCGATCTGGCCCACCAGGCGCTCACCGCTTTCCGTAATAGCCACTACGGACGGCGTCGTTCGTCCCCCTTCGAGGTTGGTAATCACCTTCGGCTCGCCTCCATCCATGATCGCCACGCAGGAATTGGTGGTCCCCAGATCGATTCCGATGACTTTGGGCATTCGTCAGATCCTCCTTGGACATTTCTTGCTTTATTGTAATTATCGTAGACGGTTTCCTAACACGTATGTGGGGTCGAATCCGGATCGGTGCGCCGGGCGGCCGCCGCTACCACCACCAGAGCCGGCCTCAGCAAACGGTCGCTGATCGTGTAGCCTTTTTGCATCTCCCGCACGACGGTGTTTTCCGGCAGTCGGTCAGTGGCTTCCTGCATAATGGCCTCATGCATCTGGGGGTTGAACGGTTGCCCGACCGCTTCTATCGGCTTGACCTTGAACTTATCAAGGATGCGCAAAAACTCCTTGAGGGTGAGATTCAGCCCTTCAACCATGCTGGTGCCGGCAGGGGATGGAACGCCTGCGGCCTGGATGGCGAGCTCGATATGATCGACCACCGACAGCATCTCCTTCAGGAGCGACTGGTTGGCGTATTTTCGAAAGTCCTCCATCTCACGGGACAACCGCTTCTTGTAATTCTCGAATTCCGCCGTGACCCGCAACAGCCGATCGTATGTTTCCTTGTAATCCTTTTCCCTGGCGTCCAGTTTGGATTGGACATCCTCCAGGCTCTGTCCTGCGGAAGGCTGGCTCTCGCCCCCCCCAGAGGAATTCCCTTCCGCCTGGGCTTTTGCGGATGAGGCCGGCTCGACAGAGCCGTTGGATGCAAGCCCGGATTCATCCTCCTCATTAACAACCACTTGAATCTTGCGCGGTTCGGACATAACGGTCACTTTCCAAACATTTTCTTAAATCGAGGGTGAAAATAAAGCAGAATGCCGTGATGTCAAGCTGGATGGCCGCTGTTTTTTATCGAAAAAATAGAGGCTTAGTTATTTCTGAAGGAATGGCAGGGGCAAACCCTCAGTCGGTGAGTGCTATGGCCGCATCTTATCAAAGGAGAAAAAAAGACGAATAGCGTGTTAGCTTGGAGTCAAAGTGGACGAACGAGATGAGAGCCTGGATCATCCCGACCGGTGACGGACCACGACACAGCCGGCATCACTTATCGCTGCTTCCTTCCGGACCTGACGAGGTTCGTGATCGTCTGTTGCGTGGCGACCAGCAGGATGATCCAGGCGATAATCTCCGCCCGACCGCCCGGACACAAGATCGCTTCCGCGGCCGGTCGTCTGGCGTTTTTAGTAAGGCTTAGATTTTGACTATAGCATACGCATATCATCCGCTTTATCAAGCGAAAAATGCAGGCGTACCAGATTCTCATGGACTTGCTGTTGACGCGGAGCTATGTTTGTCCTAAGTTATTGTTTAAATTTTAAATGATTGCATAGATGCGTGAAGCGTCTTCACCCTTCCTCCCAACCTGTCCGGCTTGAACAGCGGTTCGAGGAGACGGTCGCCCGCTACGATCTGATCGTTCGCGGCGAATCCGTCCTGGTGGCCGTTTCCGGGGGGCCGGACTCTGTAGCGCTCCTGCATTTGCTTGCGGAGCGGGCAGCGGCGTGGCAGTTGCGCCTGGGGATCGGTCACCTGGATCACGGCTTGCGGGAGGAATCCGCACGGGATGCCGATTTTATCCGACAGCTGGCAGGAAACCTCGCGCTTCCGCTGCATACCGAGCGCGTCCATGTGCGCGACCTTCAGCGCCGATGGCATCTGTCGATCGAGGCGGCCGGACGGAAGGCCCGCTATCAGTTCTTTCAAGAGACCGCCGATCGCCACGGTTTTAACAAAGTGGCCCTGGCCCACCACGCGGACGACAACGCCGAGACGCTCCTGCTGAATTTGCTGCGCGGCAGCGGGAGGCTCGGGTTGGGCGGCATGCCGCCGATGCGTGAGGGGTGCTTCATCCGCCCCTTGATTCGCGCGGACCGAGCGGACGTTTTGGATTACTTGCGCCGACGCAACTTGCCCGCTCTCGCAGACCCTTCGAATCGCGACAACGACTTCCTGCGAAACCGTATTCGGAATCAGCTGATCCCGTTGTTGGAAAGCGAGTACCAGCCGGGGGTGCGCGCCGTGCTGCATCGATCGGCGGAGGCCCTGCGGGATGAGGAGGAATGGATCGAGACTCAGATTCAACCTCTCTACGAACAGGCGGTTGTCGCCCGCCCGCCCGGGCAGTTGATCCTGGATGCCGGAGCACTGCGCGGTTTTGCGTCGGCGATCCAGCGGCGGGTCGTTCGCGCGGGCTTGCGCTTCGTTCAGGGCGACCTGCGACGCATCGCTTTTGTCCACATCGAGGGAATTCTGGCCCTGGTCAATCGGCCAGGCAACGGGGGACCGCTGCACTTGCCGGGAGGCCTGCGGGTGCAGCGTCGGGGGACCACCCTGACGATCGGACCGGGCGACAGCGGTCTTGCCGGCGAATACCCAAGCGCCGCGGGGATCGATTATTCCTACCAAATGGATTGCTGCGGGGGGGTGACGGTGGCGGAAACAGGGGACACCCTCGCTTTGACCGCCATCGCGCCGGAACCGGCCATGGACCCGACTGCCGCGGGGCCGCTGACGGTCTATTTTGATGCGGCGGCGGTTGAGTTCCCGGTCACGATCCGCAACTTTCGCCCCGGCGACCGTTTTTCTCCCCTGGGCATGGACGGCACTCAGAAGCTGAAGAAGTTTTTTATCGACCACAAGGTCCCTCGCGACCAGCGCCGGCGCTGCCCGTTGCTGCTCAGCAGGGGGCGAATCCTATGGGTGGCCGGCCACCGGATCAGCCGCGAGGCCCGCCTGAACCGCCAAACCCGGCAGGTGCTGAAAGGCGAATTGATCCTTGCGGATTAGTAAGAAGTGATTAACATCCGCCATCCGAACTTATAAAATGAATACGACAATCCCTCCGCACCGCCAATATAGCCAGCCGGTTCCTTCGGGCCAAATCGCACTTGAATTTTGGTCGGAGATACGGAATACTTTCAGCTGAGCCGCATGGTTGCCGTTTGCGTTTCACATTGTCGTGGGGTCGCACCCACTGAGGAGGTAAGTGGCGTTGAATCCGTTTTACAAAAATCTGGCGCTGTGGCTGGTCATCACGCTAATGATGATCATGCTCTACAACCTGTTCAGCCAGCAGCACTTGAGCGAATCGAACCTGAACTATTCCCAGTTCCTGTCCATGGTGAACGAAGACCGGGTGGCGGAAGTCGTGATTCAGGGAAAAGAACTCTATGTTACCGATGTCAACCGGTCGCGCTACAAGGTCTATGCCCCGGCCGATCCGGAACTGATCGGCATGCTGCGGCAGAAGAAGGTGGTCATCAACGCCAAACCGGAATCGGAATCACCCTGGTATATGTCGCTGCTGGTCTCCTGGTTCCCGATGCTGGTGCTGATCGGCGTCTGGATCTTTTTCATGCGCCAGATGCAGTCCGGCGGCGGCAAGGCCCTTTCATTCGGCAAAAGCCGCGCCCGCCTGATGTCCGACACGTCCGAAAAGGTGACTTTCGCCGATGTTGCCGGCATCGACGAGGCCAAGGAAGAGCTTCAGGAAATAGTGGATTTTCTGAAAGACCCCAAGAAGTTTACACGCTTGGGGGGCCGCATCCCCAAGGGAGTTCTTCTGATGGGGCCTCCCGGCACGGGTAAGACCCTGCTCGCGCGGGCCATCGCCGGGGAAGCGGGCGTCCCCTTTTTCAGCATCAGCGGTTCCGATTTTGTGGAGATGTTCGTCGGCGTCGGCGCCTCCCGCGTTCGAGATCTTTTCGTCCAGGGAAAGAAAAACGCGCCGTGCATCATTTTTATCGATGAAATCGATGCGGTGGGACGCCATCGCGGCGCCGGCTTGGGCGGCGGGCACGACGAACGCGAGCAGACCCTGAACCAGCTCCTGGTCGAGATGGATGGGTTCGAATCTAACGAGGGCGTCATCCTAATCTCGGCCACCAACCGACCTGACGTCCTGGACCCGGCCCTGTTGAGGCCCGGGCGCTTCGACCGCCAAGTGGTGGTGTCGCTGCCGGACATCCGCGGCCGCGAGAAGATCCTCAATGTGCACATGCGCAAAACCCCGGTGGCCCCGGAGGTGAACGTCACCACCTTGGCCAAGGGTACGCCCGGCTTTTCCGGCGCCGACCTCGAGAACCTGGTGAACGAGGCTGCGCTGCTGGCCGCCAAGCGCGGCAAGGAGCGGATAGACATCCAGGATTTCGAGGATGCGAAGGACAAGGTCTATATGGGCCTGGAGCGCAAATCCAAGGTGATCAAGGAAGAGGACCGCAAGGTGACCGCCTACCACGAAGGCGGGCACGCCCTGGTGGCGCGCTTTCTTCCGGAAACCGACGCGGTCAACAAGATCACCATCATTCCGCGCGGACGGGCCGCCGGAGTGACCTGGTTTCTGCCGGAGGAACGGGATTTCAAATATCGCGACCAGCTGGAAAGTGAGCTGGCGGTGGCCTACGGCGGCCGAGTGGCCGAGGAAATCGTTTTCAACCGCATCAGCACCGGAGCGGCCAACGACATCAAACAAGCCACGGCCCTGGCGGAGCAGATGGTGCGCCGCTGGGGCATGAGCGACACGCTCGGCCCGCTGAATTATTCCAAGGGCGAGGAACACGTGTTTCTGGGCCGCGAGATCGTCCAGCACCGGGATTATTCCGACGCCACGGCCCGGGTGATCGACGAGGAGATCAACAAGCTGATCAAGGCCTGCTACCAGCGCGCCCGCACGGTGTTGCTGGAAAACATCGACATCCTCCATAAATTGTCCGACGTGCTTCTGGAAAAAGAAACCGTCATGGGCAAGGAGCTGGACGAATTGATCCTGAGCATGCGTCCGGGCATCCAGCTGCCTTCCAAACGTATCGACGACGACGAGGAGTCGGCGAAGCCCTCTGCCGATGCCGTTTCTCCTTCCCCGGCGTAAGTGCAGCGAATGCATTCTCGAACGCGTTACCGGCTGGAGTGGGGCCGCCACCGCCTGGAACTCGGCCGCCGCACCTGCATCATGGGAATCGTGAATGTGACCCCGGATTCGTTTTCCGACGGCGGCCGCTTTTTGGATCCCCGCAACGCCGTCGTCCAGGGCCTGCGGCTGGCCGCCGAAGGTGCCGACATCATCGACATCGGCGGGGAATCAACCCGCCCGTTTTCGGAATCGGTTTCCGCTGATGAGGAGATCCGGCGGGTGGTTCCGGTGGTCGCCGAACTGTCCCAAAAGATCCGGATTCCGATCAGCATCGACACCTCCAAAGCGGCCGTTGCTCGGCGCGCGCTCGAGGCGGGCGCCGCCATGATCAACGATATCGCCGCACTGCGGTCGGATGCGGGTCTGGCCGAGCTGGCCGCCGAGTTCGGAGTGCCGGTGATCCTGATGCATATGCGGGGGGAGCCGCGGACCATGCAGGTGACCCCCCGCTACGACGATTTGGTGGGAGAGATCTATTCCTTCCTCCAAGAGGCCGCCGATGCCGCCGAAAGGCAGGGCATCGCCCGCGAGCGGTTGATTGTGGATCCCGGCATCGGCTTCGGCAAGACCGCGGAGCACAACCTGCAGCTCATCCACCGGATGTCCGACTTTTCCGGTCTGGGCTTGCCGCTTCTGGCCGGGCCATCGCGCAAATCCTTCATCCGCCGGCTGGTTAAACCGGCCGGCGAGCCGGACATACCGCCGGATCGGCCGGTTGTGGAAACCGGCACCCAGGCCGCGGTGGCCGCTTCCGTTTTCAATGGCGCCCATATCGTACGCGTCCACGACGTTGCCAACACGGTGGCGACCGTAAATGTGGTGGACGCTATTCTGAATTCTCGATCCACCCCAAAAATCCATTGATGCTGTTTTTCAGAAAATAGCGCTCGCGTCCTTGGGCCGACTCCGAAAAGGCGCTGAAGTCTGCCAGACACGGGTCTTCCGCGAGCAGCCCCTGCGCACACACCTCGAGAAGCGCTCCTGCCGGGTGGCGTCCCGCCATCCGTGCCAACCAGCTCTCCCAGAAGAGCAGCTGCTCACGGTGCCGTTTCAGCAATTCGAGACCGTCCTCCACCATGCCGTAGTGACCGATCATCATGCGCGAAGGTGCCTGCTTAATGAGCGCGTCGACGCTGGCGAGCGCGACATCCAAAAAAAATCGGGGCGGCGTGGCCGGTCTTAGGTACTCTCGGCGCTCTCCCAGCTGATAGCGCACCCCGCAAGCCTCGCCGGCGAACAGGCCGCGATCGGTCAAGAAGCTGACATGATGCACGGCATGGCCCGGTGTGGGCAGAGCGGCGATCCCAGCGCTGCGGAATTCCTGGGCGGCGATGAAGCGCTCTGCCGGTATGGGGTCGAGCGGGCCATAACCGTCGGCGACCGGCCCCAACACCTTGCGGGAGCCTTCCCACAACTGAGTCGGGTCGACGAGGTGCGGGATGCCTTTCGCGTGACAGACCACGCGGGCTTCCGGAAACCGTCGAGAGATCACGCCGGCCGCGCCGGCGTGATCAAGGTGGATGTGGGTGAGCAGGAGATAGTCCAGGCGGGCGATCCCCAGGACCTCCAGCGCGCGCAGCAGCTGATCGGCGGTAGAGCCGGGGCCGACGTCCACGACGAACGACGGGGTTCCGGTTACCACCCAGGCGCTGATGAAGTCCTCAAATCCGTCTATGGGCGGTGCGAGGGTGAGCTGGTAAACGCCGTCGTCGGCGGCAGCTATTTGTGGGTCCAAATGGGTTTTTTGCATGGGGCCAACCCCGGCAGCCGTGAGAGGTTGCCGATCTAATATCAGACGGAAAAACCGCTTTGCAAGGGGTGTCGGCTGGATGCTCCAGCCCGGGTCGACCGGAGGTTCATCCGAAATTGAAGATTCCCCGCCGCGAGCGGCGGGGAATCTTCCCGGTGAGGATGTTGGTCTATTCTGGATTCGCTCGCTAACCCCGCTGCAAGCAGCGGGGAATGCGCTCTCTGCTTCCGGTTCAAATGCGCTGAAGTCGGGGTGCCGGCGCGGGTCAGGCCCGGCCGGTTTCCTTGAGCTTGTCCCGGAACACGCGGTAGAAGGCCATGTATTCGGTGAGTCCGCGGCTGAGGATCTTTCCCGTGTCCTCGATGTTTTTGGAGTTGATGATAAGATTGACACTCTTCAGGAAGGCGGTCATGTTGTCCATCGTGCGGTGGCGGCTGGATATCATGGCGACGAACATGTTGCGGCGGGTGGCCATACCGAGGCGTTCCATGTAAATCAAGACGCCGTTGGCTTCCGGGTTGTCGGTGTCAAAATTTTCGTCGACCACCACGACATCATAGACGTGGTAGCGCATGCGCTTGAGCGCTTCGCGCGCGGTATCGCACACCGTGATTTGATATTCCATCAGCTCCAGGGCTTCGATGATCGGCTTGCGCAGCAAAGGGTTGGCCTCGCACACCAGAGCGGTCTTGCCCTCTTCTTCGATGAAATCGAAGGGCCGGTCGGCCGGGTTGTAGGAGCTGGTATCGATATCCTTGAGGGAGACTTTGCCGGCGGGGCCGGAAGGCTCGGCGCCGACGGTGATCCGAGTCTGGCATTTGGGGCACAGAAAGGACGCCGGCTGTCCGGGTGGGATTTTGTCGTCGGCGATTTTGAACTGGCTTTGGCAGTTGGTGCAGGCGATGTTCATACGGGTGTCCTCTTTCAAGCGGCGCGGCCCTGAAAAATAAGGCGCCATGACGCAACGGCGATCGGCTCGGCCGTTATCAGATCATTTTGTTGTAGGCGCGGTCGATCTCCAGTTTGCTGATGTCGGTGGTGGCCTCGCCGCGTGCGCTTTTGATCATGTCGATCCCCCG
>Ga0105097_10000490_pt1 | contig 18043 bp, 22 predicted proteins | sample PPLLak12cMay2015_FD_87035 | JGI IMG/M metagenome (GOLD analysis project Ga0105097, IMG submission 87035) | Freshwater sediment microbial communities from Prairie Pothole Lake near Jamestown, North Dakota, USA - PPLs Lake P7 Core (1) Depth... | ecosystem: Environmental > Aquatic > Freshwater >...
AGGACGGCGCCGCGTCGCTCAAGCCCGAGACGAACAGCGACCTGGCATGCACGCTGGAAAGGTAGCCCTCCAGCATCTCCTCGTGGCACGCGCCGCAGTTGCGCACCTGGTTCAGCGGCGACATCGGCGCATTCGGATCGTTGCTTCGAACGGTCGTGTGAACGCTGCCGTGGCAGCCCTGGCAGGACTTCGGCTCGCCGCCCTTGACCTTGGCGTGCACGCTGCCCTGGAAGGGCGTGATCTCGTCCTCGTGACAGTCCATGCAGACGTCGAATGACACCGGGCCGAGCGCGTTGCGCGGATGCTTGACGGTGCCGGCGGTGACGTGGCACTCGACGCATTCGACGCGCTTGTGCGCGCCGGCCTTGAACGCGTCTTCGTGGACGGCCATCGATTCGCCCGCGTCGTTCTTGAGCTCCGGGTCGTCGTGGCAGTTGAGGCACTTGGAATTCGGGATCTTCGGGACGTCCGCGGCTGGAGCGGTGTCTGGCGCGGCGACCGGGGCCGCCTCCTGCGCGGCGACGGGCGCAGGGCCTGTCAGTGCCAGCAGCAGGGCGGAGAGGCCGAGTATCGGGACGATGATTCTCAGATCACGGGCGCGGAACATGCGTGGGCTCCCTTGTCCGGACGACACGCTGCGCGTTCATTCGACGCCGCGGGCCGAGTACCGCGGTGGCGGTACGCGTGCGAATTTGACCCCAAGAGCCCGGGGCGGGGCTGCACGTGTTTACCGAAACATGTGACGGCTGCCCGCAGCGGCATGCCGCGTGCGAGAGACGTTCAGTCCTTGTCCGGCCGCTTCGGTCGCCCGGGTTCGGCCGGCACGGCGCTGCACTCGCTGCAACCACCGGCGTTTCGCCGCGCCGCGAGCTCGAGTGCCGCGGTGGCACGGACAAGCCACCGCGTTCGACCCGTCCGCCGTACCGCGGCCGCCAGGCGCTGAGCGAGCATCAGGCGGAAAGCGGCGGGCATCAAGGCCCATAGCCCATACACGGCGGCGACCAGGACGATCAGGCCTGCGACGACGGTCTGCCACATGCCGGCCTTCCCTAAGCCAGCAACGCGCTCGCCACGCGAAAAGTGACAAAGGCGGCGAGGTAGGCGAGCGCAAACAGGTAACCGGCCATGATCAGCGGGTAGCGCCAGGAATTGGTCTCACGCTTCACGACCACCAGAGTCGAAAGGCACTGCGGCGCGAACACGTACCAGGCCAGCAGCGAGAGCGCGGTCGCCAGGCTCCACGACTTCGCGATCATCGGCACGAGCGTGGCCGCGACGTCGTCGCCGGTCGATGAGAGCGAGTACACGGTCCCGAGCGCACCTACCGCGACCTCACGCGCCGCCAGCCCAGGCACCAGCGCGAGTGAAATCTGCCAGTTGAAGCCGATGGGCGCGAAGACATGCTCGAGGGCGCGTCCGATCATGCCCGCAAAGCTGTGCTGGATGGCCGGTCCCTCGGCGCCCAGCGGTGGGGCCGGGTAGCTCGACAGGAACCACAACACGATCATGAGCGCGAGGATGATCGTGCCGACCCGCTGCAGGAAGATCCTCAGGCGCTCCCACAGCCCCAGCAGCAGGTTGCGCATGTTCGGCCACTTGTATTCGGGCAGTTCCAGCAGCAGGGGATGGTATGTCGCGCGCAGGGCTGTGCGCTTCAACCCCCATGCCACGAGCATGGCTGCGACGATCCCCGCTGCGTATAGCGCGAACAGGACGAGTCCCTGCAGGTTGAACGCCCCGACCCGCTGGCTGGGGACGAATGCGGCGATGATCAGCGCATAGACCGGCAGTCGCGCCGAACAGGTCATCAGCGGCGCGATCATGATCGTGGCCAGCCGGTCGCGCACGTTCGGGATCGTGCGTGTAGCCATGATGCCGGGAACGGCGCAGGCGAAGCTCGACAGGAGCGGGATGAACGCACGGCCCGACAGACCGACGCTGCCCATCATGCGGTCGAGCAGGTAAGCGGCGCGTGGCAGGTAGCCACTGTCCTCGAGCAGGAGGATGAAGAAGAACAGGATCATGATCTGGGGGAGGAACACCAGCACGCTGCCTGCCCCCGCGATCACGCCGTCCACCAGCAGGCTGTTGAGTGCGCCTGGCGGAAGGGCATCGTGCAGTGCGACGCCGAGTCGTGTGATCCCCGAGTCCACCAGCGACATCGGCACGGCCGCCCAGCTGAACACGGCCTGGAACACGAAGAACAGCAGCGCCGCCAGGATCGCCGGCCCGGCCACCGGGTGCATGACGATCGCGTCCATCCGCCGCAGCGCCCGCCGACGCGCCGGTTCCGCGTAACCCGCCGCGCTCAGGATGCGGCGCACCTCGCGCTGCGTCTGCTGGATTTGCTCGAAGGTCGGGTCCGCCCACTCGACCGCCGGGCGCGAGGGCGGGCGCGGCAGCGTTTCCAGCACTTCGAGCAGCTCGCGCTCGCCACCGTCGCGGATCGCCACCGTTTCGACCACCGGCACGCCGAGCTCCTGTTCGAGTCGCCCGCGATCGAGCTGGAAGCCGCGGTCGCGGGCCAGGTCGCTCATGTTCAGCGCTACGATCAGGGGCGTGCCGAGGTCGCGCAATTCGAGAACGAGTCGCAGGTTGAGCCGGAGGTTGGTGGCGTCCGCAACGCAGACCACCCGCTCCGGAGGCGCCTCGCCCGCGAGCCTGCCGAGCAGGCAGTCCCGCGTGATGGCCTCGTCAAGCGTCGTGGGTGTGAGGCTGTAGGCACCCGGCAGGTCGAGCAATCGGTAGCGCTGCCCGCGAGACGGGCCAACGAACGAGCCCTCCTTGCGCTCTACGGTGACGCCGGCGTAGTTCGCCACCTTCTGGCGGCTGCCGGTCAACCGGTTAAAAAGCGCGGTCTTGCCGCAATTCGGTACGCCCACCAGGGCAAGACGCATCGGCTCGAGCGCGGCGGGCATAGGGGCGTCAGCGACCCTCGACACTGACCAGGACCGAGCCCGCCTCGCGGCGCCTCAGTGCGAACAGTGTGTTGCCGAGCCGCACGGCCATGGGGTCGCCCCCCGGCCACGACTCTGCCACGACCTCCAGTGCCTCTCCGGGGATGAAGCCCAGCTCGAGGAGCCGTCGACTGACGGTGGACCGGGTCTCGTCGCCCAGGGTCTGGGGATCGTCACGGACGGCCTGGACGGTTCCGCGCTCGCCCTTGCGCAGCGACGAAAGTGTTACGGAAGACATCGGGTGGCATCTGGACAGAAGTCGAACGAGCGGTAGTGTCAATTGAATGAGAATCGTCCGCAACGACGGAAAACCGCAGTGGATCTCCGGAAGGCAGCCCGTGACGTCTATTGTTTGAATAGGAAAAAGCTATACAGAAACTGATTCACATCCCTATACTCGGCTTGTGATCTTGAGGAACGGGCTGTTTTGAAACCAGCGCCCTGCAGTGGCGAACAGAGGTGAGCGCGATGACGGAGTCAGTTCTCGCTCGGGTGGCACGCGGAGACGCGATGGCTGTGCGGGAGTGCATCGACGAGTTCGGCGGGCTCGTGTGGGCGATTGCCCGGCGCATGACGCGCTCTCGGGCGGACGCCGAGGACGCGGTGCAGGAAATCTTCATCGATGTCTGGAAGAGCGCCGGACGGTTCGACGCGACACAGGGCTCCGAGAAGGTGTTCATCACCACGATCGCGCGGCGTCGACTGATCGACCGCATGCGACGTGGCCGGATGAGCCACCTGATGGACCCGGAGGAGTCGCTGGAAGACCTGCGCTGGGCCGAGCCCGGCAATGGCGGCGAGATCCGCGTCGAAGCCGAGCGGGCCGCTGCCGTAGTTGCCAGACTGCGCCCGGATCAGCGCAAGGTGTTGCGCATGGGGCTGCTCGAGGGATTGACGCACTCTGAGATCGCGACGGCCACCGGCATGCCGCTCGGTACCGTGAAGACCCAGATGCGGCGTGGACTCATTCAGGTGCGTCAGTGGATGAAGATCGACCAGCCGTCGAAGATGGGGGAAGCGACGCCCTGAGCGGGCGCAGCAAGGGCGACCCAATCCCGGACGAAAAAGAGTCCGGGGCGCTGCCACCCGTGGTGCGGCAGCGTCTCGATCGCTGCGCGGAGCAGTGGCTGCTCGATCGTCAGTGCGAAGACCCGGACGCGGCGGCCGGACGCGGGGCCGATCACGTCGGCACCGATCGGCGATCCCGGGCAACATGGATCCCTTGGCTCGTCGCAGCAGTGAGCGTGGTGCTCGCCGTGACCGGTTGGTGGCCGCGACTGATGGACGGGACAGCACCGGCTGCGGTCAGCAGTTCGTTCGGCCAGTGGCGTGCGGCGTCCGAAAGGGCGCAGATGCTTGCTGGCTCGCAAGACGTCGGTCACTGGCCCTGGGCGGGTGATGGGGGCCAGAACAATGGCGACGTCGTCTGGGACAACCTGCAGCAGCGAGGATTCCTGCGGCTGAAGGGTTTCGTCGCCAACGATCCCTCGAGCGCCCGCTACCAGCTGTGGATCTTCGATGCCTCGCGGGACGACCGCTATCCGGTCGATGGCGGAATTTTCGACGTGCCTCCCGGGCGTTCGGAAGTGTTGATTCCGGTCACCCCGTCGGTGCCGGTGCTGCGACCCGAGGCTTTTGCGGTGACCGTCGAGGGTCCCCGGGGCTCGGTGGTTTCCGAGCGCGCGAAAGTCGTTGCGTTCGCTCGCGTCGACCATTGGGGAGTCCGACGCGACGGACAGGACGGCCGGCCCTAAAATCGTCGCGATGTCCAGCGCACGGCCAACCGCAGTCCGTCCGCCAGATCCACCCGTCGCCGCCCAGTGTGCTGATGCGGTGATGATGATCCGGCCGGCTTGCTTCGGCTGGAATCCGCAGACTGCGCTCACCAACCGGTTCCAGGTCCCGCCGCCCGGGTGTGATGCGCAATCGCGCGCACGTGCCGAGTTCGACGGGCTGGCGGGCGCGCTGGTCGCGGCCGGCGTCGAAGTCCACGCGCTGGACGACCGCGACGATCCGCCGTGTCCCGACGCGGTGTTCCCCAACAACTGGGTATCCCTGCACGCCGACGGCACGGCCGTGATCTATCCGATGCTCGCGCCGAACCGACGCCTCGAGAGGCGACCGGAACTGCTGGCGGGACTCGCTCGGCGGGGCCGCTTCCGTGTCCGGCGGCTGATCGACCTCACGCACCACGAGCTCGATGGGCGATGCCTGGAAGGTACGGGCAGCGTCGTATTCGACCACGTCACACGCTTGGCGTACGCGTGCCTGTCGCCGCGCAGCGACCCAATCGTGCTCCGGGAGCTGTGCGAGGAAATCGGCTACGAGCCGGTCGCATTCGAGGCCACGGGGCCGGCCGGCATGCCGGTCTACCACACCAACGTGATGCTCGCGATCGGACGCCGCTTCGCCGTGGTCTGCGCCGACGCCGTCGAGGCAGGGCAACGCGGCGTGCTCCTCGAGCGACTGGCCGCGATGGGTCGGCGGGTGGAGACCATCGACGCGAGGCAGATGGCGGCGTTCGCGGGGAACCTGCTCGAGTTGCGGGCACGCAGCGGCGAATCGGTTCTTGCGATTTCCGCGCGAGGCCTCGCGAGCTTCGCGCCGGCCGCGCGCGAGCGACTGGCCGACTGCGTCGACCGCGTGGTCGCTTCCCCAGTGCCCACCATCGAGGACACCGGTGGCGGATCGGTGCGCTGCATGATTGCCGAGGTATTCCTGCCGCGGGCGCCCGACGGCCCGGTGACAGGCGCTGCCTAGCCCGGCTGCCCGTCGAGGTCGTCGAGGAACTCGACCGCGCGACGCAGGTGCGGGATCACGATCGTGCCGCCGACCACGAGGCCGATGCTCATGGCCTCGACGATCTCCTTGCGGCTCGAGCCCGCGGCACGCGCCTCGACGAGGTGGTATTTCACGCAGTCGTCGCAGCGCAGCACCAGGGATGCGACCAGGCCGAGCAGCTCGCGGGTCTGCTTCGGCAGCGACCCGTCCTCGGCGTAGGCCAGCGAGTCCACGGAGTACACGCGCTTGATGACGCGGTTGTCCTCCGCGAGGACGCGCTCGTTCATGCGCGCCCGGTAGTCCGCGAAATCCTGTTCGAGCTTGCCCATGCCGATCTCCGGTGCTGTACGGCGGGGGCCGAGTTTACTCGCCGGCGCGGGCCGGACGGCCGCTGCTAGAATCGCGTCCGGAGAGGACGCGTGCTCGAACTCGGCGTAAAGACCCTGCTTGCCTACCTGCTCGGCTCGCTGCTCGGGAGTCTCGTCATGGGCCGGCTGCGCGGCGTGGACATCCGCGAGCAGGGCAGCGGCAACGCCGGAGGCACGAATGCGCTGCGCACCCAGGGCTGGAGATTCGCGCTCGGTGTCATCGTGATCGACGTCGGCAAGGCCCTGGTCGCGGCGGGCCTGCTGCCCGGGCTCTCCATCCCGGGGATCGGCATCGACCCCGGGGTGGCCCGCGACTGGCTCGCGGTCTCGTGCGCGGCCGCGGCGGTCGTCGGGCACGTCTACCCGGTGTGGTTCGAGTTCCGCGGCGGCAAGGGTGCGGCGACGCTGATCGGGGCGGTGGCCATGCTCGCGCCTTCGGCGCTGCTGCCGGTCGCGCTCGTGTGGCTCGCGTGCGTGATGCTGACCGGCTTCGTGGGTCTCGGGACGATGCTCGGCGCCGCCGCGCTGCCAGTGTATTTCGTGCTGGCGAGGCCCGGTTCGAATGCGCTCCTGGTGTTCGGTCTCGCGATGGCCGCCTTCGTCGTCTACACGCACCGCTCCAATATCGAGCGCATGCGTGCGGGTAACGAAAATCGGGCGCGTCGGCTCTGGTTGTTGCGCCCGCGATGACCGGCAGGAGCGAGTCGCTGCTGGCTCGGCTGGCCGACGGATCGCTGCACTCCGGTGCCGACCTGGCCGACCGTCTCGGAGTCAGTCGTGCGGCCGTCTGGAAGCTGGTGGGAGAGCTCCGGGCCCGTGGCGTCGCGGTGGACAGCCTGCCACGCCGCGGCTACCGGCTGCCCACCCCGATCGAGCTGCTCGATCCGCGACGTATTGCAGACGCCGCCGCGGCGGGCGGACGGATGCCGCTCGCCGGCGTCGAGGTCCTCTTCGAGATCGACTCGACCAACACGTATCTCTATGACGCCCCGACGCCTCTGCCCGGTCATCCACGCCTCGCCTTCGCAGAGATCCAGAGCGCAGGGCGCGGACGACGCGGACGGTCTTGGCTCGCGCCGTTCGGGTCAGGGCTGACGTTTTCGCTCGCGTGGACTTTCGCGGAGACGCCGGCGGGTCTGCCTGCGCTCGGGCTCGCCATGGGCGTGGCGGTCGCCGAGGCGCTGCGCGACTTCGGCGTCGGGGAGGTGCGGCTCAAGTGGCCCAACGACATCGTCTGGCACCAGCGCAAGCTTGGGGGACTGCTGCTTCAACTGCGGTCCGAGTCGGGTGGAGCAGCATGCGTGGTCGCGGGCCTGGGCCTCAACCTGTCCCTGCCGGCCGAGGCGCGCGCGCGGATTGCTGGAGAGGGTGCACTGCCGGTTGCGGACCTGGCCGAGGCGATGGCCGGTCGCCCGGTTGGTCGCAATGCCCTGGCCGGCACGCTCGCGGCAGCCATGCTCGCGGCGCTTGAGGAGTTCGGCCGCTGCGGTTTCGCTTCATTTGCGTCGCGCTGGGCGGCTCTCGATGCGCTGGCAGGTGCGCGCGTGCGCGTCGAGCAGGGGGCCGAGATCGTGGACGGCGATGCCTGTGGCACCGATGCCGAAGGCGCGTTGCTCATACGGGTCGCCGGCCAGGTCAGGCGATTCCACTCGGGCGACGTCAGCCTGCGTCCGGCGACGCGATGATGCTGCTCGTGGACATCGGCAACTCGCGGGTCAAGTGGGCTCGCCTGGCGGCCGACGGGCTCGGCCAGCAGTCCGCGGCGTCGTACCAGGGCTGGACCGAGGTCGACTGGCGCGCAACCCTGTTCGCCGGTGAACGGGTGGAGCGGGTGCTGGTGGCCAGCGTCGCAGGTCCGGCACCCACGGCCGCGCTCGATGCGGCAACGCGCCTGGCGACCGGTCGGCCCGTGCAACTCGTCACGGCGACGCACGCCGCTGCGGGGGTGCTGAATGGTTACGCCGATCCGGGCCAGCTCGGTGTCGACCGCTGGCTCGCGGTCGTCGGGTCCTATGCCCGGGTTCGCGGCGCGTGCGTGGTGGCCGACATCGGCACGGCGGCAACCGTGGACGTCGTGAGTGGCGACGGCCGGCACCGTGGCGGTTACATCGTGCCAGGTCGCCGGCTCATGGTCGCGTCCTTGCTCGGTTCCACCCGCGACCTGGCCGCGCGCCACGCCGCAAGCGGCGCCGCGGGCTCGGACGCCGGCTTCGCCGACAACACCCGCGAGGCGATCGAGCGCGGCTGTCGCCTCGCACTGGCCGCCATGGTCGATCGCAGTCTGGCGGAGGCGGAGCGCAGCCTGGGCGAGCGTTGCCGTCTGTTCCTGACCGGCGGTGGCGCCGCGGAGGTGCTGCCCGAGCTGCTTCGATCCGCCGAGCACGTGCCAGACCTCGTGCTGCGAGGGCTCGCCGAAGTGGCGCGTACCCCCGTTCCAACCTCCGTGGCCGATGGCCACTCAAAGGTGTAGCCGAAGCTCGTGTATGATCGGCGCCGATCCGTAACCCGGTACCGGTGGGGGGCCCGCCGGCAAATCTGCAAGTGCAGGAGAGAGTCGATGAGAATCAACAAGATGCTGGTTGTTTCGATCGCCGCCACCGGCCTGGCCGGATACGGCGGGGTTGCCCTGGCCGACGCCGCGGCGGGCAAGAAGACGTTTGAGGACGTCTGCGCCGAGTGTCACGAGACTGCCGATTTCGAGGGCGAGGCGGCGGCTGACCTCACCGCGACGATCAAGAAGATCGTGGCGGGCCAGATGAAGCACAAGAAGGCCATCAAGCTGACCGACCAGCAGGCAGCAGACGTTGCAGCTTTCATGGCAGGCGGCGGGAAGTAGTCCCACGCCGTCAACTGGGGTTTCTTTGGTTGCCCGGCAGCCGCCGGGCCTTGCACAGAGGATGAGGAGATGGCGATGAACATGAACCGGATGCTGATCGTGGCGGTTGCCAGCCTGGGCGCGGCCGGGTGGGGCATGGCTGCTCACGCGGATGCCAAGGCCAAGTTCGCGGCCGACTGCGCGGAGTGCCACGAGGCCGGCGACTTCGAGGGCGAGGACGCGAAGGCCCTGGCGGACACGCTGAAGAAGATGGCCGGCGGGCAGATGAAGCACAAGAGTGCGATCAAGCTGTCCGATGCGGAGATCACCGAGATCGCCGCTTACATGGCCAAGGGCGGCAAGTAACCGCCTGCAGGTCTCAAGGCCTGACCGAAGGCCCGCTCCCTGTTGAGGGGGGTGGGCCTTTCCGTTTCCGCTAACATTCCATCTTCGACCGTCCTCGACCGGAGAACACGCGCAGTGCGCCCGTTGTTCCTGCTGCTGTTGCTGGCCAACCTGTTGTTCGCCGCGTGGGTTCACTGGGTCGCGCCCGCGCCGGCTGCATCCGGTCACGCGACCCCGAGCGCGGCCGAAGCGGCGAGCATCAAACTGCTCAGCGAAGTGCCGGCGGCCGACGTGCAGTCCACGAAGGATGCGGGCCAACCGGCACTGGACGACGCGAGCCTGGCCTGCGTCAGCGTCGGACCGTACCTCTCGCGACCCGATGCCGAGCAGGCGGCGGCCCGGCTCGGGAGCCTCGGGTTCACGGCCAGGCTGCGCGATGCGAGCGACGAGGTCCGCGTCGGTCAGTGGGTGCGGCTCGAAGGACTCGCCACGATGGAGGACGCCGAGAACGCCCGGTCGGCCTTGCAGGCCGCAGGGCTCGCGGACGCGTACGTGATCAACGAGGAAGGTGCCGGCCCCGTCGTGTCGCTCGGCGTGCACACGGATCAGGCCCGGGCCGAGGCGACGGTTGCGGTGGCGCGTCTGGCCGGCTTCGAGGCCAGCACCATCGACCGGCTCGGCACGGAAACCGTGACGTGGCTCGAGGTGGACCGTCAGTCGAACGGCGGGCTGCCCGCGATCGAGGATTTCGAGTACGCGGTCGACGGGCGGCCGTCGACACCCGAGTTTCGCCCCTGCCCGGTCACGGATCCCGGAGACGCCGCCCGCTGACCGATCACCGCGCGCCGCGGTTAGAATCCGGGCGTGCGCTGGCATAGCTCAGTTGGTAGAGCAGCCGCCTTGTAAGCGGCAGGTCGGGGGTTCAAGTCCCTCTGCCAGCACCATGCCCCTCCCTCGAGCACAGGAGCAACCTGCAATGGCACTCTGGAAAGATCCGTCGATCAAGGATCCCTCGGCCCCAGGGGAAACGGCCCCCGTCGCCGCGACCGAGACTGCACCGCGTCCGGCCGAGCGGCCCGGGCCGGTGAGCCTCGCGTCCGTCGCCGCCGAGCCGCTGCGGCGGGCCGCTCCTTCGGGCGCGGTCAAGGAATCGCTGATCGCGGCCGATGTCACCATCGAGGGCAAGATCGAGGGCGCGGGCGACGTACGCATCGCCGGGCGATTCAAGGGCGACGTCAACGTTCAGGGCAACGTCACGGTCGAGCAAGGCGCACACGTCAACGGCCAGGTCAGCGCCGCGACTGTGATCGTGAGCGGCGAGGTCGAGGGCAACATCAGCGCCAGTTCGCGCGTCGAGTTGCTCGAGACGGGCATCATCAACGGCGACGTCAAGGCGGCCGTGCTCACGGTCGCCGCGGGATCCAGGATGCGCGGCCAGGCCGACTTCGGCTGGGGCGAGCAGGGGCCCGGCCGAAAGTAGCGACGTGCGCGTGAGCATGTTGCCCGGGCGATTCGGTGGAGCCGTCGGCCGCACGCGGGTCTGCCCGCACTGCAAGGCGACCATCCTCGAGAGCGCGCCGATCTGCCCGCAGTGCCGGCACCACCTGCGCTTCGTCGGCGCGGCTGCGCCGCCGAAGCCCGAGGGGTTCTCCGCGCTGCGCGTGGAAGGCACGGTGCAGCACCCCGAGCGGGGCGGCGACTGGGAGTACTCCGTGGTGCTCGCGATCCGCAATGAGCGCGGCGAGGAGGTTTCCCGGCAGGTGGTGGGCGTCGGGGCGCTGCGCGGCGCCGAGTCGCGCACCTTCACGCTCTCGGTCGAGGTGATGACGCCGGGAGCGAAGTCAAAGTGATCGGCGGCCTGGTCACGCGCTTCGCCGCCGGCCTGCGCTATCCGACGCTGTTCGGCCTGGTGGCGGCGCTGTTCGTCATCGACCTGCTCGTGCCGGACCTGATCCCGTTCATCGACGAGATCCTGCTCGCCCTGGGTACGCTGCTGCTCGGCTCGCTGCGCAGGCGGCGAGCGCCGCCGGCGGAATCGGACCCTCCGCGCTGATGGGCCGCCAGCGCCGTCGCGGATCGCTGCGCGCATCGACCCCGGGGGCAGGCGGAACTATCCTTGGTCCCGGGCGGTCCTCTTGTGACGGCTTCGGCCTGTCCCCATGGGTCCACGGCATGTACGGAGTTGTGCGGGCGCCGGGGGTCTGACAGCCTCGCGCGCTCGGCCGCACCCGATTCTGCAGGGGGAGATCAACGAAATGTGTCTGGCGGTGCCGATGAGGATCACGACCGTGGACGGCTTCAACGCCGTCTGCGAGGCGAAGGGCATCGAGCGGGAAGTGAGCCTGTTCATGCTCCAGGGCGAGGACGTCGTCCCGGGCGACCACGTGCTCGTGCACGTGGGCTACGCCATCCAGAAGGTGAGCGAGGAGGAGGCGCGCTCCACCTGGGAACTCTTCGACGAGATCCTCGAGCATGCATGAACTCTCGGTCTGCCAGGCGCTGATCGGGCAGGTCGAGAAAGTGGCGCGCGAGAACGATGCCCGCCGCGTGGTGGCCATCGTCATCGCGGTGGGGCCTTTGTCCGGCGTCGAGGCTGGGCTGCTCGAGCACGCGTATCCCGTGGCCGCGGCGGGCACGCTCGCCGAGCACGCCACGCTGACCGTCGAGACGGTGCCGGTGCGCGTACGCTGCCGCAGCTGCGGCGCCGAGACCGGTGCGCAGGCCAACCGGCTCGTGTGCGGCGACTGCAGCGACTGGCAGGTCGACGTCATCGCCGGCGACGAGATGCTGCTGATGAAAGTCGAGATCGAGACCGCGCCGGCGGCGGTCCACTAGACGGGACCATTGGCCGTGCATCGAGCCGGTCCTCGGGAGACGAGACATGTGCCGTGACTGCGGATGTTCACTGGGTCCCGCCGCGACGCGCGCGCCGCTCGCCGCAGCGCCGTCGACGCCCGGCCGGACGGACACGATCGAGGTCATCACCGCCATCCTCGGCGAGAACGACCGCGTTGCCGCGCACAACCGCGAGCACTTCGACGCCGAGGGCGTGCTGGCACTCAACCTCATGTCCTCGCCGGGCGCCGGCAAGACCTCGCTGCTCGAGGCGACCATCCGGGCGCTCGACGGCCGCCTCAAGGTCGCGGTGATCGAGGGCGACCTCGCCACCGAGAACGACGCCGACCGCATCCGCGCCTGCGGCGTGCCCGCGGTCCAGATCACCACCGGCAACGCCTGCCACCTCGACGCGCAGATGGTTCACGACGCCGTGCACGACCTGCCGCTCGCCGGGCTCGACGTGCTGTTCATCGAGAACGTAGGCAACCTCGTCTGCCCGGCGAGCTTCGATCTCGGGCAACACCGCAACGTCACGCTGCTGTCGGTGCCCGAGGGCGACGACAAGCCCGCCAAGTACCCGGTCATGTTCCGCGCGGCCGATCTCTCGCTCATCACCAAGACCGACCTGCTGGCCTACATCACCGAGTTCAAGGTCGAGCGTGCGCACGCCGCGCTGCGACAGATCGGCTTCGGCGGCGAGACGATCGAACTCAGCAACCGCGGCGGCGAAGGCTTCGCCGCCTGGCTCGGCTGGCTCGAGCGAGAGGTCGCGGCGCAGCGCGAGCGTACGGCGCGCGGCGCCACCGCGCGGCCGGCCATCCAGCCCGAGGGTGCCGCGGTCCACGCCGCCGGGCGGCCGACGCGCTGACAAGGGGAGGGGGAGAGCGATGACCACCACCGCGGTCGACTGGCTCGCGCGCATCCGCGCCCTGCCGCTGCCCGAGCGCATCAAGGTCATGAACGTCTGCGGCGGGCACGAGCGGTCCATCACGACCGCGGGCCTGCGAAAGGCGATCCCGTCGAACGTCGAGCTGGTGCCCGGACCCGGCTGTCCGGTGTGCATCTGCCCCGAGGAGGACATCTACGAGGCCATCCAGCTCGCCCTGCACGAGCGGGTGATCCTGGTGGCCTATGGCGACATGCTGCGGGTGCCCGTGAACGCGCCGAAGAGCGAGCCGCGCTCGCTCGAGCAGGCCAAGGCCGCAGGCGCCGACGTGCGGCCGATCGCGAGCCCGCTCGAGGCGGCCAAGCTGGCCCGCGAGAACCCGGACCGCAGGGTCGTATTCCTCGCCGCCGGCTTCGAGACCACCACCGCGCCAGCGGCTGCGCTGCTGGCCCAGGGCGTGCCGGACAACCTGATGTTCCTGATGTCGGGCCGGCGCACCTGGCCGGCGGTCGCCATGCTGCTCGACTCGGGCGAGCCCGGTTTCGAGGCGCTGATCGCCCCGGGCCACGTCGCCACGGTGATGGGACCGGAGGAGTGGGAGTTCGTGCCGCGCGACCACGGGCTGCCCACGGCGGTCGCCGGCTTCTCGCCGGAGTCGCTGCTGGCGGCGCTGTACTCGGTGCTGCGGCAGAGGATCGAGGGCAAGTGCTTCCTCGACAACTGCTACCCGCAGGTGGTGCGCCCCGGCGGCAACCCGGGCGCGCAGCGCTACATCGATTCGACCATGGACGTGGTCGCCGGCAACTGGCGCGGCATCGGTCCGATCCCGGAGTCGGGCTACGTGCTCAAGGCCGACTACGCCGCACACGACTCGCGCGTTCAACTGCCCTCGTACACCGAGATGGCCCGCAAACGCGCCGGCCAGATGCCGCCGGGCTGCGACTGCGCCAAAGTGGTGCTCGGCAAGATCTACCCGAACGAATGCCGGCTCTACGGGCTCGCCTGCACGCCGCGCCAGCCGGTGGGTCCGTGCATGGTCTCGGACGAGGGCGCCTGCCGGATCTGGTGGTCGAACGGCGTGCGCGAGAACGTCTGGGCCGGGCGGAAGGCCTCCGGCGCAGAGGCGTGAGCGCGTCCGACTTCGTACCGCCCGTCGCGTCGACCACGCCGTGAGCGACGCGGAGCCGCGCATCGCCCGCCGGATCGTCATGACCGGCCGGGTGCAGGGGGTCGGCCACCGGCCCTTCGTGTTCAGGCTCGCGCACGAGCACGCGATCGACGGACACGTCCGCAACCTGCGTGGCGACGTCGAGGTGATCGCAGCGGGGCCGACGACCGTCGTCGAGGCGTTCACGCGCGGCCTCGTGGAGCGGGCGCCGCCGCTCGCGCAGCCACGTGTACGGGCCGTTCTTCCCTGCGATGCGCCGGTGAGCGGCGGCTTCGAGATCGCCCCGAGCAGCGCGGCGGACGCCCCCGAGGTGTCGGTGCCGCCCGACTTCTTCGCGTGCGACGACTGCGTGGCCGAGCTTGCCGACCCTGCCGATCGCCGGTACGCATATCCCTTCATCAACTGCACCCAGTGCGGCCCGCGCTACACGCTGATCGAGGCGCTGCCCTACGACCGGCCCAACACCAGCATGGCGCGGTTTCCGCTCTGCGAGGCCTGTCGCCGTGAGTATGCGGACCCGCTCGACCGCCGGTTCCACGCCGAGCCGGTCGCTTGCCCGGTGTGCGGGCCTCACCTGCGGCTGGTCGTGCCCGGCCAGGCACCGGTGACCGGCGACGCGGCTGCGGTGGCGGGGGCGGTAGAGCTCCTCCGCGAGGGCCGCGTGCTCGCAGTGCGCGGCATCGGCGGTTACCACCTGCTCTGCGACGCCCGCGACGAGACGGCGGTGCGGCGCCTGCGCGAGCGCAAGCGCCGGCCGGACAAGCCGCTGGCCGTGATGTTCCCGCAACGCGGCGACGACGGCCTCGACGCCGCTCGCGAGGAACTCGACGTCGGGCCGGTCGAACAGTCGGCGCTGCTCGATCCGGCGCGATCGATCGTGCTCGTCCCGCGCCAGTCGGGCGGACGACTCGCGCCTTCCGTGGCGCCCGGGCTCGGTGAAATCGGCGCCTTCCTGCCTTACAGCCCGCTGCACCACCTGCTGCTTGGTGCCTTCGGCGGACCGGTCGTGGCCACTTCGGGCAACGTGAGCGGCGAGCCGGTGCTCACCGATCCGGCCGAGGCCGAGACACGGCTCTCAGCCGTGGCGGATGCGTTTCTGCACCACGACCGCCCGATCGTGCGTCCGGCCGACGACTCGGTGCTGCGGATCGCTGCCGGGCGACCGCGGCCGATCCGCCTCGGCCGCGGACTGGCGCCGCTCGAGCTCGAGCTGCCGGGCGAGCTGCCCGAGCCCGTGCTGGCCGTCGGCGGGCACCTCAAGCTCACCATCGCGCTCGCCTGGGGCCGACGCGTAGTCGTTTCGCCGCACGTCGGCGACATGGGCACGCCTCGCAGCGAGCGGGTGTTCGAGCAGGTGGCGGGCGACCTGCAGCGCCTGTACGACGTCCGGGCACGGCGCTGGCTGTGCGACGCGCACCCCGGCTACACGACCACGCGCTGGGTACAGGCGCTCGGCGAGCCGTGGACCACCGTGCTGCACCACCACGCGCACGCCTCGGCGCTCGTGGCTGAGCACGGCGTCGCCGAGCCTGCGGTCGTGTTCGCCTGGGACGGCGTGGGCTACGGCGCGGACGGCAGCCTGTGGGGCGGGGAGGCCTTCGTCGGTCGCCCGGGCGCCTGGGTGCGATGCGCCAGCCTGCGAAGCTTCCGCCTGCCCGGCGGCGACAAGGCCGGTCGCTCACCCTGGCGCAGCGCCGCAGCGCTGTGCTGGGAGGCGGGCGTGGAGTGCCCGGTGCCGGTGCCCGACCCGATCGTGCGCGCCGCCTGGGAGCGCGGCCTCAACGTGCCGCGCTCGAGCGCCGCCGGGCGGGTGTTCGACGCGCTCGCCGCCGTCGTGCTCGGGGTGACCGAGACCAGTTTCGAGGGGCAGGGGCCGATGTGGCTCGAAGCCTGCGCGCGGCCGGTCGAGCGCTTCCCCGAGCTGCCTGTCGCGCCCGATGCCGACGGCGTGCTGCGCATCGACTGGGCCCCGCTGATCGAAGCGTGCAGGGACAGCCGGATCGACCAGGGCGAGCGTGCCGGCGCGGCCCACGCGGCGCTCGCCGACGCAATCTGCCGGGTCGCCGAGATCGAGCGTGCGCGGTCGGACGTGTCGGTGGCTGGCCTCACGGGCGGCGTGTTCCAGAACCGCCGGCTGCTCGAGCTCGCGGCCGGCGGCCTCGAGCGCCGCGGCTTCCGGGTGCTGCTGCCGGAACGGATTCCCTGCAACGATGGCGGGATCAGCTACGGGCAGGTTGCCGAGCACCTCGGGCGCCTGGCGCGGGCCGGCCACTGACTGCAACGGCCGCGGACGACACGGATACACTGCGACGATGCTCTGGTTCGAACGCCCCTTCCTGCAAGTCCTGCGCCGCGAGTACGCGGACGCGATGCGCTTCGACGAGGACGACTCGGCCGAGGTCATGCCCTCGCCGCCGCCGGGACCCTGCCAGCTGTACGTGCACGTGCCCTTCTGCGAGGTGCTGTGCCCGTTCTGCTCGTTCCACCGGGTGCGCTACAACGAGTCGAAGACGGCGCGCTACTTCACCGCGCTGCGCAACGAGATCCGGCTCTACCATCGGGCCGGGTTCCGATTCCGCGACGTGTACGTGGGCGGCGGCACGCCCACGGTGAGCCCCGACGAACTCATCGCCACGCTCGACCTGATCCGTTCGCTCTCGCCCGTGCACACGGTCTCGATCGAGACCAACCCGAACCACCTCGAGCCCGAGGTTCTGCCGCGTTATCGCGACGCTGGCGTTACCCGCTTCTCGGTCGGCGTGCAGAGCTTCGACGACGGGCTGCTCGCCGGCATGGACCGGCTCGAGAAGTACGGCAACGGCAATGAGATCCGGGAACGGCTGGCGGCGATCCGCGGCATCTTCCCCACGCTCAACGTGGACATGATCTTCAACCTGCCCGGCCAGTCGCTCGCGATGCTCGACCACGACATCGACGTGCTGCTCGAACTCGACGTGGACCAGGTGTCGTTCTATCCGCTCATGACCGCTCCGAGCGCCCGGCACAAGATGCACAAGACCATGGGGCAGGCGGACGAATCACTGCGCTTCCCGATGTACGAGCGCGTGCTCGACCGGCTGCTGCCGACCTACCGCGCGTCCTCGGCCTGGTGCTTCACGCGCGGCGAGGGCATGTTCGACGAGTACATCATCGACGAGGACGACTACGTGGGCGTGGGCAGCGGGGCGTTCAGCTACGTCGGCGACTCGATGTACTCGACGACGTTCTCTCTCAACCACTACTGCCGCCGCGTCGAGGGCGGGCAGAGTGGCATCACGCAGCGGCGCACGCTCAGGCTCAAGGAGCGTATGCGCTACGACTACCTCGTCCGGCTGTTCGGCGGGGCGCTGAAGCGCGAGTACGTCGCCGACCGGTACGGCGCGGCCTTCTGGCTGCGCATGGCGCCCGAACTGATCGCGATGCGGATGCTCGGCGCCACGCGCCGCGACGCGGACGGCCTGCGCCTCACCCGCCGCGGCATGTACTGCTGGGTGCTCATGATGGCCGAGTTCTTCAACTCGGTGAACGACGTGCGCGAGCAGATGCGCGAGCACATCCGCGCGGAGCTCGACGCGTGGAACGAGGAGGCCAAGGTGCCCCTGAGCGCGATCACAGGACTCACCCGGAGCGGCAACCGTTGAATCCCCAGGACACCCACGTCTCGCTCGCCCACGGCAACGGCGGGCGCTTCATGCGCGAGCTGATCACGGATCTGTTCGCGCGCCACCTCGCCAATCCCTACCTCGACACCTCGAGCGACGCGGCCGTGCTGCCGTGGGACGCGGGCGACGGCCAGCTGGTCTTCACCACGGACAGCTTCACGGTGCAGCCGATCGAGTTCCCGGGCGGCAACATCGGCTCGCTCGCGGTGCACGGCACCACCAA
>Ga0105097_10000493_pt1 | contig 18016 bp, 26 predicted proteins | sample PPLLak12cMay2015_FD_87035 | JGI IMG/M metagenome (GOLD analysis project Ga0105097, IMG submission 87035) | Freshwater sediment microbial communities from Prairie Pothole Lake near Jamestown, North Dakota, USA - PPLs Lake P7 Core (1) Depth... | ecosystem: Environmental > Aquatic > Freshwater >...
CTCTATCCGGGTACCAATATGGGGGATGATGCAGAGCGGCCTCTGTCACTGTCTTGAAAACAGATGTATCGATGAAGAATCGGTAGGCGATCGACACGACCCTTCCCCCGCCATAAATATTGTATGACTAGTGTATTCTTAAAAGTATATTATCGTCCAGGCACAGATACTATAGTTGCATTTGGAGTCGACTATACAGAGAAAAAGTTTAAGATTATTTCAACGATAAACGGAATAAAAATAGATAATTCAATTATACCTGTACGTGCTTTAATTGAGTACACTGGTAAATTTATCGGAGATGTTGTTCTGGGCTCTGAAGAATGTAGATTTCGAAGCGGAAATGACGATTATATATGTAAGACATATCTACTTGTAATGCAAAATTCTTCAGCCGTGGCCGAGAGTTATGTTAAAAATATAAGAAAGAAGTTTAATAATTTAGATTTACACTTTCGATAATAGGCGTGCTTAGTTAAATGGTAGAATCAAACGTTGCCAACGTTTAGACAGGGGTTCGATTCCCCTAGCCCGCACCAAATATCTATTCAAAGTGGTGTCTGCATCTTAACCAAAATTCATCAGCTAGATCGGAATGATATGTTGGACCGGAATGAATACTATCTCTGGCAATATCAACAATCTGAATATCTTTATTAAATAAATTTAATTTAGGAAATCGATTAAACATTGATTCTTGTCTCCCCCATTTAGAGGAAAGCATTATTGCATCATTTTCCCCTCTAATTGAATCGATAAGCATTAGAGATCTCTCGGTCTGATGATCAATAAAGCTATCATCGATAAAAAGGGTATTAATTTTGCAGTCATCGGTAGTTTTCCATCCTGCAGCCCAGCATGATAGGTTCCCGGCGTAGGCATAATCTCTTCTACTAAATTCCGGAAAATACGCAAATATATACTTTACTTTTTTAATTCTAGTAAACTGGTATAGATAATAAGCCATTGTATCTATACCAGTACCCGGTACACTTAGATTCCAGTAAGGAATATTTTTATTGGTTGTATTTCTTATCTTTGTAATTAGATTATAGGCCCAAACCTGATTTAATGGAATTCCTATACCCTCGGTAACACTGCATCCTGTAAAAATAATTGGAATATCACTTTCTAAACTAAACTCATCACATCTAAATCCGTGACTGTTGTATGCATATGTAAATTCGTAAGGTTTATATAGGTTAGGGCCGAAGTTATTAATTTTTTTATAATTTTTCTGTGTGTCAGTAGGCCACCAGAACAGTGTTTTACCTAATCTATATTTCATAAAAGAATGATAGTTATTCATATTTCTATTTATCGCGTATTGGCAGAGAGGCTAGAGCGCATTCCTCATAAGAATGAATACAGTGGTTCGAATCCACTATACGCGACCATTAACATTTGTACTTCTTAGTGTTTATACTGATATAAATGCTGCATTGCAGCAAATATTGATAAATATGTATAAGGAGAAAATTATGTTTAAGTTAGTAATTGAATTTTTTAGAGATCTAATTAGGCTTCCGTCCATGTTTGACGAACTCGAGTCTCATATTATTAGTGGAAATCCGCAGTCGGCGGCCGACGTAGAACAACTCGAAAAAGAATTTTACCGCAAGCGTCAGCTACAATCACTTTGGCACTTTAAGGAATAATATGTTAAACTTCCTAAAATCAAAAGGGCAAATAACACCCGAACAGGCAGATTGCTACAGGAAAGAGTTTTTCCAGAAAAATTAACGGTAGATATTTTTAATATATAGTTCTTGATGCTTCGATAAATAGATAATATGCATCAAGAACTATTTTGCAATCTTAATATTACGGATTATCCTCTAATTCACCAGGATTTACCTATTAAGACTCGGGTAATGAATACAACAGTAGATGAAGTTAGTAAGTCTATACATGATTTGCTGTTCGGCATTGGTATAAAGGTAGATTCTCCTGGATGGTTATATTGTAGTCCCGAATATATTACTCATAATTGTCATATAGATGGCGATTTCTACAACCACAATAGCAATTGGACCAGCCTGTGTAAGTTAAATTATGTCATTGGCGGCCCAAATGTTACTACATGCTGGTATGATGTCCCCGACAATGTCCATACAAGTGCTAAAAAAAATTTTACATCAACCGGATTCCCTTACTGGGTATTTAAAATATCAGATTGTAATTTAATTGAATCTCAAATCATGTCAGGATGGCATTTATTTGATGCTGGCGTGCCGCATAATATAGTAAATCATAAATCAGAGCAGAGATGGAATCTTACTATAATCTTAAAAGATATCGAGACCGGCGAATGGCTAACATTCGTAGAGGTTAAGCATAGAATGAGCTTAATTGGTTTATGTTAAAATTTAACTCTCCATAGTTCAACGAATAGAACAGAACGCTACGAACGTTCAGATCGAGGTTTGATTCCTCGTGGAGGGTCCATACATACCTTGCACATCGGTAATACGAGCGGTGCTTTATCATACCCTGAGCATATGAAGGTCACTGATTATATCTCCATCGTCTAATGGTTAGGACGCTTGATTCTCATTCAGGAAATAGGGGCTCGACTCCCCTTGGGGATTCCATACAATTGGCCTGACTCTTGGAGAGGGACTAGTCTTTGAAACTAGGAGAGAAGGTTCGATTCCTTCCGGGCTTGCCACATATGACCCTATCGTCTATCGGTTAGGACGTTAGCCTTTCACGCTGAAAAGCGGGGTTCGATTCCCCGTAGGGTCGCCATCGAGTATACTGAGTCCTAAGCAACCTGGACCCTGCCTCAACGAACTGACGTGAATCAGGAAGCGTTGCTCACGCTGGAGAAGAAAGACTTCAGAGCAAGAACAATTGGGGGTTGGTGTAATGGAAACATATTTGGCTCTGAACCAGATGCCGCCAGTTCGATTCTGGCACCCCTTGCCAATATCCACTGAGTGACATGGTGTCCACCTCTGCGCGCAGGTTATCGGGTTCGAGTCCCGGTTGGTTAGAGTAGGTTCGTATCCTACACAGTGGGCCTATTTTACAGGAGAAGATGATGAACAGCATCAAGGATATGGTTAGAGACGGAAAGAAAACTACATTTATGTTCTATAGACAGAGAGAACTCTGGTACAAGACTGAATGTGGATTTGAATATCCTGTCCCCATTGAGGATGCAGGTGACGGAGTCTTTCTAAATCAAGACAAGGCAATGTTTCATATGCGATATATCAGAAAGCATATGGAAATGATTGCTAATGAGAAGGCATTAGTAGTATAATAGAATATGGATGATTGGCAGAGAGGCTTATTGCAACGGTTTGCTAAACCGTCGGGTCCGAAAGGGCCCCAGAGGTTCAAATCCTCTATCATCCGCCAGAACTTATCTCGCATTGGGCTAATAGGCTAAGTCGCCACGTTTGGGGCGTGGAAGATGCACGTTCGAGTCGTGTGTGCGAGACCAAAAGTATATAATACGGACTTAAGGGCTCGAAGCTTTAAGGTGAAGCATCGGACTTTTAATCCGATGAAGAGGGGTCAGTACCCTCCGGGCCTACCAACTATATAACATGCCACCACCGAACGGAACAATAAATAATCCATCTGGTAAGCGTAGACAGCAAACCAGGGAAGAAATCGAACGCCGTAATGTAAAAATACGAGCATTGCGATTAAAAAGATATCAAGAGTCGGCTTTCGATGAACTTGGTATGGAAAATCGTCGTAGAAGAGTCTTCGAGGAACAGAGTTACAGATGTAATCGGTGTTCTATTGACAACTGGCTCGGCGAAGTGTTAAGTTTGGAACTTGAACACAAAGATGGTAATAATAAGAATAATAAAAGAGAAAACCTTGAAGGGTTATGCCCTAATTGCCATTCATTAACACCTACATGGCGCGGAAGAAATAAGAAAACAACGGGGTCTTAACTCAAATGGCTAGAGACCTGCCTTTTAAGCAGAGTGATGTCAGTTCGATGCTGACAGGCCCTACCAGGTAAGATTTTGCTGATTTTACATTTACGAAATCAGATGTGCGATATCATATCTATCGAATTATACGGGGTTGCGGGGACGTTGGAGAGTCTCTCCTGACTGTAAATCAGGCGCCTACGGCTTAATAGGTTCGAATCCTATCTGCCCCACCAACAGTGAATCATTATGGAAAACGATCTGAAACAGCTTGTAAGAGATTTTTTTGATATTCTTGATGTCAAGGAAGAGTCTGACGAAGGTAGAGTATTTTGTCCTACCTATATCTCGTCCTGCAGGGCTGTCGACGGCGCCAAATTAAATGAAATTTTATCAAGAATGAAAGAGATAGTTAAGGAATAACATGACACACAAGATTGCAATTATCACAACACGTGAATTCACAAAAGGCTATGGTGACGAATACGATGATTATCAAAAAATCATTGATAGTATTACCGCATGGGAAGAAGTTTCCGATGACGACTTCAATACGCTACGTTACGCCGCACCTCGATTAAACTTTTCGATTATTGAACAACCGACAGATACAAAAAAGTTTGTAGCCAAAACCATTACGGATTACATGGCAATCTCGAGAGCAGAAGCTGTACGCGAAGCAGAAGAAAAGAAGAAGAGGGAAGAAGCAGCACTGGCTCGTAAGTTTAAGAAAGAGCTAAGAGATACAGACTCTAAGAAGAAGATGCTAGTAAAACTGGCTGACGAGTTAGGCGTCGATCTTACTGGTTTACCTAAGGCAGTTTCACCAAAATAACTAAGAAACTAGTCACTGAAGACTGGTGGTATGTGTGTATGGCATTGGCCGGATACGCCACTACGCTATTGGTTAGATTTGCATTCGATATAAGGAGGCACATTTTATTTCAGCATTTGGGGTAGCTTCCCGATGAAATACTGTGTGAGCAACCTTTTGATGAGCTAATTGCAGGAGATATTTGATTTTGGGCGCATCTTAGAATCAACGAACTTGACTCAGAAGATATAGGCAAAGTCGGCTGCCGACTCTATAGAAATCTGCAATCTTATATCGATACTTTGCCCCGCTGACGTAATTGGCAGTCGTATCAGTCTTAAACACTGAGTGTACGGGTTCGAATCCCGTGTGGGGTACCAAAAATTTAAAGAATTCTTCCAGCAATATCCTATGGATAAACTTGGTTCAACTCCAAGAAGCCTTTATACCGTAAATGGAAAGGGCTTTTACAAGAATTCTGTTTTAATTTCTAAAGAATGCATTCAGCAACTTTCAAAAATTCAACTTTTAATTGAAACTTAAAACGCATTCTGACTATTCAATTGGGGATTAGCCAAGTGGTAAGGCACCGGTCTTTGAAATCGGTATGCGAAGGTTCGATCCCTTCATCCCCTGCCAGGTAAATATAATATGCGAGAATTATACTATATTCTAGATTTAGATATTGTTCCATTGCTTGACATGCGCCTACCAATAAATGCTAGGCATGTAGATATACCGATCTCAAACATAAATCCAGAGCTCATTCGTTTATTGTCGTCTGTAGATATTGAGGTGTCTCATCAATCATTTTTTTATTCTTATCCGGGTTTTAAAAGAGACAGTTGTCATGTAGATGGGGGAATTACTGACATTGATGGTGATTGGCCGAGTCGGGCAAAATTAAATTTTGTGTTAGGAGATACAAATACTATCACGACGTGGTATGATGTTCCGGCTGATATAAAAAAATGTACATTATTAAATACGACATCTATAGGACACAGATATCAATATTATAAATTAAAAGATTGTATCGAAATTGCATCTGCTACATTAGCTGGATGGCATCTTTTTGAAGCAGGTGTCCCTCATGCTGTATTGAACCCGACACTAAAGCCCAGGTGGGCAATAAGCCTTGTTATGAAAGATATATTCAGTAATGAATGGTTATCATACATTGAATGTAAAACAAGAATATTAAAATTAGATCATCTAAGCCACTGAGAATAATATTCTCAGTGGCTTTGTCTTTTGTACTTGAATTGTTATGTACTTTTATGGTACAATACTAAATAGACTTCTATGCAGCTCTACAGATTAAACGATTTATCTCCATCTCCTGGTCTTGATATTTTAAAAAGTGAATTCTCTAATCGAGTATTTGATGAATCATATGCTGAAAATTATGCATGGGATCATAGAGATAAGTTATCTAACATATTTTACCTTCTTAAGAATGGACGATATTCGGTCGGATGTTATTTCGTAATTGAAAATAATGGAAAATATATTGCCAGTGCTGGATGGAATAAATATGATAATGAAACTGCCTTAGTTTTAACAAGGGCATTTATTACGGAAGAGTACAGAACTTCGTACGTAATGGGAAATGAATTGTTGCCTATTATGCTAGACGAGTCTAAAAGTTTTCAAAATATCTGGATAACATGTAATAAGAATAATAAGGCAATATATGACTGGTTTACTAGAAATAAAGAAGGTAAGAGCCCGGCAATGTTTAGTAATTGGCCCGACATATATTCGAGGTTTGAACCGATCGGTATTAGAACGGTTTATTTCACAGAACAATTTGTTTCACAACTAAAGAGGTAATAGCAATGGATAAGAGAGCATGGTTGGTAGCAGCGGTAAATCAATTAAAAGGATCTAATAAGGATAACTGGGTTAACGATCTTCCGGACGACATGGAATTAACACAGTTAGGATTAGATTCGCTTGATATAGTTGAATTACAAATGATGTATGAAGAAGAGGTAGGATATGATATCCCTGACCCGGTTGAGAAATTTACTACCATTGGCGGATTGTTAGCTTTAATGAAATGACTACAAATTTTACCAACAATAATCATCTTTCTTATTCAATCGGTAATCAAGAGTTTGGGTACCGTTCTAATGGGTTTGAAAAATTTACAGTCAAGGTCGGATCAATAGATAAGGATCATTACAATTCGAGTAGTTATGTAAGGGAGTTGCATCGCACGGCTGATCTTGTATACAACGAATTTGGTAAAGAAATGATTGTTTTCTTATCCGGCGGTACTGATAGTGAAATTGTTGTTAGAAATTTTTTAGATATTGGAATTAAGCCCGAATGTGTGGCAATAAGATTTAAGGATGATTATAACTTGCCCGATATTCTAGAGGCAGTTGAAATTGCAAAAGAATTAGATCTGAAACTACATATAATAGATTTTGACGTAAAGGATTTTTATTATTCGGGCCAGGCAATTGATTTCGGTAAAGAAATTCAGTGTACTCAGGTAACATACCTCATGGTATATCATAATATATTGAAGATGGGTAGACCAGCCGTAATGGGCGGAGAAGCGTTAATGACACGTGGTATAAGTCCACAGGGTACAAATTGGTATTATACATTTAGAGAAAATGAAGATGCTTCTGCAATGAGATTTTCTCTAAAATATAATTTACCTCTAGTCAATGAATGGTTTTCTTATACACCAGAACTGCTTCTGTATTATCTAGAAGATGTTGAAATTCAGAAGCTTGTGGCTGAGAAGTACAATTACAAATTAAGTTCTGTTTCAACAAAGAACGGGATATTGCGTAGATTATATCCGTCGATTCGGCCTAAAATAAAGACTCACGGATTTGAAAGACTCCTCGGATTTAACTACGAAGCCTATAAGGGAATTGGCGCAAATCAAATCAAGCGATTAGAGCCAAGCCTAGATGGCATACCAATGCAACAGATTTTATTAATGCTAAGGGGTGAACATGATTGAATTATTAGATAGTTCGCATAAAGACGCTGTCAAACATTTATTTTCATCTCCTAGATATATGGGTTTAGATTATAAGAAAGATTTATTCTTAGAGGCAGATGCCGAATTTATGAAAATTGCATATGATGGATTCTGTGATACATATCTTTCGAATCTATCAAATTTTAAAGCGTATGGTAATATAGATGCCGGGGTAGTTACTTCGTATATTGCTTTCTATGAATCGACAGAATCTGCTGAATGGTTTTGGACACAAATTCGTAGTAAGGATCGCATGTCAATACCTGATATATTAGATACCGTAATATCTTATAATGAAAAACATGGTCGATATAAATTCTACTCTATGTTTAGCGCAAGATATGCCAGAACATATAGACGATTAACATTTAGTAAAGATGTTTCTGAGAGATATGATTTTTTTGACGAGTTCATTGTTCCTGCAAAGACAAAATGCTTCTATCAGGTTCCATGGCAGGTATTATTTAATAGGACTCTTGTTCCGGTAGATTCGATTGTTCGTTGCACTTTCTTAAAACAGAAATATAGAGAAATCTTGCCCATTGGTGGAGGATTATGAATTACAAATATTTTGCATTTATAGTGGTCCCAATTATATTATTGGGATTATTGGGCACCACATTAATGATAATAAGCTCGGCATATTCCTGGCTTATATTAACTTTTATATGTTGGGTACTCATGAGCGGCCTTGGCATTGCAGTCGGGTTCCATAGAGTATATAGCCACCGAACTTATATTCTAAAACCCTGGTTAGATAACATTGTTTTAATGTGCGGAACATTAGCCTGTCAGAGTAGTTCTGTAACATGGGTTGCAACACACATAGGGTATCATCATCCAAATTCGGACACAGAAAAGGACCCACATACTCCGAAGAAGGGTATTTGGGAAGCTTTTATGGGCTGGACATTCAAGGTTAATGCTGTAACCGTGAATCACAAATATGCGGTTAAGTTATTAAGAAAAAGCAACCATGTTTACTTTCATAAACACTATTTTAAGATAGTTTGGTTGTTTATTATTTCTATGCTATTAATTGTTGGATGGAAAGCTACATTATTTGGGTATTGCATAGCCGCAATGATTTCTATACTGCAAGATAATCTTGTGAATGTTCTGGGACATTTGCCAAAGCTAGGATATAGAAATTTTGATACAAGAGACTCGAGCTCAAATTTTCCATTATTGGGATACTTCGGGTGGGGGCAAGGATGGCATAATAACCACCATCAATTACCTGATAGATTTAATTTCGGAGTTAAATGGTGGGAGATTGATCCATGCATAATTTTTATTCCTTTACTTAAAATAGGATCAGAAAAATGACTTACTTTATTAAACCGGGACCCGATCCTATTAGCGAGTATATAAGAAATAATTACATTAAACTGAAGGCCGAATTTTTTGAAGAATGGTTTCCTATGACCACAAATAATAAGCCGCAATACATGATGCAACCAGGAAGAATGTTATATGAAAATACAATCAAAGTGTCAGCAGCGAAGTTGTCAAAAAAATTACTAGACAAGAATGAATTAAAGATTGTGAATTTTCCATTAGAAAAAGATAACATATATCCATTGAAAACACGAATGCCTGCGGTATATGAAAAGGTACCAACCTGGGCAGCATTATTAGAAACACACAATGATGTTATAGATCAATTGTTTGTAGATATTGCTTATCCCGGGGCATCAATCTCATCACATTATGGTGTCTCATCTCATTGTTATAGACTGCATTTATGTCTGCAGACAAATCCAGGATTTGTTTTTAATATCGAAGGAGAGCTAAAGGGATGGGCCGAAGGCCCTGGCGGGATGTTCATGTTCGATGATGGCAAACTTTATCACGGTGTTAGCTACGACCCGTCGACTGGTGGGCCACAAACTAGGATTGTTGCGATTTTAGATATATTTAAGGACTACTATGAATCTTTTAATTGAAATGCCGTGGTCTAATTTTTACTATAGATTAATGCAGTACGGAAGGGAATTTATAGATAATTCGGCAGTTGACCTTATGTGTGAGAAGATATCTGATAATCACGGGATTTTACATAGAAGTATGGGTGAACAGATTCCCGCATGGATAAGGGATAGTCTACAAATAAAGCCAGAAATATTACAGATATTTGCAGCTATACCTGGTAAATGTGGCAGAATACACATGGATGGTTTAGATCGGAAATGTGCCTTAAATGTACCTGTTAAGGGATGCACTATGGGTAAGATGCAATGGTTTAACAACAACAATTATACAGTTGTGCCAATTGATAATAAATATACTCGAGTTAGGATAACTGAGGAAGAAGGGCCAATAGATCGTTTAGATGATACGCCAATGTTTGAATGCACATTAACCTCGCCATCTTTGGTTAACACGGATGTATGGCATCGTGTCGATAATAGGCAGAGTACAGAGTACAGGTATGTTTTAAGTTTACGATTTGCGGGAAACCCGACAATTGAAGAATTAATCAAAAACTTATGATTGATGATAAATATAAGAGATAAAGGGGAAATATTATGACAGTTTTAAAAATCACCGAATGGACAAAAATAACACCTGAGAGCCCAGGATGGAAATCTATTGATGGATTTAGGTATATTATTGAAAATCCATCAACTATTCCTCCTGAATACTTTAATCAAGTAATTATTTCAAACTATGTCGATATCTTATATATTATGTTTGATATTTCGACAACAGAATCGGGGCTGCTCGGATACCATGCATTTTTAGAAAGTGACGGTACATTAATGACTGTCGTTGAGTTTGACACTATGCAGAATGCTGTAAATTTTTATGCCAATCAAGAAGCAAACCCAATTTACAATGATAATTTTGTCCCTGCAAGATCTGCATTGCTGAATCTATTTAATGTTCAGATGTTAATTCATAATCTCACTGAGTCATCGATAAATCTAGCTACTTCATCGGCAGAGGATATTAGAGCCCTAGTCTCGTAATGTATACTTACAGACTTATTGATTACAGGGAGGTTGATTCCCTGCACAAGTTTGTTGATAGGTCTGATATAAATGGCGATAAAGAAAGGTTTAGTTGGAATTTCTTTCTACAATCACTTAGTGAAAAAAAAGAAGATGTCATCGTCTCGGCTGAGTTTGATGGCAGCGATATTATCTCTGCTAGCGGCTGCTACTCAATTGCAGCGGCCTGGAATAAATCTAGAAATGTTATACCGTATTGGGTGATAGGTATAACAAGATCACTTAATTCTCTAACAACAATCGGTGACCGACTGGACAAACTGGCAACTCCTGCCTGTACATATTTTGAAGATCTAGGGTTCACAAGTCTCTATATGTCCCGTCTTGTATCTAAAAGAGTAACATACCTAAACTGTCAAGAATATATAGATGAACTAGTAACCAAATTGGGCACAACTCGTTATGATTGTAGAGTAGAAAAATTAGTTGATAAATTAAGTGATTACAGCAATTTATCAAATTTTTATAAATTATTTTCTCATAATAATTGGCCGCAACATAAACAATTAGCTATCATGAGATATGATTTAAAATACTCGGTGAGAAAATGATATTAAATACCACTACAAAATTTAGATTGTTGCATATGTTTACACATACAGCAGCTTTTATTGGACTATTCTGGATGTTCACAACAGGTGCTTATATATGGGCACTGATCGCACTTATTGCATTTCTTTACATAGGAATTGTTGGTGTAAATGTTGCTCTTCATAGATATTATTCTCACCGAAGTTTTAAAACAGATAGTTTTAGAGAGTGGGTATTATTGGTGAGTAGTTTCTTGCCAATGTTGGGTTCCCCAATAGCATGGGGCAGTGTGCATGTGTATCATCATATGACTACAGACACTGATAAAGATCCTCATAGTCCTAAGAATGCCGGAAAATTTGGAAGTTGGTTTACTATATGGCCGAAAATGAATATTCCTATAGGTGTTGTGAAGAAGTTATCAAAAGACAAGAGAGTTGTATTCTTACACAGACATTATTTTAAATTGGTTATTCTGTACATTCTTATATTATTCATTATAAATCCCTTGTTAGTTCCTTTCTTATTTGCACTACCGGCAGTTGGATGTTTTCATGGTGCGGCAGCAATCGGTGTAATTCCGCACCTATCGGGATTAGGCGGTTATAGAAATCATGATACAAAAGATAATAGCTACAATAGTTGGATAGCGTGGGTATTAAGCCTTGGAGAAGGGTGGCATAATAACCATCATCATAGAGCAGGAAATTGGAGATCCGGGGAAAAATGGTGGGAGTTAGATCCCCCAGCATTTGTCATAAAACACTTCTTTAAAGTAAGCACATGAATTCGTACTTCTATATACTGTGGATACCCATGCAAATATTAACTGTATTTGCAGTGGTGTCGTTATTTCTTGGATATGTAACATTTAATTGGTGGGTAATATTTGTGGCTTGGTTCCTAATGGGTCCTGTGGGAATAGGGCTCTGTTTTCACAGATTATTAGCACATAGGCAATTTGAGACATGGAAACCAGTTGAGTATGTTATGGCATTTTTTGGAACCATAGCCGGTTATGCTCCCATAATATTCTTTTCAGCAAACCATATATACCATCACAAAGTGTCTGATTCTGAAAATGATCCATCGTCGCCAAGATTTGGATTTTGGGAAAGTTTTCTCTGGTGGAGAATGAGGGAATCGGTTCTAAGGAAAATTCATATTAGGAACAAGCCTGTAAGAAGAATTCTTAAAGATCCCATTCTTAGGTTTATGTCAGTGAATTTTATGAAGATAGTGTATGTATATGCAATCCTCTTATTCCTAATCGGGGGATGGTGGGCAGTTGTAAACCTATTTCTTATTCCGGCATTTATTGAGCATCTTAGAGTAAACTTGATAAGCAGCATTAGTCATATAAATATTCCTGGCTCCTACAGAAATCATAATACAAAAGACACAAGTCAAAATCATTATCTATTTGGCATTCTAAGTTTTGGGTTCGGCTGGCATAACAACCATCATGCTCGCGCCGGCCTACTTAACATGCAAGAGAACTGGTGGGAGTTAGACATAGAGGGCTTACTAGGGAGATTACTTACAAAACCGCAGGCCAAATAATGGATTGCGTCATTTTAAGCGGTTTTGAAGGACCTGTATGGAATAGGGCAATCGGACCCTATTCCCTATGTCATTATCTAAGAAAAAACGGTTTTAGTGCCCGTGTAATTGATTTTACAAATCACATGACATCATCGTCTATTGACAAAATATTAGATAAGCTAGTAAATTCTAAGACAAAGATAGTAGGACTAAGCACGACGTTTCTAGCCGAACAGAATGAATTAGTCGATTACATGCATAAGTCGGATAAGCTTATACCAGATTCTATAGTTGAGTCCTTACGCAGAATAAAGAAAAAATTCCCCACTTTAAAAATAATTATCGGCGGTGCAAAATCAGTGTATCTAAAGGATGCAGATTACGTTGACGGTATTGTTCACGGCTTCGCTGAGGATGCGGTTCTTAAATTATTAAAAGACATAGGTACACCCAACTTACATTTCTATAAAAAAGAGAATGGAAAGATTGTAATACCCGGTGAAAACACGACATGGAAAATAGATTCTTTTGATTTTAGATTCACTGATGAGGACGGAATTCTGCCAGGTGAAACATTGCCGATAGAGGTGAGTAGAGGATGCATATTTAGATGCAAGTTTTGTGCATATCCCTTATTAGGTAAAAAGAAATTTGACTACCTGCGTGATCCGAAATATATTAAAGATGAGATGGTATACAATTATGAAAAATGGGGGACAACCAATTACACCTTAACCGATGATACATTTAATGATAGCACGTATAAGCTGGAGGCTATTCTTAGGGAGGTAAGTACACTACCTTTTAAGATAAACTTTGTAACTTATCTGCGGCTCGACCTTATAAAAGCTCATCCCGAGCAGGCGCAGATCCTTAAAGAGCTCGGGTTAATTAGCGCATTTTTTGGCCTCGAAACATTAAATCAGAAATCGGCAACAATTGTTGGTAAAGGTGCAAATGTTCACTTAATCAAAGAGTTTCTTCCAGAACTATATTATAATCTATGGGGAGGAAAGATTTCGGTGTTTTCCAGTTTCATTATCGGGCTTCCGCACGAGACTGAATCTAGTATACAAGAAACCTTTTCATATCTAAAAGAATATAGAGATTTTAATCCATCGTTTTGGCCCTTAAGTTTTCGCGGTGGCTACTATCTTTCAGAATTTGAAAAAGACCCGGGAAAATACGGATATGTAATTAGATCCGAGACTGATTGGAACTCGCCATGGATGTCAAGTGATGATGCCCTTAGGCTTGTTGCCGAGTCTAATACTATTTTCAGTAATAAGCCTACGACCTGGTTAACTGCATCGTTGATGAGTCAGGGATTTGATAAGAAAGATTTATTAGATGTTAAGATAGCTGATCTGAATTTTAAGTTACTATATAGGCAAAAGCTAAATATGGTTAAGAAATACAAGAATTTCATACTCGAAAACTAATAGCAAATGTCAAAAAAATCAGTGGTAATTATCAATCCATATAAATCTGCTGGATTTTCGTACAGTTATATATCTAACCAATTGGGTCTAGGTGTTATTGCTTTGTGGACATCTCGTGAACTTGAAGATCATTGGAAATTATATGTAGATTACAGGTATATAGATACAACAATTTATTCTACTGACCTAGATATAGACGATTATCAAAAAATTGTTATAGATAATAATGTTTTGGCTTTTATTCCTGCCGATGATTCGGGGTTTTCATTGAGCGATAAATTGCAATATGCATTCTTTCCCGAAAAAGCAAATAATCCACAACTTCAATCTATAAGAGATAACAAGTATAGCTATCTTGAGCATCTTAAAGAATCTGGGGTAGTAAAAACATTTCAAATGCTACCAGGCGATGAATCTATACCAGATTTTGATACACGGATGATATTGAAACCAATAAATGGCGCCGGCAATGAACATGTTTATGTAGTTAATAATAAGAGTGATGTTGAAAAAATATTATTAAATCAAGATAATATTACTTTCACCCTGCAAGAGTTTATTAACGGAGATGAATATTGTGTTGAATTATGCAGTCAGGGAGATATACACAAATGTACTACAATAATGAAATATGGAAGACAGTATTTGGTTAATGATATTTCTCCGTGGAGATATGATAATGAATTGATAGATTCTAGAGATCCTATTATTAATACATTGGTTGATTATGCTAAATTGGTTATAACAAATTTAGGTATAAGAGTAGGACTTACTTGGGTGCAGATTAAGATAACAAATGGTCAACCACACCTTATTGAATGTAATTTTAGATCACAGGGACACGGACATCTAGCAGCAGTATTAAGATCAACTAATACATCATATGCAGGAGAGGCATTAAGGGCGTATATAGGGTCTAAAGAAAAATTTGTAGATAGCCCGATGATGTACAATAAATTTGCCGAATTTAGAAAGCTATCGGTAAATAACCGAAAAGATCGTGTAATTGATTCGATTGATTTTAGTCCTATATCGACTCTTAAATCAGTATTAAATGTATGGCAGAACAATTTCGTATATCCGGGATATGCTAGAAAAACTACAGGGTTTAAAAATAATCTTGCCATGATAATTTTATGTAATGAAAACACTGAAGAATATTTATCGGATATTGAAAAAATAACAGAATGGCAATCTACAGTAGAGGGAACAGATGAAATTTTTAAATGTAAATGAAAAAAACGGTGTCATAGATATGACCAGCACTATGTATCCATCGAAGCTTGAAAAAATTACAGGAATTAGAGAATTTAAGGTTCCGGAATTTTCGACAGTTTATGGTGTAGTTCTCGAGGGAAGTGTCTTGTGTGATACCGGGAGAAAGACCATGGTAAAACATGAATACTTCTGTCTAACATCGGGTTCAGCACATGTTGATGGATCTGCCGTGTTTTTTACGAGGTTTGGGTTCCGTGGGCAGACAACATATGGTGGTCCTATAGAAGAAAGTGGGAGACTGTGTTATATTGATAACTGCTCCGATACAATACTTGTATATCCTCCTAGATTCGGTGATCCGAGTATTAGCCTCTTATCTTTTCCTAAGTTGATTACACAAAGATTTCATACTCATCCTAGTATTAGGCTAGGAGTAATCATTAGAGGTGAAGGCACGTCCGAAACAATAGATGCGAAGGTTCCCTTGGTGCCCGGCACCGCATTTTGTGTCCATGAAAGAGAAGTTCATAGATTTGTTACAACCACTAGTTCTTTAGATGCTGTATCATTTCATCCCGATGGTGAATGGGGACCAACAGATGAAAATCATACATTATTGAATCGTACCTACGGTGGTAAATTCATGGTTACTGAGCAATGATCAAACCGGCTCAGGTAAAAAGTTATAATGATAATACCTTTAGGGCCGGCCTGGCCATTCCGGAGATTCAATCTTTAGATCCAATTGCAGATTTAGAATCGGCGAGAAATAATGCCAGAAGAATTTCTGAAAGCATTTTTGATAATTTATCAGAGTTTCCTTACGTATATTTTACAGCCGGGGTCACTGGTGCGTTAGATTACTTATTACCGAGATATAAGACTCAAATTAGAAAGTATGAGTATAGATATGTGTCGGTGTTTGATGTGACGTTAAATGATTCTCCGGTAGCATATTATTCATATCCTTTTTCAATGAATGGCAATTTTGGTAATCTTACAGAATTATGCCACGGTAAAGATAGGGTACTCCTCGATTGTTCTTATATATTTGCATCTGATCTTTCAAATGAAAAAATAATACCGGGCAATGTTACCCAGATAATGTTTGGTATTAGTAAATCTCATAATCTTTTTGATGCCAGAACTGGGTGGTTTTTTAGTAAAGAGAAATTGTTAACATATCACACATTGCAATATGACTATGGCTATTCATGTGCATTATATCCGTTGGTAATGGAAAAAATAGTTAAATATGAACCTAATTATCTTTATAAGAAATATAAAGATAAATTATCTAGACTTTACATTGATAACAATTTATTAGAAGGAAATACGAATTTATTCGGTACTAAACCTTCCGGAGAAAGGGTTATGTATTATGAACTCTGAAATGATGCACGATCTTGGATTGGTTCTTGATCCAACTAAATTTTCATCTTATATAGACGCTATAGATTCCTTACCGATTGTAAGTAAGGATTATGGCGCACCATATGCTAATCTAGATCATCCATACCTTATGAAGTATAATTCTCATCTTGTTGGATATATAGCATTTACTAGAAATACACATAAACATCCGATATTAAAGGAACTTTGCGATAAAGTCGTGCCTATAATTTCGAATTTTGTTAAAGTAGGTGAGGCAATAGTACCGGATAGAGTACATATAATAAAGACGGAAAATAGAGTGCCAGCTCACATCGACGAAGGTGGGCGTGTTTGCTGTATAAATATCGGCCTTAAGAATAGTAATACGGCCATCACAAGATTTGGGAATGACAATCTTCGCGAGACTTTTTATACCTCATATACGGATTTTGAAGTTGAAGACGGCCACGCATATTTGGTTAATGTTTCAAGGCTACATGCAGTTATGGGTTCTTCTGTTCCGCGATATCTTATAACCTACGGGTTTGGCGAAACCTATAAAGAATTATTAGGACAGATACCATTAATGACTGCACCCTTTATTGTATGAAAAATATCTAGTTTTCTATAAAAATAAATACCGTCTACTTTACATTTATATTGCGGTATATTGATAAATATTATACTGCAGGGAGCTTAGAATATGGGATTTATAACATTATTAATGAGTAATAAAACCTTACTCTTTGGGATATTATTTGCAATTATTATTGCAGGTATGGCCGTCTATATAAAAGTGCTTAAGGGTGATGTGAAGACGCTCGAGGCCGAAAAAGTAACCTTATCTACCAAGCTCGAAATATCAAATGCATCTATAGTTTCTCTACAATCTGCCATAGAAGAGCAGAATACAGCTATTGAAACATTTAAGTCTGCTGCTGTAGAAAGAGAAAAAAGAAATCAAGCCGAAGTTAACAGGGCAAGAACGTTAGCAGAAATACATAAGAAAAGAGCCGAGAATCTTTTAACACGGAAACCGCCACCGGGTATGTCTGACTACGAAGCTGCAAATGATCTTATAAATGAGGCTATTCGAAATGCTAAGTAAGACCATAATCATTTTATCTGCCTTAGTTCTATCTGCTTGCGCTACAGCACCA
>Ga0105097_10000495_pt1 | contig 17997 bp, 16 predicted proteins | sample PPLLak12cMay2015_FD_87035 | JGI IMG/M metagenome (GOLD analysis project Ga0105097, IMG submission 87035) | Freshwater sediment microbial communities from Prairie Pothole Lake near Jamestown, North Dakota, USA - PPLs Lake P7 Core (1) Depth... | ecosystem: Environmental > Aquatic > Freshwater >...
AATACTGTGCATACTGGACAGATTTCACTTCCGTCTTTTCCGATTCATCAATTTTTTTCACAATCTCACCCAGTGACTTTGCATCATCTGCCCTGCTGTAAAATCCGCCTGTCTGGTCTGCAATTGATTTTAAAAGTGCCTCATCAAGATCCTGACCTGTCGGAACTTTGTAAGAGCCGAACGGAGTTTGAACCGTTGCAAATGCCTGCCCTGAACCTATGCCAACGGTATAAATTTTAATTCCCCATTCTTTTGCCATTTGTGCAGCCTGCAGTGGAGAATATTCACCTGTATTGTTAATGCCGTCCGTCAGCAAAATAATCACCTTGCTCTTTATCTTAAAATCCCCTTCGGCTGGCTCGGCAATCTGCCCTTCCGATAGACCAAGAGACTTTCGCCTTTTTTGGATTTCCTCTTCTGCCTTGTGCAATCGTGCCGCTGCAAGTGCTATCGCATCACCTATAGCTGTCCCATCTTCGTTTTGGACCTTGACAATATCGGTACCTTCGAGAAACTTCAATAAGACATCATGCCCGATGACCAGCGGACAAACCGTATCTGCATAGCGAGCGAAAACAACCAGGCCGATAAGATCTCCTTTGCGGCCCCCAAGATTCCTTCCTCCGCCAATGAAATCTGCAAGAACTTTTTTGACAGCTTCGAGCCTGTTCATCGTCTGACCGTAATAGTCCATATCTGTTGACATGCTGCCCGAATGGTCAACCACAACTTCTATGGCAACACCCTCGGTCGAAATTTCCGTCAATTCGATTTCTCTTCTTGGGCCTGCAAGCGCGATAATCAGCAATGCCAAACACAAAATTCTTATCACAGCAAGAAACGGCCTGAACCGAAGCCGCCAGGAAGCAGGACAATTCTGAAGCTCAGTCAGACTCGCAAATCTTACAGCAGCAGTCCCTTTTCTGCGCAGCATCAGATACGCCATCAAAGGCAGCACTAGAAATAACAGCAAAATCCATGGTGACGAAAAATTCATTTAATCACTCCGAACCTCTGCAGCTTCCTGCTGTTTTAGCATATCGGTAACATCCATTTTTCGTTCTTCTGCTTTTGTCTTTTCAATAAATTCTTTGACCAAATCGAAGGTCTTTTGAATCTGCTCTGTCGTAGGATTATATTTAGCAAACTTAACAAGATCGCAATGCTTTAAAAAATTGCCGATGCTTTCCTTGTCATCGCTTGTCAATACCTGCGAAAACTGTATCTCTGCCAGAAATTCCTCGGTCGTTCTCTCCGGTGCATGCAGGTCAAACCGGTCTTCTATATAGTGACGCAGAATATTACTTATCCTCTCATAAAATTCCTTCAATTTGCCCGCCTTTATCAGGTCCTCTGCAACAAGGACCCGAAGCCTCTCATAAGCAATTTCATGGGCAGGCTTAAAAATTCTGACGGCCTTTTTAATTTTTTCCCGCCTCAGATATATCCACAAACCGATGACAACAGAAGCCGCAGCAACCAAACCTGCCCACAAAAACAAATAAGATGACTGCGAAGGCATATCTACAACATTTTCGATATCAGCTATTATCAGCTTGCTTCGCTCTTCTCCCAAAAGAGATGCAACCTCAACCTTCAGCGGTTCAGTCTCAAGCACGCTTTTTGTGTTTGGGTCATTTACATCAAAAAATTCGAACTTAAAAGCCGGTATCTCGAAACTGCCGGACAAAAGCGGCTCGAGCCGGTAACGGTATCTTTCAAGCACAACATTTTTATCGCCGAGTATCTTGCCGGAATCCGACCAGTCCAGAATCCCGAAATCCAAAAGCTGCTCGCCGATTTTCGGCATCTTTATTTCATAGCCCGGACCAATTGCTGTTTCAAGTTCAAGCAAAAGGCTTTCTGCAATAGTGAGCTTGTCCTTGTCGAGTCGCAAATGCACGCTCAGCGGCCCCCTCTCATAAGGCTTGTCTATCTTAAACTCGACAGCCTTTTGGGCCTCCTGCTTTTGCCTGCATCCTGAAAACACAAAAAGCAAAAGCCCAAAACCAGCCGTAAAACACAAACCATATTTAAGATACTTACTATGCATATTTTTCAGTTAAAACTACTTTGTCTCAATTTCTGATGAAGGCTGGTTTGCATCAGCGCCGGCGAACGCGGAAGTATGAATTACAACATTGTACTTAGCCATCATCTGCTTAAGATACTCCTGCTGAACATCCTGGCGCTTTTTACTGAGCATTTCCGACATCACCTGTTCTCGGACCTCATCGAAACTTTTTTGCCTTTCCGGCTTCTTGCTGTCAATCCTTACAATCTCCCAGCCCTTTTCGGTTTTGAAAGGCTCCTCCAGCAGCGCCGGTGCATTCGCATCGAAAATCTTTTCATTCAATTCTTTTACTTCACCTATCGATGGGACATAAGAGCCTCTAGTCACCTCCATATCAATTTTGCCGCCGTTTTTTCCTGTTTCGGCATCTTTTGAAAACTGTTTTGCCAGCGCCGCGAAATCCTCACCGCCTTTTATGCGCTTCATCAAATCCGATGCCTGTTCGGCGTCCTCGACTAAAATATGACTGATTCCTGCAGATTCCGGCTCGACATATTTTTCCCTGTTGGCGGCATAATAAGTCTGAAGGTCCGTATCTGTTATATTGATTTTATCAGCAAGCTGCTGATTCAGTATCTGCTGCGCGAGGACGCTTCGATTAATATCTCTAAGCATTTTTTGAACATCCTCTTTCTGGCCCAGATTTTCATCGAGTGCCTGGCGGTATAAAACCTCCTGTCCAAGCCAGTTTTGCAGAAACTCTCCTTTTGCCTGCAGCGACTTATACTGCTCGAGCATGCGTTTTTTCTGTTCCTTGAGCTGTTCAGGATTCATAAACATCGAGTAATCGCTTAACTGATTATCAATCATCTGCTCAATCTGTGCATCGAGGTCGGCTTCAGTAATTTTTTCCGGCCCGATTTCCGCAACAACCTTGCCCGCAGGCACCTTTGACTTATCTATTCCCGTCCTGCCCATAAGCTCATAACGCAGTGCAGAAAATTTCCCCAGATTTTCGAAACAGCCCTTGATATGTGAATTTATCTGGCCTGAAAGCTCCTCGACCTTCGCAGCCGCCTCACTGCGATAAAAAGATTCTATCGCCTCGGCATACCGGCCTGCTTTTTCAAGCAGCGTCCCTATCTGAAACCATATCTTCGCTCGCTCCGCATCTGTAATATTAGCCGAAGACAGATAATCCTTCCAGGCCTGTGCTGCCCTGTCGTATAAATTTCTTTCTGAAAGAGTTCCCGCAAGCTTGCGAATCTGTTCAGAAGTCAAACCTGCGGATGCCTGCGGCTCGACAGACCTGCCCTGCCGAATAAGAAAAATATTCACTGCCGACAGGATAATTAAAACTACAAGCAAAACAATAATTACGGTAAGTGCGCTGGAGCTTTCTCGCTTTTTTTCCGGCAGTGAAAAATTTAATTTGTCTTCCATATCAGTCCCCTTGTAAATTCCATCAACTCAACAATTTTTTTAACCAATAACAAATCAGAAGCGCCGATGCCTCATCCGGAAAAATCCTATCAAATCCTGTATATACTGCCTGTCGGTGCTGATGCTGATGCAGTCAACATTTATGGACCTGAGTGTCCCTTTCAATTCCTCGAATCTCCTTGTGTTTTTGCTCTCATACTGCTGCCTGAATTTTCTGCTCGATGTATCCACAGCCATAATCCGACCGGTCTCGGCATCCTCGAATTCAATCAGCCCGATTTTGGGAAGCGAAACCTCCGCCTTGTCGCGCACACAGACAGCTATTACATCGTGACGTTTATTAATAGACCCAGCGGCTTGACAAAATTAGAACCGATAAAATCAGATACCAGAAAGACGGTCGCTTTTTTACGTACCACTCTTCCCAGATATTCGATGGCCAGGTTGATATCTGTTTTTCGCTTCTCCGGCCGAAAATACAAAAGCTCCCGAATCAACCGCAGGATGTGCCTGCTTCCCTTCTTCGGCGGGATATATAAATCTATACGGTCTGTGAAAATCAATAACCCCACCTTGTCATTATTTTTCGCCGCTGCAAAGGAAAGGACCGCACAAAACTCCGCAGCAAGGTCGTTTTTCATTTTATTTATCGTCCCGAATGCCCCTGAAGCACTGAGGTCAACTGCGAAAATAACTGTCATCTCGCGCTCTTCGACGAACCTTTTTATATAAGGCCTGCCTGTCCTTGCGGTAACATTCCAGTCTATCGAACGGATATCATCGCCAGGGGTATATTCGCGGACCTCATCGAACTGCATCCCGCGCCCCTTGAAAACACTCTCATACTGGCCGGCAAAACTGGTGTTCACCATCCGGGACGTGTATATCTGAATCTGTCTTATTTTTTTTATTAGTTCCTGTGGAATCATATTACAAATCTAAAGCTTAAAGTGTAAAACTTAAAAGCACAGAATCAAAAATCTATAAAATGAATTTTTTATCTTTTTTATTTTAGTTTTAATTTTCCTATGGTACTTCTATAGTATCGAAAATCATCTTGATAATATCTTCGCTTGTTTTGTCCTCGGCTTCCGCCTCATAACTTACAATGACTCGATGTCTCAATACATCCGCGCCGATTGTCTTAACATCCTGCGGAGTAACATATCCTCTCTGCTGTAAAAATGCATTTGCCTTTGCAGCCACAGTCAAATAAATCGTCGCTCTCGGTGACGCTCCGTAGCTGATAAAGTTTCCTATCTGCATGCCGTATTTTTCCGGCTCTCTTGTCGCACAGACGATATCAACAATGTAATCCTTAACTTTTTCATCGACATATATCTCATCCACAACCGCCCTGACCTCGGCAATTTCCCTCGGTTTAATTACAGGACTAACATCAAACTTTTTGTTTGTCACAGCCATACGCTCCAGAATTTTTCGTTCCTCGCTTTTTCCCGGGTAATCAATTTTCAGCTTGAGCATAAAACGGTCCAGTTGTGCTTCAGGCAATGGATACGTCCCTTCCTGCTCAATCGGGTTTTGTGTCGCAAGGACCATAAAAGGCTCAGGCAGTGCAAATGTCTGTTCCCCAATTGATACCTGCCGTTCCTGCATTGCCTCGAGAAGTGCGCTCTGGACTTTTGCGGGCGCCCTGTTGATTTCGTCCGCAAGAATTATGTTGGCAAAGATTGGGCCTTTGCGTGTATAAAACTGACCATCGGACTGCCTGTAAATCTGTGTGCCTATTAAATCTGCGGGGAGCAAATCGGGGGTGAATTGTATCCTGCGAAATTCGGCATCTATCGTCCGCGAGAGGATTGTAACAGCCAGTGTTTTTGCAAGTCCCGGCACCCCTTCCAAAAGGATATGGCCGTTGGCAAGAAGCCCTATGAGCATTCGCTCGAGCATATATCGCTGGCCTATGATTACCTTGTCCATTTCATTGAAGACAGCGCGGACAAATTCGCTTTTCTGCTGCACAAGATTGCCGATTTGTTTTACATCTGTCGCCATATAAACCTCCTTAAAAATCACAAAAATATTTTTAAGTTACGCAGGATTTACGCACACACTAACATATAAAAATTTTTATACGTTTCCTCAAATAATGAGGTTCAAATTATGCAAAAATTTATATAAATTTCAAGGGCATAAAATGCCAAAATTTCTTTTTTGCCGGTTTATGAATGGACAGATGTTAAGGACAACAAAAGCTTTCCAAAGAAAACAGAGGAAAATACAACACCTAAGTGATTGATTTATAAGAAGTTAAGAAAAATGGGCGGTACAGGACTTGAACCTGTGACCCCCAGCGTGTCGAGCTGGTGCTCTAGCCAGCTGAGCTAACCGCCCATCAGGTCCTGGAAGTATCCCAGAAAACTATTACAAAATCAAGACCCTTCAACAGAAAATAGTTTATACTCCAGGATTTTCTCCTGACTCGGCTTTGTCTTTTGCAGATTGTAAAATGCGGTTACTTATCTGAGGTTTTTACGGACAGCGGCAGCAGCAGTAAAGGTTTGCCTGATCGGGCCTGCTGCGACCGTCATTGAGATTTGAATGGAGTTAACATCAGGGCTCCCAGCCGGAAGTTTTGTAAAGCTTGCTGAAGTGACATTATCACAAAGTACATATTGCGCCCCATCGGCTGTAACTAGATATAGATTTCTGCTCGTGCTTGCATAACGGAACGTCAGATTGTTGCCGTCCTCTGCAAAGAATGCACACTCATTCGCAGGCGATGCCGGATTAACAGCCTTTGCCATGCGAAGCTGGCTGGTCATCTGAATTAGTGCCTGGCGTGCCTTGTCGGAAGCGAGATAAATTTCACGATTTTTGCTGTAATTATTCAACGAAGCATTAAACGCCGCCGCAACAGCAGTTATTAAAAGCCCTGTGACAAAAAGTGCAATTAGAAGCTCTGCCACTGTAAAAGCAGTACGACTTGAAAGTCCAAACTTTTTTATCATATTTATTTTAGTTTTCATAGTTTAATACCTCGCACGGACCCACGTGGCGGTGTCAATTTTTTTCCCCTTATGATAGACATCAACGGTAACTCGAACCACTGGGCTGCTGTGGTTGGCCACGACCTGCTGAAAATTAGATGCATTTACATTTCGAACGTAAATTATCTGCCTGTAGCTGGACAAAGATGTAAGCGCCTGCCTGTTGGAGGCGATCGGCGGCAAATAAGACTTCAAATTGAAATCATCGAGGTCATCGTACGCAGAAAGCAGAGATTCCTCTGCGCCGAATACATTTGTTCTCGTCTGAGGGTCAACTACAGGAAGCTGCATTGTCAGCTCTTTTATCTGTTCGATTAAAAACTCGGCATTCGACAACTCAACTGATACCGCATTGCCCTTCGTAAAAGCCGCATTCGAAGCCACAAGCGCAACCACAGAAAGGGTAATAAAAACTATCGCTATAAGAACTTCTACAAGCGTAAACGCCTTCGATTTCATAAATATACTTTCCCCCAAAATACTTTTTATTTGCCGACAACAAGACTCGACATCTTGAAAATCGGCAGGATAATACTCATCGCTATAAAGCCGACGAGAAAACCCATCGCAACAATCATAATAGGCTCTATCATTGAGGTCACCCTCTTGATAACGTGCCGTAATTCCCTGGCATAAAACTCGGATATATCCTGAAGGACCTCCGCCATTGTGCCGGATTCCTCACCGCTTCGAATCATCTGTATGACGCTCGATGGCATCAAATCATACCTGTTGAGACTTGATGCGATTTTCTTGCCCTGCCTGACTTCCTCCTGAACGCTAAGCCACATATTTTTATACTGCGTGTTCCCTGCAACATGGGCTGTTATTGAAATTGTATCAAGGATGGGAACGCCTGCGCCCGTCAGCACTCCCATTGTGTGCATCGACCTGGTTATGTAAAGACTGCGGCACAATTTTCTGATGATTGGAAGGTAAAGCTTTGTCTTGTCCCACCAGACTCTGCCTGCAGGCGTATTAATAAAGAATATGAATCCGCCGACCGCAACAGCGATCACCGGCAGTATAACAAACCAGTAGCCGCGAAACAGCATACTCGTCGCCATCAGTATTTTTGTCGGACGAGGCAAAAGGTCTTCCCTGCCCGCGAAAATATTCAAAAATCTCGGTAATACAAACGTCAGCAGAAATATTGTTACCGCAACTGCCATCACTGCAATGATAATCGGATACACCATTGCACTCCTGACCTGGCTGCGGGTTTCATTTTCCTGGTCCAGATATTCCGCAAGCTTGTCGAGCATCAGGCTCAAAGAGCCGGATATTTCAGCAGCTGCAACCATATTGACATAAAGATTATTGAATACATCGGGATGAGCTGCAAGCGCCTGCGAAAGACTCTCGCCGCTTTCGATGCGATGCTTCAGGTCTGTTATGATGACTGCGAACTTTCTGTTTTCCATCTGCTCTGCAATCGCTTCGAGGGTGTCCTGTATGCTTATGCCGGCACGAATCATAACAGCAAGCTGATTGGTAAATGTAAGAACGTCCTTTCGGCTCGGTCCGAATTCAACACGGAACTTTTTCAATGTATTAACTGCCCTTTGCATAATTTTCTCCCGTTGTTAATTGTTACTTTTTCCAGCCCTTATTGCTGCAGCTCTGCACCAATGAGAACGCTTTTTTTCGTCTTTGGCGCCGAATCAGGCTGTTTCAGCTCCGGCAGGGCCTTGCTCATCTTCGCCGGATTCGTTGACATCGCAATCGCTTCTTCCCTGTCGATATATCCTTTCGTATAAAGCTCGGCGATGCTGTGGTCCATGCTCTGCATTCCGATTCTGCGCGACGTCTCAATAATATTTGGTATCTCGTATATCCTGTTTTCGCGTATGCAGTTCCTTACAGCCGATGTGCACAAAAGTATCTCCACGCCCGGCACCATCCCCGGTTTGTCGATTCGTCTGAAAAGGGTCTGGGAAAGGACTGCCTGCAGCGTATTCGCCAGCATAGTTCGTATCTGGTTCTGCTGATTGGCAGGATAAATATCTATGATACGCTCGATTGTCTGCGAGGCATTTATCGTATGCAGCGTACTGAAGACAAGGTGGCCCGTTTCCGCACCAGTGACAGTAGAGCTTGTCGTCTCGAGGTCTCGCATTTCGCCGACCATTATAACGTCCGGGTCCTGACGAAGAACGTGCTTGAGTCCCGATGCGAAATCCGGACAGTCCGAGCCTATCTCTCTCTGTTCTATCATACACTTGTTATTTTCAAGAAGATATTCGACGGGGTCCTCGAGCGTAATTATTCTCCTCCGGTATTTCGCATTGATTGCCCCTACCATCGAGGCAAGCGTCGTGCTTTTGCCCGAACCTGTATGACCGGTTACAAGCACAAGGCCCCTGGGAAGGTCCACAAGCTCCGATGCTATCGGCGGCAGATGCAAATCCTCAAGAAGAGGAACATAATTCGGAATCACTCTGAACGATATCGCTATTGTATCGCACTGATAATGCGCATTGACCCTAAATCGGTGGCCGTCTTCCAGAAACGTCGAAAAATCCAGGTCTCTTTTCTCTTCGAAGACTTCATACCTCTGCGGACCGACCATATCCATCATCATTTTCTTAGTGTCGTCTTCGGTCACCGGGTCGAAATTCATCTCGAACAACTCGGTATTTTTGCGCAGTATCGGCGGGATTCCGACGTTGATGTGAACATCACTTGCTCCCTGCTCGATTCCAGCAGCCAAAATAGTTTTTATATTCAGCATACACACTCCTTTTGTGGCTTGACCGTTCCGCGTAAAAATCTAATCATGATTTAGCATCCACAAAAATTTCACTTTTCTCTTTACCGTAAACCTCCGTGACCCGCAGGACCTCCTCTATTGTGGTCAATCCCTTCTTTACCTTAACAATTCCGTCGTCGAAAAGCGTAACGCCCTTCTTTTCATGAAAGAGCCTTCGCATATTCGAACCAGAGGGGTCCTTCGTAATCAGCTCTCTGAAAATATCATCTATAATCAGCATTTCATAAATGCCGAGCCGGCCTGAATAGCCGCTCTTGTGACACTTATCACAGCCTGCTCCATGATAAAGCTCGCCCGCATCAACACCTGCTGCCTCGAACCGATTCTTTACCTCGTCCGGCACCTGATAAACTTCTTTGCAGTTCGGACATATCTTCCGCACGAGCCTCTGCGCGATAATCGCATTCAGTGAAGCTGAAATCAGGTAAGGCTCGACTCCAATGTCCACCAGTCTTGTTATTGTGCTCGGCGCATCATTTGTATGCAGAGTGGAAAGGACAAGATGTCCTGTCAGTGCCGCCTGCACTGCAATTCGTGCCGTCTCGCCGTCGCGAATTTCGCCTATCATTATTATATCCGGGTCCTGACGCAGCAGGCTTCTTAATGCCATTGCGAAAGTCAGGCCTATCTTTTCACTTATCTGGACCTGATTGCAAAAATCCAGCTTATATTCCACTGGGTCTTCTACTGTCGAAATATTCAGGCTGTTGCCGTCCATCTGAGACAAAGCACAATACAGTGTCGTGCTCTTGCCTGAACCCGTTGGGCCTGTCACAAGGAAAATTCCATGAGGAAGATTGACCTGTTCTTTGAATTTCTCCATAGCGCCCTCTTCCATCCCAAGCTGGTCGAGCCCGCGCATAATAGAGGAATTTTCCAATATTCTGATGACCACCTTTTCACCGTTGTTTGTCGGAAGGACCGAAACTCGCAAATCTACGTTTCTTCCGCCTACAACTGCCGAAATCTTTCCGTCCTGCGGCAGACGCCTTTCGGAAATGTCAAGGTTGGACATAATTTTTATACGAGAAACTATCGCAGGATGCATCTGCAGCGGCGGCTGCATCGTTTCGAAAAGAACGCCGTCGATGCGATAGCGAATCCGCGAATATTTCGGCTTCGGCTCGATATGAATATCACTGGCACCATCGCGGGTGGCATTGCTGATAAGATAATTGACAAACTTGATGACCGGCGACTGCCCAGCCATTTTCTCGAGGTCCTGAAATTCATCCTCATGCTCCTGCACGACCTCGACCTCGGTCATATCGCTTATTATATCATCGACGTTATAATCGACATCTGTCTTTGTCAAAGAATCACAAACCGCATCTATATCTTCCGGCCTGCAAACAACAAGCCTTACCTCCATCTGGGTCTGTTTTTTTACTTCCTCGATGACAAAAAGGTTCCCGGGCTCCGAGGTTGCTACAACAAGGATCTGTCCCTCGATTGCAACCGGCAGCACTTTGTTATTTCTCACAAAATCTACACTGAGTTTTTCAAATGCCTCTTTCTGAACACCCTGGGTCGTTATATGTTTGAATTCACAATCGTAAAGCCCCGCCTTCGCACGAAGGATATCTTCAGAACTGACAATTCCCATTCTCAGTATAACCGCTTCGGCTGTGCTGCTCGTAGCAGGCCCGATTCTCGCAGAATCCGTCCGGATTCGCTCCGCCTGCTCCTCGGAAATTTTTCCCATTTCGGACAGAATATCCACGATGTCGCGGCTGTGGTGCTGGTCCGGTTCTTCGGGAAAATAAAGCTCGCTTAGCCCCGGAATAGTATAATCGCTGTCCAGAGAGCAAACTGCTGCTCCCAAATTGTCCTGCTCTTCATTTTTTTTGAAAGAAAATTTCATTTCTCTTCTTTTACCGTTTCATAAATTATCAGGCCGATAAGGCCGTTTAATTTTCATTCACGAGGTTAAGGAGAAGCTTTCCCTCGCTCGATTGAAGCTCAACAGCACTTTCCGTAATCTTAACGACCTTAAACTCTCCTATGGAGTCGCCGACATACAGAATCTTATCATCAATCATGCAGCATATTTTCTCGCCATTCGACCCCGTACGCATTATGCTCAATAGCTGCAGAGTGCCGTTTCGAGTGCCGCTCGAACGAAGATACTCTCCCTGATTATTGCCAAGTACGCGGCTCGTCTTAAACGGATTGCGAGCAAGCTGTTCAACAGTAACCTGTTTGGCATTACTGAATTCATAGAACTTCTTTATAATGTCTTCTACCTTGTCAGACATTTCCGACCGTACCCCGCCGAGACGCTCGATTAGCTTGTCGATTTGTGCCTGCTCGCTGTTTTCGGATTGTGCGATCGCTGCCTGCGGAACTCCTTTTTTAATCATAAACAAAACAGCTGCGAGACCGAGACCGACAAGAACCAGAAATAAAATCGTGCTTTTATGCGCTTTTTTACCGTCTGGAGAAACGGTTAGATATCCGTCCGGAGCGGGCTGCTGCCCCTTCGAACCATCTGTTTCTGACTGCAAAGAAGGCTGCTCATTTCCCGTCAAATCACCGTTACCATCCTTACTATCCTGTTCGCGTAAGAAGTCCAGCATAATTAACTCCTTATAATTTCATTCATCAGCTATGAGGCTGACTGAAAAAATATACTCACAATAAAATCTGCAGAAATCCGTCCTTCAGGACCTGCCTGTTTTTTCAAATCGAGCTTCCGAATCTTCATTATCCTCGGAAGCTTTTCAAGCTCCAGCAGAAAGGAGTAAAAGGAATTGAAATTCCCGTCCAGTTCCATCTTCAGCGGCTGCTCGATGTATCCGCTGTTGCTCTTGGTTGCAAGAGTGCGAATTATTTTCGGCTCCAGGCCCTGCTTTTGGGCAACAACCGTCACCTGCTCGAGAACCTTGTGGACTTCACCAGTAGGCGGAAGTTTGCTTTCGAAAAAAGTCACTGCATCCTGCAGCTGCTCGAGCTGCTTGTTGAGGTCTCTTGCAGCAGCCGATGCCTTCTCGAACTCGGCAAGTTTGCCTGTCTTGTCCTGCAGGCGAGCCTTCTGTTGCGCAAGCGACTCATTCGCAGGCTTTATAAGGTATCTGTAAGAAAGAAACGTTATTCCTAAAATCAAAGCCAGGAATATGAATTTTCTGAAGCGACCCGACATAATTTTTTTCCTTTCCTAAAAAGCTTTCCTCTTTTAAAGGCAGAATTTACTGGCTTACCGCTAAAGCAATCTGATTTACCTGTTCGTCCACGATGCTGGCATCTTTGTTCAGCATTGCCGTCAGCCTGAACCGTCTGAATTTTTCAGCCGGCTGGGCTTCAACGGCTGCACCGGCAGTCCTATTCGATGGGGAATATTCCTTAGACTCCACCAGCTCGACTTTCGTAAACAAAGGTGAGCTGCTAAGCTTCTCAATATAAGAGGCAACCTCGATGTCGCTCGGTGCGATGCCCTCTATATCAAACAAGGTATCGAGCATCTTCTCCAGCGATGGTTTCTCATTCTCCGGCTTGGGACTTACAGTATTAATTCTCTCCTGCATTGATTGATACTTGCTGGGAGTCGCTGTCTTCGGGGCAACAGCCGCAGCTGGTTCCTTCTGAACAAGACTGAACGATATCAGAGAAACCCCGCGAGGAAGGCTGTTTGTCAAAGAGGCCAGTACAAGACTCTTGGGTACTCCCTCAAGCAAATCTGCCGTTGTAATAGCTGTCGTCCACATCGCGTTGCGCTTCTTCTGAAGCTCCTCGACCTTGCGGATGTCTTCTCGTCGTTTTGCGAGGGCCTCATCGAGGGCCTTCTCCTTCCTGCTTACCTCCTGCTGACGAAGCTTAATCGCTGCAAATGAGCCGAATAGCACCATCATCACTACTGCCAGCAATCCCATATAAACAAGGTTCGCTTTCCGGGATTCCTTGTTTTGTATATAATCATCAGGCACAAAATTTATATTTATCATATTTTCTCCCACCTTATGCAAGGCTGAGACCAAAGGCGGTGGCCCAGCTGAACTGGCAATTTCTTTTTTCCATTCCCGAATTATGATGGTTCGATGTCTGTACCGCCGACAGACAATCACCTATCTGAGCTGCTACCTGAATCTGCTTTGCAATCATTACACAGATGTTCCTGTCAACCGCCTGGCCCGAAATGAAAAGAAGCCTTTCTATCCGCGATTTTTTATAAATCGAGCTGAACTGCTGACGGCAGGACGATATCTCCAAAACAAGCTGGTTTAGTGAATCCTGGTCCGTAAGAAATCTTATACCTGTCGGTATCGAGCGGGCAAAAAGCAGATTTTTATGACGACATATTACTACATTTGTGCGAATGACCCCGACATCTATCAGCATTACAACCGTTTCGAGGTCTGCCTGTCTTCGCCCGAAGAATTTTACATAACTTTTCGTCAGTGCCTCAGGCCAGATTCCCATTGACTTGACGCGCAATCCTGCATTTTCATATATCGCAAGATGCCTGTCTATCTTGACCCTCTCTGTCGCAACCACCAGCAGGTTGTCCTCATCAGCAGGAATATACTTGATAAGCGGGTCATCGATGTCCGAAGACAGCCTTTGTTTGGCCTTTGCGAGTATTGCCTCATCTGCGCTTCTGCTGCTCGTTTTCTGAGCCCTCATATAATCGATGTAAACATCCGAAGGCGGAATCGAGACAATAACATCATTACCGGAAAAACCTCCGTTGACCGTTAGGTCTTTTATCGTCTGAAGAGCCCATCTCTGCCAGTCAGGGCTGCCTGCTGTGATGTTCTCAGGAAGGTTAGTGCTCGCACCGCCGACAAGAACAAAGCCGCTGCGGCCCTCTTGAATCTGCGCTATCCTGATGCCGTCATCAGAAATATCCACCCCAATCGGGTGAACGCCGTTACCGAAAAAATTAAACATAGCTATTTACCCATACAACAAACGCGGATACGCACTTAGAGCGTATCCGACCAATCGAAACTATCGGATAACTTCTACATTAATCGCCTCAAAATCGAGTTAGAATTAGAACCGCAAGCCCCTTAACGGGCCTCCGGCGAGGCTCTACAATAAAATATATGAAAAAAATCCCTCCCTCCTGTATTGAATCTGAAAAAAATATAATTAAACGCAGTGTCAAAAAAACTTGTCAAATTTCAAACGACCGATAAAAAAACAATAGACTACGCAAAAATCAAAGCATTATTTTGCTGACAAAATATTCCTGAAATTAGCCGGGAAAAAATTATCTCACCTGAATTTATATTTTTTTGATTTTTAGAAGACGGTGAAAAACATCGACTCGCTGACTTTTTTTCGGATGAATCAATTAGGGTCTAATAAAAAAAGGCCTATTGAATGACTGCCGAAAAACATTCTTTTATAAGACCGTCCGATTATCGAAAATACGCACCCATATAACGCCAAAATATTCTAAAAATATTACCAGTGTCACGGTAACGGATTTTAAAATTGATATGCCTGCTTTTATTCGCTTTTTAACTGTCTTTTCATCAAATCTGAAATGGCCTGACGGACTGGTTTGCCTTCGAAGAGGATTTGATAAACTGCCTGCGTAATCGGCATTTCCACATTACACTTCTTTGCAAGCTCGACAACAGACCTGCAGGTTGTCACCCCTTCTATAACCGATGCAGTTTCAGCAATTGACTCTTGAACAGGCCGGCCTTTTCCGATTTTTTCCCCGAACGAGCGGTTTCGTCCTTTCGGCGATATGCAGGTAGTAACAAGATCGCCGAGGCCCGCAAGACCTGAGAAGGTTTGCGGCTTAGCGCCGCAGGCAACTCCAAGCCGTGTAATCTCGGCAAGTCCTCTGCTTAAAAGTGCCGCCTTTGCATTGTCTCCCGCTCCGGCCCCGTCGATTATTCCCGCCGCTATGGCGATGACATTTTTACATGCCGCAGCAAGCTCTACACCTATAACATCGGGATTGGTATAAACACGAAACCAGTCAGTATTAAAAGTGTATTGAATCTCCGCGGCTAATTGAACGTCGCTGCTTGCAACACATGCCGTCGCCGGCAATTTTCGTGCAAGCTCATCTGCTATTGTCGGTCCCGATAAAACCGCCGTTTTGATTTGCGATTTTGCATTTTCTCCTGCACCTGACAAAACATCTCCCAGAATACTTGTCGGGCACAGCAGCGTACCATTTTCAATTCCTTTTGTAACAGAGACTATAGGCAAAGATGCATTGAAATGGAGCCTAAGCCGTTGCCAGACTTCCCGAACATACTGAGACGGAATTGCCGAAACCAAAAGGTCCGCGCCGGCCATTATACGCTCATCCGAAGGTTCGAACACAATTTCCTCCGGCAGTGTGTATCCCGGCAGAAACTTTACATTTTCACGCTTTTTCGAAATATCGCTCAACTGTTTTGCATCATGCCCCCACATTCGAACAGATACCTTTTTCTCGCTCAAAAGCATCGCAAGAACAGTCGCCATTCCGCCATCACCGATTATAGAAACATTACTGAACATGGGAAAAGATTAAAACACCTCCCGGACTAAAATGCAATGATGATGTTTTACATTAAAGAACTGAAATCTGCTGAGGCGATAGCTTCCGCAGGGCCATTAGCTGGTTCTGGCCAATACTTGCCTCGATGGATACAATATTGTCACTATAACTCTCTTTTATTATCGTCCCGTTGGCCCGCAGGAAGCTCTGAATCTTCCCGTCCCCCTGGCTGGCAACAACCTTGACCATAATCCGGCTGCCAAGATACATCCGCTGGACAGTGTCCCTCAGCTTATCGATTCCCAGAGATGTTTTTGCAGATATGCTTACAGCGCCGGGTTTGAGCGTCTCAAGCATTTCAAGCTGACCGACGCTTCTTACCGCGTCAATCTTGTTAAAGACCTCCAGAACAGGCTTCTGTGAACAGCCTATTTCTTCAAGCACCGCCTTTACCGAATCCATTTGCTTTAGGACATCCGGATTCGAAACATCGACAACATGCAAAAGCAAATCGGCGTTGACGGCCTCTTCCAGCGTGGCCTTGAAGGATGCAACAAGATGGTGAGGCAGATTCTTAATAAAGCCCACCGTATCGCTCAAAAGGACCTCTATTCCGCCCGTTAGTGTCCACCTCTTTGTCTTTGTATCAAGTGTTGCGAACAGCCTGTCCTCAACAAGTGAATCCGCACCCGTTAGCTTGTTCAGAAGTGTGCTTTTGCCGGCGTTGGTATAGCCTACAAGACAAATTTTAAACAGCTCTTTTCGGCCCTCGATTTCCCGGATTTTGCGTTTATCAATATCTACTAACTGCTGCTTGAGGTCCATTATCCTCTTCTTCACAATGCGCCTGTCAATCTCAAGCTGTTTCTCACCTGTGCCTCTTGTTCCAATTCCGCCGACGATGCCTGCAGCTGTCCCTCCCCCGGCGCCTACAAGCGTATCGAGGTGAGACCACATCCGTGTAAGTCTGGGAGATGTATATTCAAGCTGCGCAAGGTCAACCTGCAATTTGGCTTGTTTTGTTTTTGCTCGTGTAGCAAAGATATCAAGAATCAATTCGCTTCTGTCAATGACTTTGACCTTGACAATCTCCTCAAGCTCGCGAATCTGGCTCGGCGTCAAGTCGTTATCGAAAATAACAACGTCCGCATCTGCCCTATTTACCCTCTGCGCAAGATATTCTGCTTTTCCTTTGCCTATATAGAAAGCAGGGTTAGGTGAATGAATTTTCTGTTTTAGCCTGTCAACTACTATTGCCCCTACACTTTCCGCAAGAGAGGCCAATTCTGTAAGGTCATCACCGCTCTCTTTGTCCGGCAGTATTGCCCCTACCAGCACTGCCCTTTCCCTGCGTACGGTAAGGGTTTGTCTGATTTTATCCAATAAAAAATCCTCGAATAAATTTTCAAAAGCTTATATTTTATTTTACCAGATTATTCTTTTTACTGCAAGAAACCGCCTCTGATAGCCTAAAAACACCTCTGATAACTGAAAAAACACGCTTTTTTTAAATTTAGGAATATTTACGAAGAAATAAAAATAAAGGTCGTTTTTAGATTGAAAAACAGAAATTTTATGATAATATTATTGTTTTGTAACTTTTTGGGGTTACAAATTAACAGTATATAAGTATGTAGATATTGATAGTTTAAGGACTTAAATTTAGCAAAGTGAGGTGAAAGGTTTATTATGCTCAAAGTCAAATCGCGGACAGGCGAAAGTGTTCAGCAAATGATGAGACGATTCAAAAAGCTGTGTGAAAAAGAAGGATTGATTCGGGACATCAAACGCATCAGCTACTACGAAAAACCATCCGAGAAAAACCGCAGGCGCGACAGAAAAGCCAAACGCACAGCAAGCTTCGCCACCAGCTTCCGACAGGGAGTATCATAATCTTTTAAAAATCAGTTCAACTAAAACGGGCAGGTCATTATTTTTGACCTGCCCGCTTTTTTTATAAAGCAAATACGTTTTTATTTCTGAAGTTTATCAATGGCTGACGGACTGCTCATATTCCGTAACAAACCTTATGCCGTTCCGTATGTAAATCAGCACTGCTGCTACAGCCATCCCCGCAGCTGACCACCATAAAAATCTAAGAAACCATATCCAGTGTGGAAAAACATTCGACACCTCCGGCGCAATCAAAATCCCTGTTACCATCGATAACTGAAGGGCTGTCGCAGCCTTTCCTGCAAAAACCGGAACGATATAAGACTTCGCAGTGACAAGATATACAACAATAAATCCCGCCAGTAACAAAAAATCCTTGCCAATGATTGTAACAACCACGGTCGTCGGCATC
>Ga0105097_10000498_pt1 | contig 17903 bp, 15 predicted proteins | sample PPLLak12cMay2015_FD_87035 | JGI IMG/M metagenome (GOLD analysis project Ga0105097, IMG submission 87035) | Freshwater sediment microbial communities from Prairie Pothole Lake near Jamestown, North Dakota, USA - PPLs Lake P7 Core (1) Depth... | ecosystem: Environmental > Aquatic > Freshwater >...
CATGCCCGGCACGATCAAGGAGATCATCGTGAAGGCGGGCGATGCCGTGAAGGAAGACGAGGAGCTCATCATCCTCGAGGCCATGAAGATGGAGAACCCCATCGTGGCCCCCGGCAACGGCACGGTCAAAGAGATCAAGGTCAAGGAAGGGGACAAGGTCAACACCAGCCAGGTCCTCGTCGTTCTGGGATAGTGTAAAGGGGCCCTCCCCCCGCGCAGGTGGAGGGAGGGCGACCCTCGTGCCTCGAACGCTCTTTCTCGACTTCCTCCCGATGAAGAGGCGCATATCGACCCCAAAACGAGTCACTCAACAAAGTAAACTTTTCTTGAAAAAGGAGAAGGAGGTAACACTATGGCAGTTAGAGCGATGATCAAACGCAGGATTACAAAGGGAAAGGAAAAGGAGGCCATTCAAATCATCACGGCACTGAGAATGCTTGCGTCCCGCTATCCGGGCTATATCTCCGGCGAGACCCTTCAGAATATCGAGGACCAGGAAGAATACCTGGTAATCAGTACCTGGCAGACCCTGGGGGCGTGGAACACCTTTTTTGCCGACCCCAAGCGAAAAGCACTTCAGGACAAGATCGACCTTCTTCAGGGGAGGACGACGGAGTACAAGATCTACCAGTATCCGGAATCTTTCCAGATTCCCCTGGAAGAGGATATTCAATTTTTCAAATAGCCTGCACCTTGAGTACAAGGAAAGGGCCGTATCCATTGGGAGACGGCCCCTCTTTTTCACCCGTTCCCTTTCTGTTTCATGAATCCGACGTTATTTTCTTTCGGGGGGTTGTGACAGTAAAGAAATCGTCTTATGATGGCGGGCCCTCATGGAGGGCATGAACGGAACAGGGTATTCGTCCCTCCAGGCATTCCATGAACCATTCCACAGCAGAGCCCCGAGCATCCTCCGACACCCGCAAATGGGTCCTCTTCGCCGCGCTTTCGATCCTCTTCGGGCTCTCCATGTTCTACCGTTCTGCCATCGCCGTTCTGACGACGGACCTGATGCGGGACGTCCCGATGGACATGAGCGCCCTGGGCCTGGTGTCGGCGGCCTTCTTCTACACGTATGCCCTGTTCCAGATCCCCGGGGGCCTCCTGCTGGATCGTTTCGACCCTGCCAAGGTCATGTCTGTCTTCTTCTTTTCGGCCCTGGCGGGCGTGATTCTTTTTGCCGTCGCCGAGTCGCCGGGCGTCATGGTCCTCGGCCGGCTGCTCACGGGGGCGGGCATGGCCTGCGGGTTCATCGGCGCTCTGAAGATTCTCTCGTTGCAGTTCTCGCCGGACCGCTTTGCAACCCTCTCCGGTGTCGTCGTGTCCGTGGGAAACATGGGTATCGTCGTGGCCACGACACCGCTTGTTCTCTGGGCCCAGGGCCTGGGCTGGCGCACGACTTTCCTGCTCGTGGGGCTCTTTCATCTGGCGGTGACGCTGGCCTTTATTTTTGCTTTCCGGGACGGGCGGGGAGGCGGCCGAGACGTGCCGGCGGCAACCGGCGCAGACTGGAGGGTTCAACTCGGAGGTCTTCGCCTTGCCCTGCGGGATCGCCAGGTCTGGCTCATCTCCTGGTCCGCCTTCATCCGCTACGGGATCCTCGCGGCCGTCCAGGGACTCTGGGCGGGGCCTTACCTCATGGACGTGATGGGCTATTCCCCCGTGACGGCGGGCAACCTGCTTTTTCTGCTCACCCTGGGCGTCGTCATCGGGAACCCCGTCAGCGGTTTCCTGTCGGACCGTGTGTTCAGGAAAAGAAAAGGGATCATGGTCATTGCCCTGGCGGGGCTTTCCTTCACGCTGGCCGGACTTGCCTTCGTCCCCGCCGGTGCGCCGCTCTGGCTTGTGGCGGTCCTCTTTTCGGCCTTCGGAATTCTCGCCGGCACCGGGAGCCTCCCCTACGCCCACCTCAAAGAACTCACGCCGCCTGAACGCTCGGCGACCGCCCTGACGGTCCTGAACTTTTTTGCCATTGTGGGGGCCGGTGTTTTCATGCAGGGGCTGGGCCTTCTCATGAAGGTGCTCTATCCCGCCTCGATGGTCAGCCACGAAGCCTTCCGGGTGATGTTTCTCGTCTGCGCGGGGGCGATGCTGGCGGGTGTTGTCCTCTATGCCTTCACGCGGGAAAGCCTTGCGGGGCGCAAGGCAGGAGCCCCCGGGGGACGTTGATCGCTGTCGGAGGGCTCCCGCTCAGCGGTTTGCTTTCCGGATCCCCAGCTGGTCCTGGGCCATGATGAACTTGCAGATATTGGTGGAGCCCTCGACCATGGCGTAGGTCGGGGCGTCTCGGAAGATCCGCGCCACCGGGTACTCCGGCGAGTAGCCATAGGCCCCGAGGATCTTCATGGCGTACTGCGAGCACTTGTAGCAGAGCTCCCCGGCCAGGTACTTCGCCATGGCCACCTCGACGTTGTTGTTGAGGTTGCCCTGGTCCTTCTGCCAGGCCGCCCTGTAAACGATAAGGCGGGCGGCCTCGATGTCGGCCATCATCTGGGCGATCATGTCCTGGTTCATCTGGAAGGTGCCGATGGGTTTCCCGAACTGCTCGCGTTCCATGGCGTACTTCGTCACGATGTCCAGGCAGGCCTGGGAAAGGCCCACCCCGCCGGCCGCGGCCGACAGCCTCGTCTGCGAGAGCGAGCCGAAGACGATCTTCACGCCGTCGCCGGGCTTGCCCAGGATGTTCTCCTTGGGGACCTTGGTGTTCTCGAGCACGATCTCGCCCGTGGGCGAGCAGTGCGAGCCCATCTTCTCGAGGTCCGTCACGGTGATGCCATTGAAGCTCTTGGGTTCGATGACGAAGGCCGAGAGCTGCCGCTTGTCTCCCGCACCCGTATACGCGTAGAAGATGTTCACGTCGGCCACGTTGGCATTCGAGATCCAGGTCTTCGTGCCGTTGAGGAGCCAGTGGTCGCCCTTGTTTTCGGCGGTGGACTTGATGGCCATGATGTCCGAGCCGGCCTGGGGCTCGGTGATGCCGAAGGAGCCCATGTAGTCGGCATTCACCAGCTTTTCGATGTATTTCTTCTTGATCTCCTCGGTGCCGTAGCGCAGGATCGTGAAGGCGCAGCCCAGCTCGTTCATGTTAACCTGCACGCGAAGCGCACTCGAGGCCCGGGCGATCTCCTCGCTGATGATGATGGCCGCCAGCCAGCCCATGCCGTTTCCGCCGTACTCCTCAGGGATGACGGTGCCGAAGAAGCCCAACTCGCCCATGGGTTTGATCACTTCCCTGTAGGGGAAGTAGGACGTGCGGTCCCATTCCTCGGCAAAGGGCGCGATCTTCTCCTCTGCAAAGGATCGGACCGTGTCCTGAAGCATCCTGAGTTCTTCCGTCAGCTGAAAGTTCATGATGTTCTCCCCCCGTTTCAATCATTAAAGCTTCGTGGACCCCAGCCAGAGCGCAATTTCCGGGAAATAGATCAGGATGACCGTCTCCGCGATCATGACGAAGAAGAAAGGCACGAGCCACCTGAATAGATCCTCCATCTTCGCTTCCTTGCCGCCGAGGGCAAAGGCAACGTAAGTGTTGACGCCGACGGGCGGTGTGATCAGGGCCACTTCGCACATGACGGTGATGTAAACCCCGAAGAAGACGGGGTCGATCCCCAGGCTCAGGGTGATGGGGAACACGATGGGCAGGCTCACGATCATCATGCCGTAGATATCGAGGAACATCCCGAGGACGATGTAGATCGGGATGAGGGCCAGCAGGAAGGCCTCGGGCCCCATGCCCAGCCCCGTGAGGAAACCGATCATCTGGGGCATGGCATCGGTGAGCGTGAGAAAGCGGGCGTAGAGGATCCCACCGGCGATGATCGTGAGCACCATGGCGGTGAGCTGGCCGGCCCGCACGACCGAAGCGATGACCCCCTTCCAGGAGAAGCGCCTGGCCACGATCATGGCGACGAGCACAAACGCCGTGGCGCACCCGGCCGCCTCCGTGGGCGTATAGACGCCCGTGTAGATCCCGCCGATGATGATCACGAAGATGATGGGGATGACACTCATCTTCGGCAGCACCGCGATGCGCTCCGCCCAGGTCGCGTCGGCTCCCCGGGGGGCAAGCTCCGGCTTGATGAGGGCGATGGCCAGCGAAGTCAGGCAGAACAGCGTGGCCAGGAGGATTCCCGGCAGGATCCCGGCGATGAAGAGCTTGCCGATGGACTGCTCCGTGACGATGGCGTAGAAGACCATGCCGAGGCTCGGCGGGATGAGGATGCCGAGCGTCCCTCCGGCGGAGAGCGCCGCAAGCGAGAGCCCGGGGAAATAGCCGTGCTTCTTCAGCTCCGGGTAGCTCATGGACCCGATGGAGGCCACCGTCGCCGTGCTCGAGCCCGTCACGGCAGCAAAGCCCGCGCAGCTCATGAAGGCCGTGATGAGAAGCCCGCCGGGGAGGCGGGAAATCCACTTCTGGACGCCGGTGTAGAAGTCGCCCGCAAACCCGCCCTGGTAAGCGAACTCGCCTGTCAGAATGAACAGCGGTACGCAGACGAAGGTATAGGACAGGGCGTGCTCCCAGGTGACCATGGAGAGCTGGTAGAGGGCGACTTCCAGGCCCTCCACATACGTGTAGCCCGCGAGCCCGACGATGGCCAGGGCAAACCCGATGGGCACGCCGATGACCATCAGGCAAAGAAGAAACAGGACACTCAGCAGGGTAATTGCGATCATGGGATCCATGGGGACACTCTCTTTCTCTCTGGACCGTATTTAATGCCGGGACCTTCAGTCATCTCCGTGCTTCTTGGCCGCAGGCGGAAAGACAGTGGACATGGCCAGTTGCGCCACAAAGAGCACGAGACAGAGCAGCGCAACGACCTTGAAGGGCCAGATCGGCATCAAAAGCTCCGAGCTGACCTGGTCGGCCTCGAGAGCGTAGAGCAGCTCCTCCCAGATTTTCAACGCCATCACCCCGAAGAGCAGCGCCCCCGTGATGCCGATGAAGGTGTCGGCCGCCTTTTTCACCCCGCCGGTCATCTTTTCGTAGACGATTCCCATGCGAACGTGGGTTGAGGCGTTCCAGCAGTCGGTCAGGAAGAGGAAGAAGCACGTGAGCAGCATGTACTCGACTATTTCATGGGCCCCCAGCATGGGGGCATTCAAAGCGTAGCGAAGGATGACGTCGTAGCTGATGAGCACGGTCATGGCAAGGATGAGAAGGGCGCCGGCGTAGGCAAACCAGCGGGATACCGTCATAAGGAGATCATTGGCGATTTTGAAAGCGTTCACATCGGCCTCCCTCATCGGTCGCCGGCCAAGAGCCGGCGAGGTTGGCGGGCGGGGCGGCCGACGGGCCGCCCCGCGCCGGGGGGATGTTTCAATGAGGCAATTCCGCTGAAACGGGACTACATCATCTTCTTGATGTCAGCCTTCTTGTTCTCTTCGAGCAGCTTGGCCCGGGGCATCTTCTCGTACTTCTTCACGAGGCCGTCCATCTTCTGGAGCATCTGCTTTGCCTGCGGGCCCTTTTTGACCTTTTCGCAGTCGGCGATCCACTTCTCGTCGATGGGCTCCTCAGCCTTCTTGAATTTCGCCACTTCCTGCGCGTCCACGGTGATGACCGTGCCGCCCTTCTTCTTCCACTCGATAAGCGCCTTCGCGGTCTCGTCCTCGTAGCCGTCGGCTACATTCATTCCGCCCTCGCGGAAGACCTGGAACACGATGGCCTGTAACTCGGGCGAGAGCTTCTTCCAGGCCCGGGGGCTGATCGCGGCGGGGACGTCGGTTGTGGCGATGGGCAGGACGGTCACGTACTTGCCCACCTCGTAGAGCCGGTAGGACATGGCGCTTGCCGGGCTCATGAAACAGCCGTCGATGACGCCCCTCTCGAGGGATTCGTAGATTTCGGGGGTGGGCATCATGACCGGGACTGCTCCGATGGCCTTCAGCACATCGGAGTGCAGGCCGCCGCCGCTGCGGATCTTCATGCCCTTGAGGTCGGCCAGGGTCTTGACGGGCTTGCGGGTGGCCACGAGGAAGTAATTGTTCGTCACGGACCAGTAGGCCAGCTTGACCCCCGCCTTTTCATATTCCGCCTTGATGTATTCCGGGTAGAGCTCCTCCATGACCCTCACCGCGACGTGGGCGCTGGGGAACTTGAAGGGGAGACCACCGCCGAAGGCGAGGTAGAATCCCGTGGGGTCATAGATGGGGTAGGCCAGCGTGATGTCGGTAATCCCCGAGCGCAGGGCCTCGAAGCCTTTCTTGGCGCTGTGGAGCGACTCGGTGTGGTACATCCGGATCTTGACGCGGCCGTTGGTCCGCTTCTCGATCTGGTCGGCGACCCACTGGTGGCTCACCTGCAGGTGGTGCGTCGGCGGCAGGTACGACGAAAACTTCAACACGATGGGGTCGGCAGCGGGCGCGGGCGGGCAGGCCAGCATGACGAGAGCCGACGCGACGAAGAAACTGAACAGTACAGTCTTGAATCGGGACATCTTCTACCTCCATTTCCTTCCGGCACATCTTTTTCGACAAATCGAAGCCGTCTGCCCGCCCGGGCCGCCGCGCTGCCGGGATGCGGCGGCCGGCCCGGGCGGGCGCGGCCATTACTTCTCGAGACGGTCCCGGATCGTGATGGCGAAATCCGGGCAGATGTAGAGGCATTTCAGGCAGCCGATGCATCGCTCGGTCCGGGCCGCCAGGGACGGCCGGTAGCCGCCGGGGTTGAAGTGATCCGAGCGCGCGAAGATCTCGAGCCCGCATACTTCGCGGCAGTACCCGCAGTCCTTGCAGGCCGCCTCGTTCACCGTCACATCAAACTCGCGCAGATCGCAGGACAGGCAGCGCCCGGCCTCCCGCATCGCCGTGGCCGGGTCATAAACCTTTTCCACGATCTCGAAATCGCCCAGGCGTTTTTTGGGAGATGCCGTTCTGGCTTCGGCCCGGAGGGTTCCGCGGGGTGCCGCGTCGGGCGGCTCCGCCGGGGTTTCTTCCGTGAGCCGGTCGATGATGCCCGCCCCGCCCAGAAACCGGTCGATAGCGATGCTTGCCTTCCGGCCCTGGCCGATGGCCGCGATGATGGAAGCGGGCCCCGTTGCGGCGTCTCCGCCGGCGAAGATCCCTTTGGCCGACGTGGCAAGGGTGTCGGCATTTACGGCAATCGTCCCGTTCTTGTTGCGCTTGAGTGTTGCCGCCGGCACCTCCACTTCCTGGCCCACGGCCATGATGACCGTTTTCGCCTCCAGGACATACTCGCTCCCTTTCACGGGAACGGGCCGCGGGCGGCCGCTGGCATCGGGCTCTCCCAGGGCCATGCGGACGCATGTCACGGCACCCTTCTCGATACGGACGGGTGCCGTCAGGAATTCGATGGTCACGTCCTCCTCGAGGGCCTCTTCAATCTCGGCGGCGGCCGCGGGCATCTCCGCGCGGGTGCGCCGGTAGAGGATCGTCACGTCGGCGCCGAGCCTCCGGCTCGCGCGAGCGGCGTCGATGGCGGTGTTTCCACCGCCCACGACGATGATCCTCGCCCCGATGCGGGGCGCCTTGTCCGAATTGACGGCCTTGAGGAAGCTGAGACCGTCTAGCACCCCCGGGCCGTCCTCGCCAGGGATTCCCATCTTCAGGCCCCGCCAGGCCCCCGAGGCCACGAAGACGGCCTCGAACCCCTTTTCCAGGAGGGCCTCGGCGGAAGCGATCTTTTTCTTCGTGCGGATCTTCACGCCCGCCTCTTCGATCACCCTGATGTCCCGGTCCACGATGTCGTCGGGCAGCCGGTAGCCGGGGATGCCGTAGCGCAACAGGCCGCCTGCCTCGGCCAGGGCCTCGAAGACGGTCACGTCGTGCCCCTGCAGGGTGAGGTAGTACGCCGCCGTGAGTCCCGCCGGACCCGAGCCGATGACGGCAACCTTTCGGCCCGTGGGGCTCATACGGACGGGCCGGGGCTGTTTTTTCCACCCTTTTTCCGCCGCGATGCGCTTGAGCATGCGGATCGCCACGGGTCCCTCGAACTGGTTGCGAGAGCACTTCGCCTCGCAGGGGTGCACGCAGGCGTACCCGCAGACGAAGGGGAAGGGGATTCTCCGACGGATGACGGCCAGGGCTTCTTCGAAGCGGCCCTCGCGGATATATCTCACATAGCGCGGCACATCGATGCCGGCCGGACAGGCCTCCTGGCACGGTGCCATCTTTTTATTGCTTGCGTTCACAACGCCCACCGTTGGACTCCTTTCTTGCGATCAATTGGCTATCGGGGGTGCGCTAACGGGCAGCCAGTTCGCGGCCGGCCGCCAGGACTTTCAGGTTCATCTCGACGGCAGCGCCCTTGAAGCGCTTGCGGAGCATCTGCTCCAGGGTTTCCATTTTCACGATGCCCGTCTTTGCGGCCACGGTCCCCAGGGCGAGGATGTTGACGCTCCCCTCGCTTGCCAGGTCGCTTGCCGTCTGGGTGAAGGCATAGCCTGTAAAGTTGGGGGCCGTCCGGGCCTTCGCCAGGGTGCTGTCGTAGAGGATCGGCACGCCCTTGGCGGCCCAGGCTTCGTATTTTTTCGCGGCCTCCTCCGTCAGCGCGAGGATGCAGTCCGGTGCCTGGACCTGCTGGAAGACGATCTCCTCGTTGTCGATGATGACCTCGGCAAGCGACAGGCCGCCGCGGCTGGCGATACCGTAGGACTGCGTCTGGACCACGTTCTTTCCCTCCAGGATCGCCGCCTCGGCCAGCAGGATGCCCGAGAGGATCAGTCCCTGCCCGCCGGTGCCGGCGAGAATGACCTCAAAATGTCTCTTTTCGGTTGTCATGCGATGCACCCTCCCTTCAGCCTTTCTGCGCCCTGGCCCTGACGAGCTCGTATTGGGTGTTGAAGTCCGGGAAATCCTTCGAGACCAGCGTGCCGATGGGCATGCGGTCCTTGCGCTTCTCCTCCGGCAGGCGGCGGTACTCTTCGATGTCAATGGCGCGGTCCCGCAACCAGTGGAGCATGTCGGGGGTCTCCTTCATCTCGTTGTGGCGCCCGAAGTGGGTCGGGCAGGGGCTCACGACCTCGACGACGGAGAAGCCTTTCTTCGTGAGGGCCTCCTTCATGTTCTCCTTCATCTCCCAGCCGTGGTAGGGCGTGCAGCGGGCCACGTAGTTCGCCCCTGCCGCCTCGGCCAGGGCGCAGATGTCGAAATCCCTCTCGGGGTTGCCGTAGGCCGTCGTGCTCGTGTAGCTCTGGGCCGGGGTGGTGCCCGAGACCTGGCCGCCCGTCATGCCGAAGTTCAAGTTGTTGAGGATGATGGCGGTGAGGTCCATGTTGCGCCGGGCGGAGTGGATGAAGTGATTGCCGCCGATCGTGACGCCGTCGCCGTCGCCCATGATCGCAACCACGTTGAGCTTCGGGTTGAAGGCCTTGATGCCCGTGGCGTAGGCCAGGGCGCGGCCGTGCGTCGTGTGCAGGGCGTTGGTGATCATATAGTCGTCCGCTTTGCCCGTGCAGCCGATGCCGGTCACGACGACCGTGTCGGTGTTGCTGAAGTTGAGCTCCTCGAAGGCTCGAAGCAGGGCCCCGAGCATGGTGCCGATACCGCAGCCAGAACACCACATGTGCGGGAGGATCCCGCCTTTCAAATATTTGACTCCCGTTGCGTGTGACACGGTTGCCTCCTTTCTACTTGGCCGAAGGCCCGAGCATCACGGCCAGGATTTCCTGGGGGGTGATGATCGTCCCGTTGTATTTGTTGACTCGCCGCAGATCCATGTCGGGGCCCACGGCCTTGCGTACTTCGCCTGCGATCTGGCCGCTGTAGTTCATCTCCGGTACGACGATCATCTTCGCGCGCCGGCCCAGCTCGGCGATTTCCTTGTCCGGGAAGGGCCACACGGTCTGGAGCTGCAGCACACCGGCCTTCACCCCCTGCCTGCGGGCCTGAAGGGCCGCGGCGCGACCCGAGCGGGTCGTGGCGCCCAGGGTGACGAGCAGCACGTCCATGTCGTCCGTGTCGAAGGTCCGTGTCAGCACGATCTCGTCGCGGTGCCGGTCGATCTTCTCGTGGAGCTGCCTCACCCGCCAGGCGGCATTGGCCGGGTCGTTGTTGCTGTAGCCGTCTAGGCCGTGCATGGAGCTCGAGACGTGAAAGACGTACTCGCCGCCGTAGGCGGCAAGGGGTGCCACCCCGTCCTCGTCTGCCTTGAAGGGCTTGTAGTCGGCGGGCGGTCCTGCCGGGGTCTTGCGGTCGATGATCTCCAGCTCTCCGGGTACTGGCACCTCGACGTTTTCCCTCATGTGGCCCACGATCTCGTCGGGCATGAGGACGACGGGCACCCGGTAACGCTCGGCGAAATTGAAGGCCTGCACTGCCATCGTGAAACACTCGCGGACGCTTGCCGGACAAAGCGCGATGACGGACTGGTCGCCGTGGCGTCCCCAGCGGATCTGCATGATGTCCGACTGGGCCGGCCGGGTCGCAAGGCCCGTGCTGGGGCCTGCGCGCTGCACGTCGACGACGACGCAGGGCACCTCGCCCATGACGGCAAGGCCCAGGTTTTCCTGCATGAGGGAAAAGCCCGGCCCGCTAGTCGCCGTGAACGACTTCGCGCCGGCCAGCGAGGCGCCGATCACGGCGGCAATCGACGCGATCTCGTCTTCCATCTGGATGTAGACGCCGCCCAGTTTCGGCAGTTTTCTCGAACACTCTTCGGCGATCTCGGAGGACGGCGTGATCGGGTAGCCGGCGTAGAACCGGGCCCCGGCGTAGATCGCCCCTTCCGCGATGGCCTGATTGCCCTGCATGAGTCGAATCTCTCTAGCCAATGTGATGTCCTTCCTGTTATATGGGTTGCTTCGAGGTCCCTCTTTCCTTCCCCTTTGCAAAGGGGGAACGAGGGGGATTTTTCTTCCTTTTCCTGCCTCGGGGCTTGAGCCTTGCGTCTAGTAGCTTTATTCTCTTCCTGTCCCCTGGACCCTGCCCTTGTCTCAGCGTCTGCGCTTCTCCCACACCTCCGGGTTTGCAAGGAACTCGGGCTTCTTGCCCTCGAGGGCGTCGAGGATCCCCCGGGAGGCATCGCGGGCCATATTAATCAGCGCCAGGTCCGTCATGGCTGCCATGTGCGGCGTCACCATAACGTTTTCGAGACCGAAGAAGGGAAGATCCGCGGGAGGCGGCTCCTTCTCGAAGACATCCAGGGCCGCCCCGGTGATCTTCTTTTCCTTCAAGGCCTTGAAGAGGGCAGCCTCGTCGACGATTCCTCCCCGGGAAGTGTTGATGAGGGTGCTCTCGGACTTCATGAGGGCGAGCTCCCGCGCTCCAATGAGGTGATGGGTATCCTTCATATAAGGAACGTGGAGAGAGACGAAGTCGGAGTCCCGGATTGCCTCGTCGACGGTGCGGACCCGACGGACGGCGAAGGCCTTGAAGGCGTCATCGGCGACAAGAGGGTCATAGGCCTTGATGTCCATCTGCAGGCAGCGGGCAAACTCCGAGAGCCTGCGGGCGATCCGTCCGAACCCAACAAGACCCAGCGTCTTGCCCTTGAGCTCGAGGGTACTGTAGCCGAACTTCTGCACGAGCCCCGGCAGCGAGCCGGCGACAGAGAATTTCCCCTCTCTCAGGGCTTGCTCTGCGTGATTGAAATTCTTCGCGCAGTGCATCATCGCCCAGAGGGCGTGCTCGGCAACGGCGTTGGTGTTGGCCCCGGGCGTGTTGACCACCTGGATTCCCAGGCTTGTGGCGGCGGGGATGTCAATGTTGTCAAGGCCGATCCCGTGCCGGCCGACGACCTTGAGTTTTCGGCCCGCTTCCATGACGGGGATGTTGAGGTTGGTGCTGCGGATGAGAAGGGCGTCGGCATCGCCGATGAGGGGAAGGAGATCGGCATCGGAGGGCGATGGTGCAATGACGACCGTTGTCTCATTTTCCAGCATGTCGATCCCGACCTGGGAGATCCGCTCAGTCAGAAGTACTTGATATTTCAATGGCCTGTCTCCTTTTCCGTGCCTGGCGGTTTGCGACAGCCTAACAGAAATCATTAATCTGAAATTTTGAATTCAATATGCAACGTGATACACTCCCCGGAAGGGGGTTGTCAAGGGTTTTTTTAGAGCGAATTTTTTTTCTAACACATTGAATTAACTTGTATATTTATGATGTGTGGGAGCGGTGAACAGCGCCAAAAAAGCGCTTGCTTTCAGTGGCAGGCCGTGCTAGCAAATGCCGATAATCTGAAATTTCAGACTTCAAGATCAAGGCCTTTCCGCTTCTTTCCTGGCCGGAAGGCAGTCCGGACGGCAACAGGCAACAGACCTTAAACGGATCTCAGGGGGGATCACAGTATGGCCGCCGAAGAGCAGACCACACTGATCGATGTAAGCAACATCAACGAGAAGGTCTATAATTTCATCAAGGCGAACATCATCAACTATAACTACCCTCCCGGCTACAACCTCAACCTGGGCCAGTTGAGCGAAATGTTGGGTGTGAGCCCCACGCCCATCAAGGATGCCCTGTTCAAGCTGGCAGGCGAAGGGCTCGTTGAAATCGCCCCCCGCAAGGGAACCTATGTGAAGGATGTCACCCTCGAGGATATCCATGAGATCCTCAAGGTGCGGATCATCCTGGAGACGGCCGCCGTTGAGGCCATTACGGCGGGCCTGACGGACGAGGAACTGTCGATGTTCAACGGGCTCTACGAGCAGATGATCTCCGTCCGGGTCGGCGAGAACGACGAGGCCAGCTATAAAGCCTACATGGAGCGCGACAGCGAGTTCCACCTGCTCTTCTTCCAGATCCTCGGCAACCAGCGACTGCTGAACATCTACCGCAACCTCAATGCCCACATCCAGATCGTCCGTTTCCGGCTGCTGGACAGGAGGGGCAAAAACATCACCACTGACCAGGAGCACGCGAGGATCCTCGAGGCCCTCCGGGAACGAAACCCGGAAAAGGCCAGGGAGGCCGTGCGGCAGCACCTCCTGAGCCTCGATGCGGCTCTCACCGTTCTTCGATCCCCCGACAGCGGGGCAAAGGCCGGTTCCGGGGCTTGAGGGACCTGTCACGCAGTAAATAAGACAGGACCCTGCCCCGGAAGATGCCGGGGCAGGGGACAATCCTGCATACAGAATACAGAAAAAGAACCCCGGCTCCCGCCCGGATGACGAATCCGAGCCATGGGCCGTCGGGCAAGAGAAGGAGATCCCATGTCGAAGATCCCTGACGTCCCCAATGAAATCCTCGGCTCCGAGGAGAAAGCGACGACCTTCGACGAGGGCAACAAGGTCCTGCGGGGAATCATCAGCGTGGCCGGCGCCTGCATCTCGCTGTTCATCATCGCCACGATGCTTCACTTTCCCCTGCCGGCCATGATCCAGCGGGCCGCCGTCCTCATGCTGAGTCTCTTCGTCATCTTCATGACCTATCCCCTTTTCCCGAAAACAAAGTCCCTGGCCTGGGTCGACTGGCTCTGGGCGGGGCTTGCCATCGTGGTCTGCGGCTACGTCGTCTGGGACTTCGAGGACCTCGTCAACCGCATGGGCGATCTCACGATGCTCGACCAGGTCCTGGCCGGGCTTTGCGTCGTCATGGTCCTGGACGCCACGCGGCGCGCCATCGGATGGCCGCTGCCGATCGTGACGAGCCTGTTTCTCCTCTACGCCTATTTCGGGAATCTCATCCCCGGCAGCTTCAGCCACCGGGGATACGATATCCACCGGATCCTCAACCAGATGTACGTCACGACGGAAGGCATCTTCGGCATCCCCATCGGCGTCGTCGTGACGATCGTCTTTCTCTTCATCCTCTTCGGGGCCTTCCTCGAGAAGGGCGGCGGCGGGAGCTTCTTCATCAACCTTGCCGTGTCGCTTGCGGGCCGTCTGAAGGGCGGCCCGGCCAAGATCGCCGTCATCTCCAGCGGCCTCATGGGAATGATCTCCGGGAGCAGCATCGCGAATGTGGCCACGACGGGCACCTTCACGATCCCCCTGATGAAGCGCTGCGGCTACCGGCCCGAGTTTGCCGGCGCCGTCGAGGCGGCGGCCTCCACGGGCGGCCAGATCATGCCCCCCGTCCTGGGGGCGGCGGCTTTCATCATGTCCGAGTTCACCAACACGCCCTACCTCACCATCGTGATCATGACCATCGTGCCGGCCTTCCTCTACTACCTGAGCGTCTACATGAACGTCCACTACGAGGCCTGCCGGACGGGCCTGCAGGGCATGCCGGAAGAGGAGATTCCAAAGACCTCAGCGGTTCTGCGCGACGGCTGGATCTTTATCGTGCCCGTCATCGTCCTTGTCGTCGTCCTCACCATGGGCTACAGCCCCGCCCGTGCCGCCTTCTCGGGCATGGGGATCCTGCTCGTCGTGGGGCTCTTCAAGGCATCGACGCGAATCGGGCCGAAGGCCTTCTGGGAGGTACTGGTTGCCGCGGGGCGCAACACCGTGGGGATCGCCGCGGCATGCGCCTGCGCCGGCATCATCGTGGGCACCGTCAGCATGACGGGCCTCGGTATCAAGTTTGCGACCCTCATCGAAACGCTCGCCCAGGGACACCTCATCTTCGCTCTCATTTTCACCGCAATCGCCTCGCTGATTCTTGGCATGGCCCTGCCGACGACGGCCAACTACATCGTCCAGGCCTCCGTGGCGGCACCGGCGCTGGTGGCCCTGGGGATGCCCGTGCTTCAGGCTCACCTGTTCGTCTTCTACTTCGGCGTTTACGCCGACATCACGCCCCCGGTGGCCCTGGCTGCTTATACGGCGGCGGGGATCGCCAAGGGGGACCCCATGGAGACGGGCTGGATCGCTACCCGAAACGTGATCGTGGGCTTCATCGTCCCCTTCCTCTTCGTATACTACCCCGGGCTGGTCCTCGAGGGGCCCTGGGAGGAGATCGCCATGATGGTCCCCTCGACGACGCTTTCCGTCATTGCGCTTTCCGCCTTCGTGGGGAATTATCTCTACCGGAAGTGCGCGCCCTGGGAGCGCTTCGCCCTGCTTGCCGCGGGCATCCTTCTGATCACTCCCGGGTGGATCACGGACCTGATGGGGCTTGCCATTCTGGCGGCGGTGTTTTTCTGGCAGCGCAAGACCGCGAAGATCGCGGTGCAGGTTGCCGCGTGAATAAAAGATAGATCGTGAATGCGCGGCATTGCCGCGGGAATAGAAAATCCAAAAAGGAGGTTATACCGAGATGCGTTTGAACAAGATGACAGCAGTTTGCCTGATGGCGGCCGCCGTGATCGCCCTGGGATGGGGAGGCGTCGGCCATGCACAGACGAAGAACATCTCCTTCGGGACGGGGGCCATGAGCGGCACCTACTACCCCCTCGGGGTGGCAATTTCCAAGGTCTGGACCAACGCGGGCATCGGCCTCAACGTTGCGGCCGAAGCGACGGGCGGATCCGTGGAGAACGCCCGCCACATCAAGAACAAGACCATGGAGATCGGCTTCGTCGAGTCGCTGGTGGCCGACTGGGCCTACAAGGGCGAAGAGTATTTCAAAAGCGGCCCCGTCAAGAACATCCGGGGTTTCATCGCCCTGTACCCCAACACGATCCAGACGGTCGTCAAGGCCGGCTCGGGGATCAAGTCCTACAAGGACCTCAAGGGAAAGAAGGTGGCCTGCGGGATCCAGGGCAGCTCGAGCGTTCTCAACATGAAAATCGTCCTCGAGAGCTACGGCATTCCCTTCAGCGACATCAAGGCCCAGTACCTGGCCTACGGCCCCGCCATGGAGCTTCTGAAGGACGGGCAGGTGGACGCCGTCATGGTCGACGCCGGCGCGCCGAACTCGAGCATCATCGACATTGGTTCGCAGCACAAGATCGCCATCCTTTCAATCGACAAGGCGAACATCGCAGCCATCGTCAAGAAGTACCCCTTCTTCTCCGCCGCGACGGTCATCCCCAAGGGGACCTACAAGGGCATCGACTATGACGTCGTGACGACGGGATCGCTGGCCACGCTGTGCGTCCAGGCCGAGCTGCCCGACGAGCTCGTCTACAAGATGATCAAGACCCTCTTCGACAAGAAGGCCGACGTGGCCAAGGTCCACGAAAAGGGCAAGACCATCGATCTCAAGACGGCCGTCAACGGCTTCTCGATCCCGCTGCACCCCGGCGTGATCAAGTACTACAAGGAGAAGGGCGTCCTGAAGTAGACCGTCCGCAAGTTGTTCGCAGCAAGAAGGAAGTGAATCAGGCAGCGCGGGAGCGGGCGGCCCGCCCGGGCGGACCCGCTCCCGCGGCTGTTTGACCGATTTTGTTCGATTAATAGTTTAGTCGCAAAATCCCCTTCTATCCCCCTGAGGAGGTCCTTACATCTCTTTCCCTCTCCCTTGAGGGGAGAGGGCCAGGGTGAGGGTGACAATTTCCCCCCTCACCTCTTATCCTCTCCCGCCAGGGGAGAGGAAGATTAAGGTAAGGGGTCATCTCAGGGAGGGCAGGGGAGGATTTTAAATTTTACACAGGAGACCCCCTATGGACTTCAAGCGACTCATGGCAAGACGGACAAAGGGGCTTTCCCCCTCGCCAATCCGCAAGCTCGTCCCCCTGATGCGGCAGCCGGGGATGATTTCCCTGGGGGGCGGCTACCCCAACGCGAAGACCTTCGCCTTCGAGGCCATGGAGGTCGTTTTCAAGAGCGGCCGCCGGTTCTCAATCCGCGAGGCCGCCATGGACCTCGCCTGCCAGTACGGGCCCACGGACGCCCACATGGAGCTCAAGCCCCACCTACTTGCCTGGCACAAAACGAAGGACGGCGTCGAGCTGAAACCCGAGCAGATCCAGGTCCTCACGGGGGCCCAGGAGGGGCTGCACATCATGGCCTACCTGTTCCTGGACCGGGATGACGCGGTGATCCTCTCCGAGCCGGCCTACCCGGGCGCCCTGGGCGCCTTCCGGGCCTTCACGGAAAACTTCATCCCCGTTCCCCTCGATGCGGAAGGGATGCAGACGAAGGAGCTCGAGAAGATTCTCGCGGCGCGCAAGAGTGCCGGCCAGCCCATGCCGAAATTCATCTACGAAGTCCCCAACGGCCACAACCCGGCCGGGGTGGCCCTGTCCGTCGAACGCAGGCGGCATCTGCTCGAGATCGCCTCGCGCTTCGATCTGCCCGTCCTCGAAGACGACCCCTACCAGCTCGTGCAACTTGGCGATCGGGATCCTTGGCCCACGCTGCAGTCCATGGATCGCGACGGGCGCGTGGTGCGCCTAGACAGCTTCTCCAAGATCTTCGCCCCGGGCCTGAGGCTCGGGTACGCCTCGGGGCCCGCGGAAATCATCGGCTGCTTCCAGCTCTACAAACAGGGCACGAATCTCCACACCAGCGCCATGGACCAGTCGCTGCTGACGGGTTTCCTTGCCGGCCACACGCACGAGGAGTTCCGGGCCCTGATCCGGGAGAACTGCTGCTTCTACCGGGCAAACCGCGACGCCATGGTCGAGGCCGCGAAAAAACACCTGCCCGCAGAGGTCCGCTACAACATCCCCAACGAAGGCATGTTCCTGTGGTTCGAGCTTCCCGCCGGGTTCGACACGGACCGGATGGTGGAGATGGACGGCGTTGCCCTCGGGGTCCTCCTGGTACCGGGCTTCGGCTTCTCGACAACGGGGGGCCTGAAAAACTACATGCGCGCGAGCTTCAGCATGGCTACACCGGCCCAGATCGAGGAAGGCATCAAACGTTTCGCGAAGATGATCGAAAACGAGAAGGCAAGATTATAAAAAGGGGGATAGTCCCATGATCGCTTATTTCAACGGCAGCTTTCTGCAAAAAGACGACATTCACATCTCGCCCGACGACCGGGGCTTCCTGTTTGCCGACGGGGTTTACGAAGTCGTCCGCGCATACGGCGGCAAACCCTTCAAGATGACTGAACACATGGACAGGCTGGCCCGCAGCCTCCGCGAAACGCGCATCGATTTCCCGGGGGTCGCGGATCTCGCAGTGGCCGGCGCAAAACTGATCGCCATGAACGGGCTGGGGCAG
>Ga0105097_10000499_pt1 | contig 17888 bp, 24 predicted proteins | sample PPLLak12cMay2015_FD_87035 | JGI IMG/M metagenome (GOLD analysis project Ga0105097, IMG submission 87035) | Freshwater sediment microbial communities from Prairie Pothole Lake near Jamestown, North Dakota, USA - PPLs Lake P7 Core (1) Depth... | ecosystem: Environmental > Aquatic > Freshwater >...
ACCGACGCTGGTGCAGCCCACCTGGGAGAACAGCCTGGAAGACTGGCACTGGATCCTGGCCGTCAACCTGATGGGCGTGGTGCACGGCCTGCGCAGCTTCGTGCCGCGCATGCTGGCCGGCGGCGACGAAGGCCACATCGTCAACACCGCGTCGGTGGCCGGGTTGCTGACCGGGTCGGGGCCGTACTTCGCATCCAAGCATGGCGTGAGCTGCCTGACCGAAGGCCTGTACAAGGACCTGAAGGTCGCTGGCGCCAAGCTGTCGGCGTCGGTGCTGTGCCCGGGCATCATCCGCACGCAGATCTTCGATGCCGAGCGCAACCGGCCGGCGCAGTTCGGCGGGCCCACCGACCTGTCGAAGCTGAGCGACAAGTCTCAACAATGGGCCGCCGGCTTCCGCGCCGCGCTGGAAGCCGGCCTCGACCCGGCCGTGGTGGCCGACGCGGTGGCCGACGCGGTGCTGCACGACCGCTTCTACATCGTGCCGGCGCAGGCCGAGCACTTGGAGCGCATCGCTACGCGCATGGCCGACATCGCGGCATTGCGCAACCCGACGCTGCCGGTGCCGATCAAGTGACCCCGCTGCGGCTGAGCGGCGCGCCGGGTTCGCCCTACACGCGAAAGATGGTGGCGCTGCTGCGCTACCGGCGCATCGCCTACCGGCTGCTGCTGTCGACGAGCGGGGTACCGGGGCTGCCGGTAGCCAAGCCGCCCTTGCTGCCCACCTTCTACCTGCCGGGGCCTGACGGTGCGCTGCAGGCCGTCACCGATTCCACGCCGCTGATCCGCCGCTTCGAAGCCGAGTTCGCCGGCCGCGCCGTCGTTCCGGCCGACCCTGCGCTGGCGCTGATCGACGCGCTGCTCGAGGACTTCGGCGACGAGTGGCTGACCAAGGCGATGTTCCACTATCGCTGGAGCTATGCGGCCGACATCCGCAAGGCCGGCGAGGTGCTGGCCTGCTGGCGCGGTGGCCCGCACGACGATGCGGCGCTGGCCGCCACCGCACAGGCGGTGCGCGACCGACAGATTCCGCGGCTGCGCTACGTGGGCTCGGATGCCACCACCAGAGCGGTGATCGAGGCCGGCTACCGTCGTGTGCTGCTGGCACTGGAGGACCACTTCCGCGCGCACCGCTTCCTGATGGGCGGCCGCCCTGGAGCGTCTGACTTCGCAATCTACGGCCAGCTGACGCAGCTGGTGCACTTCGATCCGACGTCGATGGCGCTGGCCACCGAGATCGCGCCGCGGGTGTGTGCCTGGGTGCTGATGATGGAAGACCTGTCCGGCCTGGAGCCTGCCGACACCGACTGGCTCGATGTGACGCGGCTGCCCGCCAGCCTGCATGCGCTATTGCGCGAGACCGGGCGCCTGTACGTGCCGCTGCTGCTCGCGAACGCGCAGGCGCTGCAGGCCGGCCAGGCCGAGCTGCAGGCCACCATCGACGGCCAGCCCTGGGTGCAGCAGGCCTTCCCGTACCAGGGCAAGTGCCTGGCCTGGCTGCGGCGCGACTACCAGGCGCTGTCCGCCGCGGACCGTTCGCGTGCCGACAGCGCATTGGCCGGCAGCGGCAACGAGGTCTTGTTCAGCCCCTGAGCAGCCGGACTGCGTCGAGCAGCCGCGTGTGTGCCCCGGGTTCGTCGCAGGTGATGCGCGTGTGCACGGCCATCGAGCGCAGCCAGGTGATCTGGCGCTTGGCCAGCTGCCGCGTGGCGGCGATGCCGGCCTCGCGCAGGCCGTCGAGCGCGCCCGCATCCAGCGCCGCCCAGGCCTGGCGGTAGCCGACGCAGCGCATCGAGGGCATCTCCGGGTGCAGGGCAGGGCGCTGCCGCAGTCGCCGCACCTCGTCGACGAAGCCGGCCTCGAGCATCGCTTCGAAGCGCCGCGCGATGCGCTGGTGCAGCCAGGCGCGCGAGCCGGGCTCCAGAGAAACCATCGGCCAGCGCCCGGCGTCGCCTGGCGTTGCGCTGCGGGCATGGAAGTCCGACAGCGGCCGTCCGGTGGCCAGCCACACCTCCAGCGCGCGCTGGATGCGTTGCGCGTCGTTCGGTGCGAGCCGCGCGGCGGTGGCCGGGTCCACCCGCGCCAGTTCGGCATGCAGCGCGGGCCAGCCTTCGGCCTCGGCACGTGCGTCGAGCTGCGCACGCAGGGCCGGGTCGGCGGCGGGCATCGCGTCCAGCCCGTCGCGCAGCGCCTTGAAGTACAGCATCGTGCCGCCCACCAGCAGCGGCAGCCGGTCTCGCGCGCGGATGGCTTCGGCCGCGGCCGCGGCATCGCGCACGAACTGCGCGGCCGAATAGGCCTGCTCGGGTTCGAGCAAATCGACCAGGTGGTGCGGCACCCGCGCGCGCTCGGCCGCGTCGGGCTTGGCGGTGCCGATGTCCATGCCGCGATAGACCTGTGCCGAATCGACGCTGATGAACTCGACTTCGCCGTTCAGCGCGTCGGCCAGCTGCAGCGCCAGCGCACTCTTGCCCGACGCCGTGGGGCCGGCCAGGCAGATGCCCAGCGGCTTCACTTCGCCTCGCCGTGCCGCTGCACCAGCGTCCACGCCACCAACGCGGTGGCCACTGACATCGTGCCCACTGTCATCACCAGCGGATAGACCGTGCCGTTCATCGCCACGCCCAGCCACGCGCCTACCGCCACGGCCGTGGCCGCCAGGATGAAGCCGGCCAGTGCCGAGGCTGCGCCCGCATGCTGCGGAAAGGGCCCGACCACCGCCGCCTGGCCACACGGCTGGTGGATGCCGTGGCCGAAGCTGTAGACGAATTGCGGCACGGCAATCGCCCAGGGGCTGATGACGCCGGTCCATGCCAGGCCGACCATCGACAGCCCGCCGACCAGCGTGAAGGCCGCGCCGCGCTTCACCGCACCGGCCAGGCCATGGCGCAGCAGCCAGCGCCGGCACCAGAAGGTGCCGACGATGTAGCTGATCGAGCAGCCGGCGATGTACAGCCCGCAGGCCATGCGCGAGCTGCCCAGCACGTCGATGAAGACGAAGGACGAGCCGGCCAGGAAGGCGAACAACCCGCCGTAGGTGCAGGCGATGAGCAGCGCCCAGGCGGTGAAGGTCGGGTGGCGCAGGATGCGGCCCCACTGCGCGAACATCGGCGCGACGCGCAGTGCCAGCGGGTTGCGTGCGCGCAGCGTCTCCGGCATGGCCCACATCACGGTGGCCAGGCACACGGCGCCGAACACGCCGGTGGCCGCCAGCGCATGGCGCCAGCCAAGCGTGCTGGCCAGCAGCCCGCCCAGCAGCGGGCTGGCCAATGCGATCAAGCCCAGTCCGCTGAGCGCCTTGGACATGACACGCGCGCCGTCGGCCGGCACGTACAGGTCGCGCACCATCGCGCGGGCGCAGACCACCGCTGCGGCCATGCCCACGCCCTGCAACGCACGCCAGGCCACCAGCGCGCCGATGTCCGGGGCCAGTGCGCTGCCGACGCTGGCCAGCACGAACACGGCCAGCCCGCCCAGCAGCACCGGCCGGCGGCCGAAGCGGTCTGCGGTGGGCCCGAGCAGCAACTGGCTGAAGCCGAAGGCAAAGAGCAGCGCCGACAGCGTCAGCTGCGTGCTGCCCATCGGCGACTTCAGGTCCGCCGCCAGCCCGGGCAGCGTCGGCAGGTACAGATCGGTGGTGATCGGCTGCGTACCCAGCAGCAGCGCCAGCAGCGTGACGATCAACCCCGGCCCCATGCGCTCGCGCGCCGACGCAGGCAAGGTTTCAGAAGCGTTCGTCATCGCGCAGGTAGCGCCATTGCCCCGCGGGCAGCTTGCCCAGCACCACGCTGCCGATGCGCACGCGTTTCAGGCCCGTCACCTGCAGGCCGACGGCCTCGCACATGCGGCGGATCTGCCGTTTCTTGCCCTGCTGCAGCACGATGCGCAGCTGGTCCTCGTTGGCCCAGCTCACCTTGGCGGGCTTCAGCGCCTCGCCGTCCAGCTCCAGCCCGTGACGCAGCAGCTGCAGCGCTGAATCGGGCACGCCGTCGGCGAAGGCATGGGCCACGCGCACGAGGTATTCCTTCTCCACCAGCGAGTTCTCGCCGATCAGCAACTTGGCAATGCGCCCGTCCTGCGTCAGCACCAGCAAGCCGGTGGAATCGATGTCCAGCCGGCCGGCCGGCGCCAGGCCGCGCGCATGGCCGGGGTGGAAGGGGCGCTTCTCTTCGGCCCACAGGTTGGCCGGCGTGACCAGCGACGCCGCGGGCGGGTAGCCATCCTCGGCCTGGCCGCTGACATAACCCACCGGCTTGTTGAGCAGGACGGTCACGCTGCGTGCCTGCTCCTTGCGCGCGGCCGGGTCGATGTCGATGCGCTGTTCGGGCCGTACGCGCTGGCCCAACACCGCCATCTTGCCGTCCACCCGCACCCAGCCGGCGGCGATCCAGTCATCGGCCTCGCGGCGCGAGGCGATGCCCTGCTCGGTGAGCGCCTTCGATAGGCGGATGCCGTCCTCGGGTCGGCTGTTCACCGGCGCCGGGCGCGGCGTCGCCGGCCTGGCCGCCGGCGTCACCGGGCGCGCTGCCGGCAGCACACGTCGCTGCGGCCCGGCCGCCGCAGCCGGCTTCGGCGACGGCCGCGGCGCCGCGGCCTTTGGTCCCCGCGGCGGCTTGGACGCCGGTTGCGGACGGGCTGGCGCTTTGGGCCCAGCGGTGGCCGGCTTCGCGGCCGTGGCCGAAGCCGGCACCGAGGTGGTCGTCTTGCGTGGCGCGGTGGTGGCGCGCACGCGCAGCCGCTGCGGGTCGCGCTGCTGGGCACCGGGCTTGAGCTTGATCGTCGGTCGTTCGGCCATGGTGGGCCGATTGGAGCACAGCCCCCTGCGCGAGCGCCCGCGCCTTCAGTTGGCGCGTGTGCCGTCGGCAGCGCGCACCAGCCACGCGTCGTCGGATGCGGGCTGCAGACCGAAGAGCTCGGCCACCGATTCACGGTACTGCGCCTGCCCGACGGCATTGGTGTTGTGGTGCGAGCCGCCTTCAACCAGCACGAAGCGCTTCGGCTCGCGCGCCCGCTCGTACAGCGCGCGGCCCAACTGTGGCTGGATCAGGCGGTCCTGGCTGCCGTGCACCACCAGCAGCGGCGAGCCAAGCTGGCCCACCCGCGAGCCGGCATCGAAGCGCTGGGTGATCAGCGGCCCCACGGGCAGCCAGCCCCACTTGAAGCTGCTGACGACGTCGGGCACCGAGGTGAACGCGCCTTCGACCAGCACGCCGGCCTCGTCGTCCACCTGGCTGGCCAACTGCACGGCGATGGCACCGCCCAGCGAATGGCCGAACACGTAACGCGGCACACCCGGCTTTTGTCCGGCGAGCCAGTCCCAGGCCGCGCGCGCGTCCTCGTAGGCCATGCTTTCCGAGGGCAGCGTGTCGGTGCTCTGGCCGAAGCCTCGGTAGTCGATGCCCAGCACCGCGAAACCCAGCTCGTGCATGCGGCGGATGCGGTGGGCGCTGCTGCGCACGTCCCAGCGCGCGCCGTGAAGGTACAGCAGCAGCGGCGCGTCGGGGCTCGCCTGCGGTAGCCACAGACCATGCAGGCGCACGGGCTCGCCGCTTTCGCGCGAGCTGAATTCGATCCACACGTCCTGCATGCCCTCGGCGGCCGAGGCACCACCCCACCAGCTTTGCTTGCTGGGCTGGAACACCCACTCGCGCTGCTTCTCGTCGAGCGTGGCGCAGCCGGCCAGCAACGACAGGGCCAGCAATGTGGCCCACAGGCCGTGGCGCATGACGCGGCGTTTCATCCGTGCAGGGTGCCACAAGCGGGCCGAGTCGGTCGGCAGCGGCCGGATTTCCCGACGGCAACGACCGGGAAAGCACCCCGGCGCTTTCAAGGCCGCGGCGACTGGCCCTCGCGCGCGGCCGCGGCGCTGTCGCCGGGTTGCAGGCGCCGCGCCTCGAACTCGATGGGCTTCTCGCTAGTGAAGCCGCCGCTGCTCTGCATGCGGAAGGCCAGCACCTCGTCGGGCGGCTGGCCGCGCAGTTCAGCCGCGTAGCTGCGGGTCAGCTCGCGGGTCTCGTTGTTCATCGAGGCGGTGCTGCGCGTCTGGAAATGCAGGTTCATGCCCTCGACGCGCAGGTTCTCGATGGCGCGAGGGTAGGCCAGGAAACTGGCGCTGCCGGTCAGTTCTCCGGCATGGCGCTTGAACTCGAAGCGCTCTGAATAGCGGTCACCCCAGGCATAACGCACCGGCGCCACCCACACACCGAGCAGCCATGCGCTGGCTTCCGGTGCGGGCGGTGGCAGGGGTGGCGCGTCCGGTCGCAACACCAACCAGCCACCCACCAGTGCGGCGGCCAGCGCCGCAACGCCAGCGGCCAGCGGCCAGCGCGCACGCGGCTTCTGTAGGCCGATGCTGTCGGCCAGCCTGGCCATGTCGGCGTCCCAATGCGCATCGCCCAGACTCATGGCGTTGCGACGGGCCAGCGCCTGCAGCGGCGGCGGCAGACCGGCTTCGGACGGCATGTCGGCGCCGGGCAGCAGCACTGGCACCACCTGGGCACCACTGTCCAGCGCCGCCGCGACCTCCAGGCGTACGAAATCCTGCTCGTCGTCGATGCGCCGCTGGCCCGAGGCGTCGGTGCCGGCCCAGCGCGGGCCGATCAGCACCAGCACCGTCTTGGCGCCGTGCAGCCGCGCGCGGATGGCCTTGACGAAGTCCTCGCCGGGCTCGATGTCGAGCACGTCGCGAAACACGCTGCCGTGGCCCAAGCGGCGCTCCAGAGCCTCTTCCAGCCGGCCGGCGTAGCCGGCGGCATCGTCGCGCCGGTAGGAGATGAAGACCCGGTTGGCGCTGCCGTCCATGCCCATCCTCAGCGCCCGCGCAGGAACATCGCGTCCAGTTCCTTCAGCGTCACCTGGCGCCAAGTGGGGCGGCCGTGGTTGCACTGGTCGGCACGATCGGTGGCTTCCATCTGGCGCAGCAGCGCGTTCATCTCGGCCAGGCTCAGCCGCCGGTTGGCGCGCACCGCGCCGTGGCATGCCATCGTGGCCAGCAGATCGTCGCGCGCGCGCTGCACGATCTGGCTGGCATCGAGCTGCGCCATGTCGGCCAGCACCGCACGCACCAGCTCGGCCAGGTCGGCATCGGGCAGCGCGCTGGGCCGGCTGCGCACCGCCAGCGCGGTGGCCGACAGCGGCGACACGTCCAGGCCCAGCTCGAGCAACGCCTGCACATGCTGCTGGGCCGCGGCCATCTCGGCCGGAGTGGCGGCAAAGCTCAGCGGAATGAGCAGCGGCTGCGCCTGCAGCGCGCGCTCGCCAAGCGTGGCCTTGAGCCGTTCGTAGACCACACGTTCATGCGCCGCATGCATGTCGACGATGACCAGGCCCTGGGCGTTCTGCGCCAGCACGTAGGCGCCGCCGAGTTGGGCCAGCGCCTGGCCCAGCGGCAACTCCTCGGCCGCCGGTTCGGCGGTGTTCGCCGCCGCGGCGGGCGCAGCCCAGGCGGCCGGCGGCTCCTGCGCATAGAGCCTGGCCAGGTTCTGCAGCGCCAGCTTGCCCTGCACCGCGGGCGCCGGGCTCCAAGCTGTCGGCCCGAAGGGGTTGCGGCCGGCCGTCGGCACGCTGGGCGGTAGGGCCTCATCGGGGGCCGTGCTCGAGGCGGCGCGCGTCGGCGCCAGCGCATTCTCGGCCGCGTGCCGCACGCCCTGGTGCAGTTCGCGCGCATCGCGGAAACGCACTTCGATCTTGGTCGGATGCACGTTCACGTCCACGCGCGACGGGTCGATGCCGATGAACAGCACATAGGCCGGCTGGCGCGCGCCGTGCAGCACGTCCTCGTAGGCCGAGCGCAGGCCGTGGGCGATGAGCCGGTCGCGCACGAAGCGGCCGTTGACGTAAACGTACTGGTGGTCGGCGCGGGCCCGTGCCGCCTCGGGCAGGCCGATGCGGCCGTGCAGCTGCAGCGTACCCGCGCTGTCGTGCAGCGGCCGGCTGTGGGCGAGGAACTCCTCGCCGAGCACGTCGCGCAGCCGCTGCTCGGCGCTGGCGGCACGCCATTGCGCCACCAGCTTGCCGTCCTGCCAGACCGCGAAGCCGACGTCCGGCCGGGCCAGCGCATGCCGGCGCACGGCCTCCAGGCAATGCGCAGCCTCGGTGGCGTCGGTCTTGAGGAACTTGCGCCGCGCCGGCGTGCTGAAGAACAGCTCGCGCACCTCGACGCTGGTGCCCACCGCGCGCGCCGCTGGCGCCAGCTCGCCGCTGCGTGCGTCGAGCCTGGTTGCGTGCGGCGCGTCGGCCGTGCGGCTGGTGATGGAAAGCTCGGACACCGAGGCCACCGCGGCCAGGGCCTCGCCGCGAAAGCCCATCGTCGCCACCTGCTCCAGGTCGAGCAGCGAGCCGATCTTGCTGGTGGCATGGCGCTTCAAGGCCAGCGGCAATTCATGCGCCGGGATACCGCTGCCGTCGTCCTCGACCACGATGCTGCGCACCCCGCCAGCCGACAGGCGCAGGTTGACCTGCGTGGCCCCGGCATCGAGCGCGTTGTCGACCAGCTCGCGCACCACCGAGGCCGGCCGCTCGACCACCTCGCCAGCGGCGATCTGGCTGACCAGTTCATCCGGCAGCTCGCGGATGGCGCGGCGCGGTGGCGGGGCGACGAGGGCACTCATCGCGGCATTGTAGGAAGCGCTCCGCGGCGTCGTTCAGGCGGTCGGCAGCAGCGTGTCGATCAGCCCGTCCTTGTCGATCCACTGCTGCTCGACCCAGGCGCTGATCTGCTGCCGGTAGGCCTTGTCGCCGATCGGGTCGCCGCCCAGCACTTCGGCCGGGATGGACCGCTGCTGCACACGCACCGTCACCGCGTCGATCTGTCCGCACAGCAGATGCCAGAAGGTGGGCGCGCCATGCGGGTAGACGATGGTCACGTCGAGCAGCGCCTCGAACTGCTCGCCCATGGCGGCCAGCGCGATGCCCAGGCCGCCGATCTTGGGCTTGAGCAGGTGGCGGTAGGGGCTTTGCTGCGCGGCATGCTTGGCCGGCGTGAAGCGCGTGCCTTCGACAAAGTTGATCACCGTGGTGGGGATGAGCTTGAACTTCTCGCAGGCTTCGCGCGTGGTCTTCAGGTCATTCTGCCGCGCGCCCGAGCCCTTGCCACGCTTCATGAACGGGAAGTCCAGCGCCCACCAGGCCAGGCCGATCACCGGCACCCAGATCAGCTCCTGCTTGAGGAAGAACTTCAGGAACGGAATTCGGCCGTGAAAGACGCGCTGCAGCACCAGGATGTCGACCCAGCTCTGGTGGTTGCTGGACACCAGGTACCAGCCGCGTTGATGCAGGCCGTCCACGCCCTGCACGTCCCAGGCCGCTGGGCTGACCGCCTGGATCCAGGCGTTGTTGTTGCCCACCCAAAGCGAGGCCAGGCCGTTCATCAGTCGGTCGCATACACGGCGCACCGCCTTGGCCGGCAGCACCAGCTTCAGCAGCGCCGGCGGCACCAGACTCAGCGCGACGATCAAGGTGTTCAGACCGAGTATCGAGGCGGTGATCACGCCCCGCAGCGGGGCGGGCAGTCGGCTGAGCATGGATCGGTGGTCCTTCGGTCGGGGCAGGCATTGTGGGGTATGGCTGCGCGGCGGCCCCGGCGCGTCAAGGCGCCAATACGGCGCCTTGTGCGGCCAGCAGCTCGCGCAGGATCGAGCGATGGCAGCGCGACTCGTGCTCGCAGTAGCAACCGACCGAGAAATGGGTCTGCGTGGACAGTAGCGCGAGCAGCGCGATGGCGTGTGCATGCTCGGGCTCGGCCAGCTCGGCGCGGTAGCGTCTCGCGAAGGCTTGCCACTGCGCCGGCGTGTCGGCCTGCTGACCGAGCTTCAAGGTCTCGACGCTCGGGGCCAGGTTCGGGAACCACAGGTCGTACCAGTCCTGCGTGGCGAACTCTGCCTTCGGCACACCGCGCGGTGGCCGGCGCACCGTGCCCAGCCGCAGGCCCTCGTCGGCGGCGCGAGGGCTGCCGAGGCGGACGATGCGCACTGCCAATGGGCGCTCCTGGTCAGGGCAGCGTCACGCCCGCCGCGGCCGCGGCGGCACGCACCGGTTCGGGCCAGTTGATCATGCCGGGGTAGGCGCCGCTGGCCATGCCCATCAGCCAGGCTGCTTCGTCACCGACATTGCGAAAACCGCGCGACACGCCCGGCGGAATGCTGATGGTGTCCCAACGCTCCAGCAGCACGCAGCGCTCGCCGGTCGGGCCCCAGAACACCTGCCAGCGGCCGCTGAGCGCAACGAAGACTTCCTGCGTCAGGTGGTTGTGCAGCGGCGCCGACTTGCCCGGCTCGCAGCACACCAGGTTCATGTGGAAGCCCTCGGCCGCCAGCGGTGCACCCGGCGGCAGCCCCAGCACGCGGTAGGTGCTGCGCTCGCAGCCCGGAATGCCGGCGTCGATGTAGTCGTCGGTGGTCCGCAGCGCGGCGAAGCGCGCGACGCGCGCCACCATCTCTTGCAACGTGGGGTTGGCGTCGGTGATCGGAGCCTGGGCGGGACGGGAGCTCATGACAGCGCAGTGTGCCTTAGGGCGCGTCGATCTTCACCAGCTTGCGCCGCCCCGACGCGCCGGCCTTGATCGACACCGCCGCCTTGGCGCAGCCGAAATGCCGCGCCACCAGCGCGATCAGTTCGGCATTGGCCCTGCCTTCCACCGGTGCGGCCTTCAGCTGCGCCAGCCAGCTGCCGTCCTCGGCCTGCGCCAGCAGGCTCTGCCGCGCGTTGGGCTTGACCTTGACTTCGAGGATCGTCGCGCCACCGGCCATGGCAGTTCACAGCAACGCGACCAGCTCGGCCATCGAATCGGCCAGTGCATCGGCGCCGGCCGCGGCCAGCCTTGCGCGCGGCGTCATCGCCGCAAAGCCGATGGCGCGCATGCCGGCCGCCTTGGCTGCGGCAATGCCGGTGGGCGTGTCCTCGACCACGGTGGTGTGCCGCGGCGCCGCGCCCATGCGAAGCGCGGCATGCAGGAACAGGTCGGGCGCCGGCTTCGGGTGCAACACATCGTCGGCACTGAAGATGCGGCCGGCGAAGCGCGGCAGCAGCCCGGTGTGGCCGAGCGTGAACTCGACCTTCGCGCGGTTGCCGTTGGACGCCACGCAATACGGCGTGCGCAGCGCCGCGAGCAACATCTCGATGCCGGCCACCGGCTGCAGACCCGCTTCGAAGGCAGCGCGGGTGCGCTGGGCGAAGCGGCCGGCGAAGTCCTCGGGCAGCGTGCCGCCCAGCAGCTCGCCGACGCGTGCCAGGCACACCGGCAAGGACGTGCCGATGAAGCGCTCCACCGTGGCCTCGAAGGACAGCGCCACACCCTGCTCGGTCAGCATCTGCTGCAGCACGCCATGGCTCAGCCTTTCGCTGTCCACCAGCACGCCGTCGCAGTCGAAGATCAGCAGCGCCTCAAGCATCGGGCTCGTGGATGACGAAGCGCTTGAGCGTCGGCTGCAGCACCTCCCAGGTGCCGACGAAGCCGCGCGGGATGACGAACTCGTCGCCGGGCCGCACGGTGACGGCCTGGCCGTCGGCGGCTGTGATGAGGCTCAGGCCTTCGAGGATGCGGCAGTACTCGTGCTCGGTGTAGCGGATGCTCCACTTGCCCACTTCGCTGCGCCAGAGCCCGGCGCTGAAGCGGCCGTCGGCGCTGGCGTGTTGCACCCAGGCGGTCTGCTTCGGGTTACCGGAAATCAGCTTCTCCGGAGCGACGAAGTACGACTCACCGGCCCCGGCATCGGCGCCCAGCATCTGCACCTGCGGTGTGGCGTCCATGGCGCGGCTCATCGGCCGGTCGCAGCAGGCTGCACCGCATCGACCTCGCGCGTGCCGAAGTCGCCGGGCATGACGATCTCCAGCAGCTCCACGTCGGGGCTGTGGCCCAGTTCGCGGTGGCGGATGCGCGGCGGCTGGTAGACGCTGGAGCCGGCTTCGAGCCGTACCACGCCCTGGCCTTCGTATTCGAACTCGATCCAGCCCTTGAGCACGTAGACGAACTGGAACTGCGTGTCGTGCAGGTGCGGCTGGCTGGAGAACTCGGTGCCGCCGGCAGCGCGGATGACATGCGCCACCACGCGGCCGTCGGTGGCCTGCTTGAGCCCCAGGTCGCGGTACTCGAAGAAGGCGCGCAGGCCGCGCTCGAACTGCGCATCGCGCGCATGGGTGGCAACGAAACCTTGGGTGGTCATCGGGGGTCCTCAGGTTGTGGGGCGCCAGGCGGCGCGCTGGATCACGACACGGTAGCCGTCGGGGTCTTCGAAGCTGCGGCCCTGCCGGGCCCAATAGGGGTTGAAGGACTGGACTTCGCGGAAGCCGGCGTCGAGCAGGGCCTGGCAGCGTCGCTCCCAGGCCTCGGCCGGCTCGACATACAACACCCAAAGATCCTCCGGCGTGGGCGCCGGCAGCACCGGGTGGTTGCGGCAGCAGGTGAATTCGACGTGGTAGCCGGCCTCGCCGTCGGCCGGTGCGAGCATCACGCCGTCGAAGCCCTCGTGGTCCTCGAAGCGGCCAAGCTCGCGCAGGTCCAGTGCGGCCCGGTACATCGCCGCCGACCGGCCCAGGTCGGCCACGGGGCGGGCGATGCGCAGGTGCATGTTCATGTCGACGCGACTAGGCCGGGCAAGTGGCATCGCCGTGCGGCGCGGCGCGGAACTCCGGCAGTTCCTCCAGCGCGGCAGAGAAGGCGGCCTGCAGCGGGAATTGCGCAGCACTCGCCACCTCGGGCAGCATCTGCTGCGTGAAGTGCCAGCCCACGGCCAAGGTCACGTGCGCCTGGCGCAGGCCGGCGCGCTGTGTGTCCAGCGGCTCGCGCGCCAGTTCCTGCTCCAGCTGGCCGTGCGCGGCCAGCAACTGGCCGGTGACGCGTTCGACCCAGGGCTCGTGCAGCTTTTCCGGCGGGCGCAGGCCGCGCTCATAGACGATCTGCACGCTCTTCTCGGTGGCCGCCAGAGCCAGGCCGATGAGGCGCAGGTCGTGCAGCAGCGCCGGCAATTCGACGGGCATCAGGCTGCGCGGCCGGGCCAGCGCCTCGGCGTACTGCAGCATCAGCGTCGAATCCATCAGCACCGTGCCGTCGTCGCACAGCAGCGTGGGCGCCTTGACCACGGGATTGATCTGCTGGAACTGCGCGAATCCGCGGAACACCGACAACGACTGGTGTTCGAAGCGCAGGCCCAGCAACTGCAGCGAGATGGCCACGCGGCGCACGTAGGGCGAGTCGAGCATGCCGATCAGCTTCATCCGGACTCCTTCTTCTGGGGGCTGGTGTGGCGGGCCTTGCGCCGGCTGCCTCGCGGATCGCCAGCATACCCACGCGGCAACGGCGCCGCCAGCGCACTCACAGCGGCAGCGGCGTCACCTTGGCCTCGCCGACTTCGACCTGCAGATGCGCCATGGCGATCGGCAGCTTGAAGCGCCGCGGCCCGGCGCTGCCCGGGTTGACATGGAGTACGCTACCTTCGTGATGCACACGCGGCACATGCGAATGGCCACAGACCAGCACGCGCGCGCCGGGCCGCAGCACGTGGCGCCGCAGATCGGCCAGGTCGTGCAGCACGCACAGCAGCAGCTCGCCGAGCGGCAGGTAGGCCAGCTCGGGCAGCGCCGCGGCCCAGGGCGCGGTGTCGTTGTTGCCGCGCACCGCCACCAGCGGCGCAATGGCGGCCAGCGCATCGACGATGGCGGGGCTGCCGATGTCGCCGGCATGCACGATGTGGTCGCAGCCGCGCAGTTGCGACAGTGCTTTGGGCCGCAGCAGGCCGTGGGTGTCGGAGATCAGGCCGACGCGAAAGCGCGGCGCTGCGGCCGTGGCCACGCCCGCACTCATCCTGCCGTCGGGTAGCGGTGGAACATGTGGAACTGCGCGTCCTGGGTCCAGCCCTGGGCCGCATACAGCGCCTGGCCGGCGAGGTTGTTGCGCGCCACGTTCAGCGACACGCGCACGGCGCCCAGCGACCAGGCATGGCGTTCCACGGCCGCCAGCAGCGCCGAGGCCACGCCCCTGCGCCGGCCGCTGGCGTGCACGAACAGGTCGTTGAGGATGAACACGCGCTGCAGTGCCACCGACGAGAAGCTCGGGTACAGCTGGGCGAAGCCCAGGGCCTGCGTGCCGTCGAAGGCCATGAAGACGACGGACTCGCCGTGGTCGAAGCGTTCACGCAGGAAGGCCCGCGCCGCTGCCAGGTCGGCCGGCCTGCCCTGGAACACGCGGTACGAGTCGAACATGGTGGCCAGTTCGTCCAGGTCGGACAGGACGGCCTGGCGCACGCTGATGTCGTTCATGAAAGGGGTTGGTTGTGGCCGTGGCGAAGAGCAGGCCCCAGGGCCCTGCACTCCATTCGAAGCATTGTGTCCGGCTGCCGTCGCCGTTGTCGCGCAGCTCGCCGCGGCGCAGGCCGGCCTTTTCAAGCACGCGATGGGAGGCGTGGTTCTGCGGCGCGGTGGTGGCGATGATGTGAAGTCCAGTCGCGTTCGAGCGGCTCCCAGAACAGCCAGGCTCCGCAGCGTGTGCAGAAACCGCGGCGCACTTTGGTCGAGGCCTGGTACCAGCCGAGCGTGTCGGCGGTCAGCAGCCGCAGCGCCGACTTGGTCACGTTGGCCGAGGCGAAGAAGTGCCCCGACTGCTTGCGGCACTGCATGCAGTGGCAGGCCGTGGCCGCGGTGGGTGGGTCGGCCAGCTCGAAGCGCTCGCCGCCGCAATTGCAGGAGCCGCTCAGCATGGGCGGCCTCAGCCGGGGATCCCGGGCTCGACCAGCGCCGCCAGCTGGGTGAGCGATTCCTGCCAGCCCAGGTAGCACATCTCCAGCGGAATGACCTCCGGGATGCCGGTCTGCGTGATGCTCAGCTCGGTGCCGCACAGCACCGGCTTCAGTGCGACCGTCACCTCCAGCAGGCCGGGCAGGTTGGGGTCGTCGAAGCGGTCGGTGTAGCGCAGAAGCTGGTCGGGCACCATCTCCAGGTAATCGCCACCGAAGGAATGGCTGTGACCGCTGCCGAAGTTGTGGAACGACATGCGGAAGCTGCCACCCACGCGCGCGTCCATCTGCTGCACCTTGCAGGTGAAGCCGTGCGGCGGCAGCCACTTGATCATGGCGTCGGGTTCGACAAAGGCACGGTACACCTTCTGCGGCGGGCAGCGCAGCACGCGGTGCAGACGGACGGTGCGGTCGGGCATGGGTATCTCCTTGCAGTGGGCGGTGGCGGGCACATCCCGCACCTCAACGACGATGCAGCGTCTGGGTTTTCGACAGCGGCGGCGCGTCATCCGGGCGCCGCATGGCACACGACGCACAGCTTGTTGCCTTCGCTGTCGCGGAAGTAGGCGCCGTAGTAGTGGGGGTGGTACTCCGGCCGCAGGCCGGGTGGGCCCTCGCACCGCCCGCCGTGCGCCAGCGCCACGGCATGGGCGCGGTCGACGAGGTCGCGGCGCTCGGCGAGCAGCGCCACCATCTGGCCATTGCCGGCATCGTGCGGCCGGCTGTCGAAGGGCTTGCCGATCAGGAACAGCGGGCGCGGCCCGGGCTGCGATTGCCAGCAGGCCCAGGGGCGTTGCGTGTCGCAGAAGCGCTCGGCGATGCCCAGCACCGACATCAGCGCGCGGTAGAAGGCCATCGCGCGGTCGAAGTCGCCGACGCCGATGAACACGTGCGAGAGCATGGCCGGCGCTCCGGTCAGTCCGCGGCCGCCCGCGAGGGCGGGATCGCGTAGGTGCCCACCACGTGGGCCACCGGGTCGTCGCTGCCTTCGGAGTACATCGCCACCTCGCCGACGACCAGCGTGCGCCCCACGCGCAGCAACTTGCACTGCGCCAGCAGGGCCTGTCCGGACGCGGGCCGGCGCAGGAAGTTGATGTTCAGGCTGGAGGTCACCGCGTGCGGCGTGATGCCCAGCGTGGCGTGAATGGCCACGTACAGCGCGGTGTCGGCCAGCGCCATCATCGTCGGGCCCGACACCGTGTCGCCGGGGCGCAGGTCGTCGGGCGTGACCGGCCGACGCACCGTGGCGCTCTTGCTGCCGGCTTCGACGATGATGAACTGGCTGCGCGGGAACGCCGCCGCCATGAAGATGCTGATTTCGTCTTTCGTCGCCATGCCGGATGCTAGGGCAAGCAGCTCAGGGCTCGCCGTCCCAGTAGTCCAGGCCCGGCCCGCGCCGGTCGATCACCTCGAAGGGCGTGCTGTCGTCGCGCCGGCCCTGCGCCAGGAACTTGCCGGAATCCGGGTATTCGCAGATCTCGGGCGCCTCCTTGGTGCCGATCGACAGGTAGTGCAAGGGTGCGTCCGAGGTGTTGATGATCTGGTGCGGGTAGTCCGGCCCCGGCGGGATGAAGACCACGTCGCCGGCCTTCAGCGGCAGCCTCTCGCCGGCCACGCGCAGCGTGCCGTTGCCTTGCAGAATGACGAACATCTCCTCCTGCGCATGGTGCAGGTGGTATGGGCAGCCGCGTTTGCCGGGTGCCAGGATGTCGAAGGACGCGCCCAGCTTGCGCGCCGCCGTGCCCTGCGCCAGGCTGGCGCCGCGCGAGTCGTAGTGCGGGTCGCGCAGCAGCCGCGACAGCGCCAGTTCGTCGATGTTGCGCACCAGGGCTGCCGACAGCTCGCGTGCACGGGCCGCTGCAGCGGCCAGCAGCGCACCCAGGCGGTCCAGGTTCTGCTCGTTCGCCGGCTCGACGATGTGCGCCACCGCGGCCGCAACGGCCGGGTCCTCGAACACCTGGGTCCAGGACAGCAGCGTGCCGGCCGCATCGGGCGACAGTTCCACCGTCAGCCTGAAGCGCGGCGCCGATTCATGCTGGATGACGACGCGTGTTTCGGCCTGCAGCTCGACGAAAGTGTTCAGGTTGTCGTGGCGTGCGCCGTCGGGGCCGACCATCACGAACTTCCAGCGGCCACCGCGCCCGAAGTCGAATTCCTCGAACTCGTTGCGAAAGCCCTGCGGCCCCCACCAGGCGGCCAGCTGGCCGGCATCGGCAAAGGCGGCGTAGACGCGCGCTGGCGGGTGCGCCAGCACGCGCGTGGTGTGGAAGGTGGCGGGGTCGTGTGTCATGCGTCGGCCGGGGCGATGTCGAAGTGCAGCACGTCCTCGCGCCGGCCGAGCCGCGAGTACAGCGCGATGGCCGGATCGTCGCCGCGGTCGGCCTGCACGAAGATGCAGCCGATGCCGCGCCGGCGCGCCAGGCGCTGCAGTTCCTGGATCAGTGCGGTGGCGGCGCCGCCGCGCCGATGCGCCGCATCGACCGCCAGGTCGTAGATGTAGAACTCGCCGCGCTCCTGCTCGAATTTCGGCAGCACGTAGCCGGCCAGTCCGCCCACCAGGCGCGGGCCCTCGAAGGCGGCGAGGGCCACGAGGCTGTCGCGCAGCGCCGCGTGGTCAGCGGCGCCGAGGACCTGCATGCGGCGGGGTGGGGACATCGCGGCGGGCTCGTGGCGGAGGCGGCATGGTACGGCGAAGTGCCGCCTGCAGCAGCAATTCGGCCGCCGTCGTGGCAGGGGCTTGGCCGGCTGAGTGTGCTCAACGCATCGTCGGCGCTGGGTGCCAGCGCGGTGCCCCCCGTCGGGGGCAAGCACCCTGACTGACAAGCACATCGCATGGGCCGTGGCCGCTGCATTGGGCGCCGCAGGAGACGCATCAATTCGCGGGCGCGCCGGCCTGAAGCCCCGCCTGCAATGCGGCCTGCATGTCGCTGGGTAGGCTGGCCACGCCCTTGAGCACCCCGGGCCCGCCGTTGGCCCAGTGGATGGTGAATTCGCGCCTGTCGACCAAGCCTGGCAAAGCGTAGCTGGCAACTTGAAGGACAACCACCGTGCCGCCTTCGACGCCCGCCGCGGACGACAGCAGCTTCACTACCGGGCCGAGTTCCCGCACTCCGATGGTCAGCAGTTGCGTGAAGCCGCTGCCGGCCGCGCCGGCCTGCGCCTGCA
>Ga0105097_10000500_pt1 | contig 17872 bp, 13 predicted proteins | sample PPLLak12cMay2015_FD_87035 | JGI IMG/M metagenome (GOLD analysis project Ga0105097, IMG submission 87035) | Freshwater sediment microbial communities from Prairie Pothole Lake near Jamestown, North Dakota, USA - PPLs Lake P7 Core (1) Depth... | ecosystem: Environmental > Aquatic > Freshwater >...
ATGCGGTTGTCGTCCTGACGGATGGCTCCGGGTACGAATTGGGACCCAGCGAGGTCCAGGCACTAGAGCCATCTTCACCGATCTGGTTGGTCCATATGAGCGGTGACATTCCCTTGGGTTACGACGACCAGACTCTTGAGGCCATCCAGTCTTCCGGGGGTGGCGTTGCCGCCAGCCTGGACGAAGCGCTGGTCAGGATTGCGACTGGTTTGAATGCTCAATCGGAAGTCGACCCGGATGATGGCGCCCGAGACGACCAGGTGGATGGCTATGTGTGGAGTGTGCTGCCCACCGATCAGCTGAGCGCCCCCGATGGAGAGACTTCAGTCCAGTGGCACACGGCGGATGACCCTTTTGCAGCCCTGGCGGCTCGCCGCCTGGTCCTGGCCGAGATACAGCGCAACCGCGGCACGATTTCTGAGCTCGACACCCTGGATGCGCTGCACGCCCTTGCAATGCAATACCAGATTGTCACCCCTTACTCATCGATGATTGTCCTGGTCAACAGCGATCAGCAAGCCTTGCTGGACAGGCTTGCCGATAACAGTGACCGCTACCAGCGCGAAGTCGAAGCCCTGGCTGAGACGACGCCTGGTTCGCCGCTGCCCCTGGCAGGCGTGCCGGAGCCTCACGAATGGCTGCTGCTCGGCCTGGGCGCGGCGCTCCTGGCTTACATGCTCTACACAAAGCGAGTCAGGGTGTTGCGAGTTTAACATACAGCAATTTTTAATACTATAATTCCACCGATGCACACACCTGCTTCTTCTGTGCGGAATCGGTGGCCACTCAGCCTGCGCGCCAAGGTTGTTCTACTCTTTTGCCTTCCCGTGCTGCTGATTGCTGGTGTGATTTTATTAGTCAACTACTATGGGGGTAAGCAAGAGCTTGAAGAACAGGCTGGCATTGCTGCGGCTCAAACCAGCGCTGCCATCCTGGCCAGCATGAAGCACTCGATGATCCTCAATGATCGATCAATGATGAATGGAATCCTCGCGGGCACCAGTCAAGAAAGCGGAATCAGCCGCATCTGGGTTATCGATCCGAATGGGATTGTCCAGTTATCCAGTAATGCACAGGAAGCCAAGCAGCAGCTGGATACGCAAGCGCTGGGCTGCATCGAGTGCCACGAATTCCCTGCCGGAGACCGGCCCCTGGCGCAAATAATTCCCGAGCTGCCTGGTTCGGTGCGCGTGATAACCCCAATCAACAATGCACCCGAATGTGCTGCCTGCCACACAGCCAATGAAAAACACCTGGGTATTTTACTGACCGACATATCCACCCAGGATTTAGAAAACCAGCATATAACTCACTTGCAGCGCAACTTGCTGCTGGCCTTGGCGTTGATTGTTTTTGGTGTGCTGCTGGCCCTGGCAGTGACCAACCTGCTGATCCTCCGCCGGGTGCAGGTCATGCAGCGAGCCATGCAGGCCTTCGAAGATGGAAATTACTCGGTGCGCATCGGGCAAAATTGGCGCACCGACGACGAGCTGACTCGCCTGGCTGCTGCTTTCAATCAGATGGTCGCTTCGATCGCCAGGCACGAGGCGGAACAGCAAAAAATCACCCAGGTTCGCCAGCAGGCCATGGTCGATGAGCAAGAGCGCATTGCGCGTGAGCTGCACGATGGTGTTTCGCAATTCCTGGGGTATCTGAATACCAAAATCATGGCCATCAGCAAGCTGCTGGAGAAAGGCGAGCTTGTTTCCGCCCAGCGCCAGATCGAACAGATTACTCAGGCGGTCCAGGAACAATCGGTAGATGTGCGCGCCTCGATTATCGGCCTGAAGCTGGCCGAGCGCAGCGGGGAAGAGTTTTCAGCCAGCCTGAAGGAATACATCCGCCAATACAACCGGTTGGCCGATCTGCCGGTTGGTTTGACGATCGACCCCCAGGCTGAGCACATTCAACTGCAGCCGGAAGTCCACCTGCACCTGGTGCGCATCGTACAAGAAGCAATCAGCAACATCCGCAAACATGCCCAGGCCAAAGTTGCTCAGGTGACCCTGACCAGGGTGGAAAATATCCTGCTCTTAATGATTCAAGACGATGGCATTGGATTCAACCCCTGGGAGTGGAATAGCGACCACCTGCAGCACTTCGGATTACAATCCATGCGCGAGCGGGCCGAGCTGGCTGGGGCAGAGTTTTCCCTGGTTTCTGCTCCTGGCGCGGGAACTACAGTAAAAGTACGACTCCGGCTGGAGGATGATTGATGCGGATTTATATTGTCGACGATCATTCGCTTTTTCGCGATGGACTGATCAGCCTGCTGGAAGCCGATGGGCATCAAGTAGTTGGCCAGGCAGGCGACGGGGTGACAGCCGTCGAGGCGGTGCCTACGCTGCTGCCTGATTTGATCCTGTTGGATATTAATATGCCGCGCATGAATGGCATCGAAGCCTTGCGCCAGATCAAAGCTACCAGGCCTGAAACCAGGGTGATCATGCTGACCGTTTCAGAAGATGAAGATAACCTGGTGGATGCTATTCGATCCGGGGCGGATGGCTACCTGCTTAAGCACCTGAATGCAAGAGAATTCCTGGAGATGGTCAATGGGCTGGAGCGCGGCGAGGCCGCCATTACCCGCCAGATGACCATGCGCCTGCTCAAGCACATGACTTCTAGCGAACCGAGTGCTGACCCAATCCTGCTTTCCGAGCGCGAAATCGAAATATTAAAACTGGTTGCCTCCGGTAAGTCCAACCAGTCGATCGCCGACCAGTTATCGATCAGCGAAAATACGGTCAAGTACCATCTGAAAAACATTTTACAAAAGTTGGGGGTTTCGAATCGTACAGAAGCCGTGACAATCGCCATGCAGAAGGGGTACCTCTAAGCGGTGCTCGTATGACAAATATCACCCTTCCCCTACCCGAACGGGTAGGGGATTTTTGTTGCAAGGACTACCCTTGCGGTGTCTGACGACTACCTGTTCTAAGATTGCATTAATGTTCGGTGGTTGTTAAACTTGTCACAAGTTGGGAAGGTGTCCTATGTTAAAGAAAATTGTCGTCCTCACCCACAGTTCTCTCCTGGCAGCCGGATTGATCTCCCGCCTGGCTGCCTACAAGCGCCAGTTTGAAATCCTGGTGGTTGACCTGAGAGAATCTGACGCCTTGCGTCGGATATCGGATTTCCAACCGGAAATCATTATTTTCGATGAAGCCGATATCAAGAATTCGTTCTACCCTTCCCTGGTGGATTTCCTGGATTCGCTGCCGGACGCCATCCTGTTTGAGCTGCGCCTGGAGGATCCCAACGTACAGATGATTCAAAGCATCCGGTTCACGGCCTCCACTGCCGAAGAATTGGTACAGATATTAAAAACCAGCGGCAATCCAGCCGGTTTATCCTCACATCTGTTTGCTTGAGGAGCGGCCAATTGGCGCCGCGAAAATTGCCGGCAACCATCCTGAACGGCTATATTCGGAAAACGATATGCCAGTAAAACAAAAATCCACACAAAAAATTCTCACTGCCTCCCTCCTGGTTGTGTTGATTCTCCTGGGATTGGGTTGGGGGCTCAGTTCTGCTCGCGCCGGCGAACTACAGGCAAGCCATATTTCCCTGCCGTCAGCTGAGATTTTCTTATCTCCGCCTTTTCAAGATGAGGGAGCCAGCTCATCGGCGGATGTACAAAACTCGAACTGTATTATGTGTCACCAGTACGAACAATTCAACGGCATCACCCAAGATTCGCTCCAGGTAGACCTGACAGTGGATGGGGAAGAAGTGAGCAATTCCCTGCATGGACAGGCTGGCCTGATGTGCGTTTCATGCCATTCGACCATCACCGGATACCCCCATCACGGCACCGAAAATGTGACTTGTGAACAATGCCACGAGGATCGGGCTGCAATCGTCTCGCCTCTACCTTACGCCGACCGCCGGGAAATGAAGATTCAGCTAAACGAAGGCTGCCGCAACTGCCACGAGGATGTTTTTTCGGCCAACGCCATCCATACCGCCGTCGCACAGAGCGGAGCGGTCAATCCACCGCTGTGCAGCGATTGCCATGGGGCGCATGATATCCAGCATCCCACCGAACCGCCCAGCCGTGTGGGGCACACCTGCGGGCAATGCCATGTCAAGAATTACGCGGATTTCCAGGCCGGTAACCACAACAACGCCGACCCGACTACCCAGACCTGTGCTGATTGCCATATTCCACACCAGCTAGGCTCAGCCCCTTCTGTTCCTGCGGCAACCCCTGTACCGGTTCCGACCGAAGTGCCGGCGGATTATTCTTACCTGGACCAGTGGAACGCAACCTGCACAATGTGCCACCAGTACCCGAGCCTGATTGGTGAAGCAGACGATGAGTCTAGGGTTAGCCTGACTGTGTCCAATGAAACTTACGGTGACTCGGTACACGGCCAAAAGGCCTTAGGCTGCCAGGCCTGCCATGAATCAACCAGCGGCTACCCGCACCACGAAACCGAGCAAGTTTCATGCAACACCTGCCACAGCCAGGCTGATATGACCGCTGAGATTGTGGCCCATGTGCCCTATGAAAGCACACGGGCGATGAGCCTGGAACTGAATGACAACTGCCGCACCTGCCACGAATCGCAATTCCAGTCTTCCGCCGACAGCATGCACACCCGCAGCCTGGAAGAAGGCAACCAGCAGGCGCCGCTGTGCATTGATTGCCACGGCAGCCACGATGTCCAGCCGGCTGTCACACCGCCAACCAGAAGTGTGGATACCTGCTCTGAATGCCATGTTTCAGTCCACACTTCCTACAGCTCGAGCGTGCATGGGAGAGCCGTCGAAATCGACAAGAGCATCGATGCCCCCACCTGTGCGGACTGCCATGACGGTCACAGCGTTAACGGTCCCAGCGCCCTGGATTTCCGTAATAACAGCGTTGGCACCTGCCTGGTCTGCCACCAGGACCCGGCGATGATGGAAAAATACGGCCTCTCGGCGGATTTGTTCGATCCCAATGTAGACAATTACCACAGCACTCCGGTGAGCCTGTTTACCCAGGGCAGCAATGATAACTCCACCGATCTGGTTGTGTGTTACGACTGCCATGGGTCGCATACGATCCAGGAGTCGGACAGCCCTTACTCGACGGTCAGTGAAGAGAATATCACCAAGACCTGCCAGCAGTGTCACCCGGATGCCAGCACCCGTTTTGCCAATGCCGGTCCGGCGCACAGTGGATCGACTGAAGGCTCGGCAACCGCTTTGAAATGGTTCAACTGGCTGTACTCGGCGTTGCTCCTGGGAGGCTTTGGTTTGATGATGGTCTACGTAGCCCTGGATGGACGGAAAAAGCGGGCAGCTAAGAAAGAGAAGGCGGAGAAGTGAGAAGGCGAGCACTATTATGACAACTGATACGCAATCACCGGCTGCTCAATCCGGGAGTGCCAGGCCTGCTCGCCAGAGCAAGCAAGCCCAGGCCGCCCATTTACGGAAAACGATGGCCCTGGCAAGCCGAGTCCAGATCCAGGCGGATGGCTCGCGGCGCTTTGTTCGTTTTAACCAGGTTGAAATCCTGGAACACTGGGTATTATTAATAAACTTCTTTGTGCTGGCAATTACCGGATTGATCCAATTTTTTTCAAGCCTGGATGCGGTTGCCTGGGCGATCAATACATTCATGGGCGGTATGTCGACCTTGAGTGCCATTCACCGGGCAGCCGGAACAATGTTCATTGCCTTGAGCATCTTTCACGCCGTGCGTATTCTGAGCATCTGGATCGTCAAGCGAGAACGGGGTTCGATGATGCCTCGCCTGCAGGATGGCAGGGACTTCGGGGCTAAAATCCGCTACAATCTTGGCAAAGAGACATCACGGCCGCTTTTCGGCCGCTACACAATCGAAGAAAAGCTGAGCTACTGGGCGCTGCTTGTGTTTGCCCTGCTCATGGTCATCACCGGTTTGGCGCTGTGGTATCCGACGGTGGCTACCTGGCTCCTGCCGGGTGTTGTGATTCCAATTGCCCGGACGATCCACAGCACGACGGCTATCCTGGCTATCCTGGCCGTGCTGACCTGGCATCTGTACTACACAGTGTTTCGGGAGCGGAACAACAGCATTTTTACCGGTAAAACGGGCGAACGGGAGATGCGAGAAAATCACCCGCTCGAATATCAGCGCATCTTAGATGCCTATGAAGAAGTACAAAACTTATCAAAGGAAAACAAATAATGTCGGGTAAATTTGGGAGTATGTTTTCGGGATCCAACCAGCTGGTGCGCATCATTATCTTAGCCGGTGTTTTGCTGGTATTGCTGGCCGTAGCTTTTGGCAGCTACTATTACTTTGATCGCTATTATGCTCCGGCTCAGCCTGAAGTCCAAGAAATGAACGTGGCACAGGCCGAGCAGGCGGTGCGGGATGACCCGCAAAATGTGGAAAGCCGCCTGGCGCTGGCAGAGACCTACCTGTTCGCCGGCGAGTTTGAAGACGCTATCACCCAGGCAAACCAGGTGCTGGCAATCGAGTCGGAGAACCAGCGCGCCTGGCTGGTAGTAGGTGTATCCAGCACCAATCTGGGAAAGCCTGCCGATGCGATCGAGCCGCTTACCAGGTTTATCAATGCCCGCAAAGATGAAGAAATGCCAGGCCTAGATCGGTCGCTCCAGGCGGCTGCTTATTACTTAGGTGAGAGCTATCTGCAGCTCAATCAACCCCAGGAAGCTATTGAACCGCTGACCCAGGCGGTCACCTGGAGCATGACGGATGCCGATTCAATGTATAAGCTGGGCATGGCTTACCTGGCGGTGCAGGATTATCCCAAGGCAATCGCTATGTTTGAAGCCGCCACAGCGTTTGTACCCAACTACCTGGAAGCCTACGAAGCCATGGCACAGGCTTACGATGCTGATGGGAAACCGGAGTACGGCGATTATGCCCGTGGCATGGCCGCCTACGCCATTAAAGATTACCAGGCTGCGGTTGACCTGCTTCTGAAAGCAGCCCAATCTTTACCGGATTTCCCCCTGGTCTTTGGCGGACTGGGCCTGGCATATGAAGGCGTTGGCGACCTGCAGGCTGCCCTGGATGCCTATCATGCGGCGCTGCGTCTTGACCCCAACAATTTCACCGCCAATACCGGCATCGAACGCGTGAGTGCCCTGCTTGGTGAATAACAACCGAGAGCTATTATCGATATGACTATTCCAACTCCGGAAGAAACTACCCCCATTGAACCTGATGTCGAGGAGATCATCTCCCAGCAGGTAAAAGACGAGCGCAAGCGTCGCTGGCTGCTGGCTTTGCTCATCCTGCTGTTGCTGCTGATCTGCTGCGTGGGCATCTTGTTCTACCGCTACATCACCCGCCCTCAGCCGCTCCCCGAAATCTTGCCCGAACCGATCGCAGAACAGATTTATTATCCGCCCACTTTTAAGTTTGCCATCACCGGGATCGAACAGCCTCTGGGCGTCGGCGTCTCGCCGGATGGACAGCGAATCTACACAACCGAAACCAGTGGCGAGCGCCTGATCAAGATGTACGACCGGGATGGCAACCTGATCCTGAGCTTTGCTCCCCCCGGCACAACCAGCTCCAACCGCATTCCCTCCTATATCGCTGTAGATGCCAACGGCCGAGTGTTCGTTAGCGATAATTATAATAACGTAATCAATATCTTTGATGCCGATGGCAAATTCATCGACAGCATCATCGGTAGAGATATGACTCTGTCCAAGTTTGTAACCCGGGAAACCGGCAGCCCTCCACCACCGGGTACCGAGTTTTTCTATGATAATATCAACAAAGTAGTTGTGTACCAGCTGCCGGATGAAGAGATGCAGGTTGCTCACGCCCCTGAAAATGAAGGCTGGTTACCGTTAGGCTTGCGTTTCGACCCTGCCGGCAACTTACTTGTGACTAATTTAGAGGGTGGGAAGCACGGCGTGGTTGTCATACCGGCAGAGTCATTGAATGGTTCATTGACTGAGTATGCACCACAGCTCAAAGAGTTTGGAGCGCAAGGCGATGGAGACGGCGAGCTATCTTTCCCCAATTCCGCAGTCACCAGCAGCCAGGGCAATTTCTATGTATCGGATGGCAATAACAGCCGCGTCTCTGTCTGGTCGCCTGGCATGCAGTACCAATCCGTCATCGGCAAAGGCACCGCCGATAGTGCTCTCAGCCTGCCACGCGGCGTATGGATGTCTGGCAAAGATCACCTGCATATCGTCGATACAGTCGGCCAGGTGGTCAAAGTCTTCGATGTATCCGGCGCCGAGCCTGTTTTCCTCTACAGCTTCGGTGAGTTAGGCAACGAACAGGGACAGTTCAATTTCCCTTCAGATATATACATCGATGACTCCGGCCGGGTATACATCACCGACCGGGAGAACGGGCAGGTTCAAATATGGTCTTACTAGCGCCGGGCGCATTCCCCCGTCGCTTGAAGATGGGATGAGATCATCCCAACAGCACCCTATCGCAGGAGGTGAGACTGGTAAGAAAAACGGGCAGAAGAACGGACCCCATGACCAATCGACTTTGTGTTTGAGGAGAATGTCTCTATGAAAAAACTTCTATTCGCTCTCGCGATCTGCTCCCTGGTAGTATTTGCGCTGGTCACGACAGTGATGGCCGACAACGGGCCGCACGGCAGCTTTGCTGCCGATACGTCTGCTTGCGCCGGCTGCCACCGTGTCCACACCGCATCTTTTGGCAGCAACGCGCTGCTTGTCGCTGATCCTGAAGCGTTGTGCGAATCCTGTCATGCCGGCTTTGGCGCTGGCACAAACGTCGCCGATGGTGTTTACATCGGTAACGCGGAAGGCGCCAATGGCGGACCGCTGATGGGCGGCGGATTTGAGAACGCCCTGATGGCGACCAAGTGGAGCGGCAAGTTTACCTTTGACCCCGCTTTCAATGCGGTTTCCAAGCCCACCACCTCCCACCATGACCTGGGTACCTCCGGCACGGTGTGGGGCTCAGGCGCTAACAACAGCACCCCCGGCACGTACGTCATGGAATGCACGTCGTGCCATGACCCGCACGGCAGCGCGGGTTGGAAAGCCAATGCTCGTGTGGCGTCTTACCGCCTGCTGCGCTGGCAGCCCAATGGCTCCAACGGTTTTACCTTTCCTCAAAGTAGCTGGAGCACAGTCAACTGGAGCGGTGGTAATTTCGTCGACCATAACGGCGTCCCAACCACTACCGTAAGCGTCAGCGGTTGGCTGGTCCCGGATAACTTCCCCGGGGCAGAATGGTACACCATCGGTAACGCAGCTGCCTTCGCCGTCGGTGATTACAGCACTGCGACCGCGCCTGGCGGAACAGGAAATGCCGGTGGTGCGTATACACCAACGGGTTTCAACTACACCCCCGCGGCTGTCAACACCGCCTTCTTCTGTGCTCAGTGCCACGATCGTTACTTCAACAACAGCCGTCTGCGCAATAACACGGATATCAGTGCGTACTGCAACGGCGGCAACCCGGCTACCATCCTCCCGCCTGCTGGCCCAGCCTCTGTGAGCCCGATCGATCCAGTCTACTGCATCCCGGCGCCCTCTGGCGCTGCCTGGGTATGGGGTGACAACCGGCCGAGTGGCGACACCACCTACATGTACCGCCACGCTTCCGGTGACATCCGCATATCTCAAGACGGAACAGCCCCTGCCGGTGCTGGCACCACGCTCAGCCGCTCCTGCATGGCCTGCCATGTGGCACACGGTACAACGGCTGTGGCGGATTCACTATCTGCCAACGCTACCCTCTCGGATGATAGCGCTCTGCTGCGTATGGACAACCGCTCTATCTGCCTGCGGTGCCATGCCGGTGCTGTCAACTTCACGATCCAACCCTAAACCAGAAAAAACCATAACTCAGGAAGGGAGAGTCTGACTCTCCCTTCCTGAAAGACAGGCAACGACGTGATAAGCACTCACCTCCAGTTCCAGAAAGTCCAGGCATGTCCCAATAGCCCCGGGGTCCGGGCTAAGGGCTGTGCAGCTTTCACGTCGCCTGCTTGTAAGATCGGCTGCCCGTTGCGCCGCGAGAGGGTGTCCTGTGTAGATTTGCTCTGCATAGGACACCCTGCGCGCCTTGAGTCTCTGTGACCATGAAGAACCATCTTCGACCGCTGACCAGCCGGATATTGATCGCCCTGGCTATCCTGAGCATCATCTTGCTGCCGATCGGCGTGCAGGCCGGTGTACCAGGTTTTGGGCGCGATCCCGTCTGGAACGCAGCGCTCGAGGATGTCCCGGCCTGGCTGGAAATGGTGCGCGAGGCAAACCAGTTATACAGTCAGTATGATCTGCCGGTGCTGGCTGGAAAACTGATCCACTCCGGTGAAGTTAATGCCAGTGACTGTTTCGACAGCGGCATGTATGCCGACGGCCAGGCCGATAAATGCGGCTTGCAGCGCGCCGAAAACGAGATGTTCGCCTGGCAAAACCAGTTTAACCAAGCAATTATTAAATCATCCCGCCAGAGCGGCGTCCCTCCCAGGCTGCTCAAGAACATTTTCGCCTGGGAAAGCCAGTTCTGGCCGCAGACAACGTATGTCAATACCTTTGAGTATGGCCTGGGGCACATCACCGAGATGGGCGCCGATTCCACCTTACGCTGGAATGTCCCCTTCTACGATTCGATCTGTGCCGATAGCTTTTTCGCCGATACCTGTAAAACAGATTACGCCGACCAGCCGCTCAGCATCCGCCGGGCGCTGATGGGTGTGGTGATCCAGCGCGTCAATGCCGATTGCCCCGATTGCGCCTATATGCTGGATACGCGCCTGGCCGAGCGCAGCGTGTCCATTTTCTCTGAAACCTTACTGGCCAATGCCAGCTATGTGAAGATGATCGTGCGCGAGCGCACCCACCGCAAAGCTGCCGAGATTATTTCCTATGAAGACCTGTGGAAATTCACCCTGGTCAGTTATAACGCCGGGCCGGGCTGCTTCCTGCACGCATTTTCAAACCTGGCTGATGCGCATAATCCCTACGACTGGGAGCACCTGATCGAACAGCTGGAGCCGGGTTGTCAGGGTGTGATACCCTATGTTAACTTCATCAGCCAGGCGGAGGACTATCACCCCGAAAACGACCCGGCCTTACTGCCCACAGCAGTGCCCGTGGTATTACCTCCCACTAGTGAGAAAGACCCCTCGACGACGGTAACTCCGGAGATTTCGGTCACCGTCACAGTACCATTTTCGCCAACCCTGGCGACTCCCAGCGCTTCACCGGTGATCAGCGCCACACAGGTCGTATCCCTTACCCTCACACCGGCGGATGGCACTGTCTTCCCTCTACCTACCGAGACGCCCACCCCGCAGGAGGTTTCGCCAACGTCTGCGAATGGGACGCCAACCCAGGCGGATGTGACGCCCGAACCGATCGAGGCTACACCGACGCCCTACCCACTGGAGTACACCCCGTCGCCAACAGTGACCCTGGCTATTAGTGTAACTGCTACACCGACGGTTACCCTGGCGACGCCTATCCCGACCACGCCCGCCCCGCTGCCGGTTATCAGTGAAGGCCCGCTGGTGCCGGATGAGATCGTCGTGAAGATCATTCCCCGCAATTACGATCTGGCAATGCAAACTCTGCAGGGCCTGGGCATCGACACTTCGAAAGATATACGCTCGCTAAACCAGTTGGAAACCATCATCATTCAGGTATCCCCAGGAGCTTATGTCGCAGTTCTGGGTACCCTGCAGAACAGCCCATATTTTGAGTATGCCGAGCCAAACTACCTGGTCGAGACCGACGGACTGACCAGCGACCCGGAGTTGCCTCTCCAGGATAACCTGACCGCAGTGCAGGTCCCCCAAACCTGGCAGGCGCTGCCTTCCATGCAAGAAGTGCTGGTCGCCGTAGTCGACAGCGGTATAGATGCCTCCCATGCCGATCTGGTTGACCGTATCTGGCAGAATGCCGGCGAAGTAGGCAGCGATGGCAGCGGGGTAGACCGGCGCAGTAACGGTCTGGATGACGATGGCAACGGTTATGTGGATGACTGGCAAGGCTGGAATATGCTCGCCGGGAACAACGATATCTCCGATACATTAGGGCACGGCAGCCATCTGGCAGGCATCATCGGTTCTGCAGTCGATAATTCAATTGGTATTGCGGGCATTGCCCCCAATGCTCGCCTCCTTCCAATAAAGGTGGTGGATGATCTCGGATATGCAGCATATACCCAGGTTGCCGAGGCGATCCTGTATGCTACCGATATGGGAGCACGCATTATCAATCTGGGTCTGAGTGGCACTGCCTACAGCGAGCTGCTTGCGGATGCTGTCGAATATGCAGTCAAACGAAATGTCCTGGTGATCGCTTCCAGCGGCAACAACGGGCAATACACTCCCAATTACCCGGCAGGTTACCCCGAGGTGCTGGCCGTCAGCGCCGTGGATAACAGCGGCTACTGGGCGCCGTTCTCTGGAAGTGGGGAGCATATCAGCCTGGCAGCCCCTGGAATGGATGTGTATTCCACCGGCCCAGGCGGCAGCTATTACACTGCCTCTGGCACGTCACAGGCCGCCGCGCATGTCTCGGGGATTGCGGTGCTCCTGGCCGGACAGCCTGAGTTTGCCGATAGCAGCTTCCTGCGTGCCGCGCTGCTCAAGAGCGCCCAGGATCGCGGTGATCCCGACCGCGACCCATTCTTCGGTTATGGAATGGTGCAGGCGTACGATGCTCTCAAAATTGGCCAGCCTGTGGTGAAGATACCCTCCCCGAGGCTGCCTCCCACACCGCCTCCGGCCGGTCCAGTGGCTCCCAGCAATTTACCGGAAGAGGAGCTTTGGGGACGCTCCCAGGTCGTGTGGGGCACGCTTACGAACCCGGCCAACAGCCTCGACGGGGCTTTCAATGACCTGACTGCTGCCTCTACCGGCGCGTATGGCGGTTCATCTGCCCGCAGCTGGACCTTCACAGCCATCGACGATACCACCCGCAGCAACGTGGCTGCGGTGTACCTGGATATTCGCTTCTACCTGGAAAACTGGGTCAACGATGCCTATCGCCTTCAGGTGTACGAGCCCGGCAACCCGGCCTGCGCATTGGGCTGGTGCACCGTGATGACCCTGCGATTGGGCCCGACACAGCCGGGAGAAGTCTTACCTCCCACTGTATTGACGACGTTATCTATTCCGGTTACTCAATACCTGGACACGCCCGCTAAGATAAATAACACCCAGATTCGCCTGAGCGGATATATAACGGTCGGTGGATCTGCTGAAGTGATCACCATCTATATCGATGCAGTGCGCCTGCGGGTGTTGGACGTCCTGCCGCCTACGCCGACCCCCACGCCAACGCCGATATTCATGCCTACCGCCACCCTCCCAGGCAGTCGCGCCGCCACAGCCATACCATCGTCAGACGAGCCGCATAGCAATTTCTCGCCGGATACCGACCAATGCGCCTCCTGCCACCGCAGCCACACAGCACAGGGTAGCTCACTCGGCAGCGAACAACAAGAAGAACAGGTATGTTTCTCCTGCCATACGGCGGGTGGCTCCGGGACAAATGTCCAACCGGCCTTCACGTCGAAGACCAATACGCTGACGCGCTTCTTCTCTCACCCTGTTTCCGATACCGAAGGGATTCATAACGCCGGCGAGTCGGTGGGTGGTGAATTTGGTGGGGCGAACCGGCACATCGAATGCGAAGATTGCCACTCTCCGCATGCATCGGCACGCAGCGCAGTGCCGGGATCCAACCCTGCTCCAGCCGTTCAGCAGGAAGTGTTCCAATCAACAGGTGTTGACCCGCTCTGGACGGCCATCGGCGCGCCAACCGATTTCACCTGGATGACGGTGGCCGACCGTGAATACCAGGTATGTTTGAAGTGCCATTCGTCGTACTCTCCTCTGTCCAGTTATTCTCCCGATGGATATGGCTGGGGTGTCAATGCCTCCTCATCGGGCTATATCGCCGACGGTCTGAGTAAGCTCACGACCAACCACCCAGCTCAGGTGCGCGATAACCGGGATTTGGCGATAGAATTCAACTCGTACCAGGCCAGCTTCCACCCAGTCACTGCACAAGGCCGCAACGCCAACATGCCCGCCGGCTCTTTCGTCGCCCCATGGTCGCAGGACTCGATTGTCTACTGCACAGACTGCCACGATAATGGTGACAATTCCACCAACGGCCCACACGGCTCGCCACTGCTGCATATCCTGGATGGCTCGGCTGAGTACATTACTGAGATAGACCCTGCGCGAAGCTGTGCGCCTGGAGGCTGCCCGACCATCCACAACCCGGGTGAGCTGTGTTTCAAGTGCCACCAGTTTAATACCTACAGCAATGGAATCAACCCGGCCAGCACTACCATGTTCAGGAATGGCAATCAGAACCTGCACGAGTTCCACACCTTTAGCGCCTGCTACACCTGCCACGACTCGCATGGCAGCGAGCAAGACCACCTGATCAATTTCGATACCAGTGTAGTATTCGTTTACCCGGGATATAACAGTCAGACCGCCTGGCAATTTAACCCGGTCACCAACACCGGTACCTGCTATGTCGCCTGCCACGACGGCGATCATGGTCCACTGACACCCTATAGCCCTTAATGGAAACAGTCTTAGCGGTTTTAAAAATATGCAGAAATTGTATCGTTTCTGGCAGAAAGACCTGCTTAATAAACTGATCATCCTCGTCTTGCTTTTGATTGTGATTGCATTGGTTGCTGATCTTGTTTTTATCATGGCACGTAAATCTTCCGCCGAAAGGCTCCTGGCGGATTTATTTCCGACGCCTACACTGCCACTCTCTGTGGTCCAGACCCAGAATGCCGCCACAGCCGAATATGAATCGGCCATGGCTACCGCTTCGGTTCCACCGACTATGACCACCATGCATTTCGACATAAAGCCAGCGTCTCCCACACCGACTGCTCCTTTGGATACCAGCACCCCGACCGCTACCATCATCGGACAAATTCCGACTGTGTCGCCGACTGCTACTACTCCTACACCGACTCTTCAGGGCGGTACCCCTTTTCCGCTGGCCTGCTTGCCGAAGACTCCCGTCACAATGGGCACAGTTGTCGATGTCATCGATGGGATAACCGTCAAGGTGCTGGTTGATGACCTGGTATACACCGTCCGCTACATTGGCCTGGACCTACCGGAGAATGAGAGTATTTCCCAGGCGGCTGCGGCTGTAAACGGGAATATGGTCTACCTCAAAGAGGTTTCCCTGGTCGGTGAAGGTGTCGATAAAGACTCGATGGGCCGGCTGCTGCGCTACGTCATATTGGGTGACAAGTTGGTTAACCTGGAGCTGCTCCAGCAGGGGTTGGTAACGATCGACAGGACGGCTGCAGGGTTGTCCTGCGATCAGGATTTCCAGCAGGCGGAAGACACCGCCAGGGCAGCGCAGTTAGGAATTTGGAAAATTGCGACGGCTCTGCCAGGGCCTTGAGAGCTGGCAGTTGCAGTATGAGCCTTATCATGCAGGTAAAGGAGATTTATGTGATGCGGATTCGAAAAATCCTGCCGATTCTAGCAGTTTTATTCATTACCGGGCTACTGGCTGCTTGTTCAAGTGGAGCCGCCCAGGAAGGTCCGGTTGGACCGGCCGGTCCTCCTGGGCCGATCGGGCCGCAGGGTCCGGCCGGCGCTCAAAGCGAGCCGGGGCCGCCCGGCCCGGCAGCGGCTACTGAATACGTGGGTGACCAGACCTGCGCCGGATGCCACCCAGATATTTACCTGAGTTTTTCAAAATCCGGTCATGCCTATATCCACAACCCAGTCGTGGAAGGTACTCCGCCCCAATATCCCTTCACGCAGTTGAATCAACTGCCCGATGGTTATGGCTGGTCTGATATTCTTTTCGTCATTGGTGGATATAACTGGAAAGCGTTGTTTGTCAACCAGGATGGCTACATCATTACGGATGCGCCGGGAACCACGGGGGATACGGCTTATGAAAATCAATGGAATTTTGAAAATACCCGCGTTGGGGAAAGCGCCGGCTGGGCGCAATTTCATCCGGGTGAAGATAAAGTGCTCTTCACCTGTGGCACCTGCCATACTACCGGTTACACCTCGAGCGGTAACCAGGGCGGCCATCCCGGGTTAATCGGGACCTGGGCGCAGGATGGGGTGCGCTGCGAAGCCTGTCACGGTCCCGGCAACTTACATATCTCTGATCCAAAAAATATCGACATGAAGGTTGACCGCTCGCGCGAGATGTGTGGAGATTGCCACTTTAATGCCGACCTGGAGACAGTTGAAAGTATCGACGAAGCAGTTCTCGCACACCCCGCTTCCGAAGCGATTTACCGGGGCAAACACGTAGTCCTGGATTGCGTGGTCTGCCATGAACCGCATGTCGGTGTGGTTCAGCAGCGCCAGGCGAACCTGCCGGTCACTCGCACCGAGTGCGCAGAATGTCATTACCAGGCAGCTGAATATCAAAACAATGCCGCTCACGAGCGCAATAACCTGAGCTGTACGGCCTGCCACATGCCGACCATCCTCAAGGCCGCCTGGGGCAACCCGGAAAGCTTCATCGGTGATATCCATTCCCACCAGGTGGTGATCGATCCTACCCGCATCGATCAGCTCGATGCCACCACCAACCCGGCAAGCTACGACCTGGCGCCAAACGGATTGAACTTTGCCTGTCGTCACTGCCACGTCAACGGCAGTGCCCAGGCCTTATCCGACGATCAGCTCATCCTGGGTGCAATCGGCTATCACAACCGGCCGTAAGCCGGGGGATCAACCCTCGAGATCAGCAATCAACAGGGGCAGTCAAGAACTGGTAGATTCTTACAAGACACCGGAAGCGTAGTTAACCGACTAATATAACCATAAAGACGCCGACAATGGCGTCTTTTTATTAGTAGCGGGGTTCAGATTCGAACTGAGGACCTTCGGGTTATGAGCCTGAATCTTGATTCTGTGCACTTTCACGAACTATTTCTGCAGCTCAGCGTAATTAGTGGTTTTAGATGCAAATAAGCCCGACGAGTCGTGGCTTGGAGTGATTAGGGGATAATATCAGGTATTGAAGAGGCGTAAATATAATGGTTGAGGTTGTTGCCATTACGTCCCTCATAACTTGGCAGAAATCTCCAGGTGTCAGAGGTTGATATCGGATATCAGATAACTCAAGTCTTTATTTAGGACAGGGGTACCAGCATGGTTGTCCACCAGCACTTCTTCCGTTACGCCGCCGAAGTACTCCAAGGCTGCAGACGATCCCTTCGTAAGTGTGCTCGGCATCCTGGCTAGTGGTGCACCAGAAGTGGAAGCGCCGGGAATAACCCAGCTCGTTGACGATGAACCGCACCTTGACCGATTTTCCACCGACCTCGGTAACTATCTCGCCCCAGTCGCTCTGCATCTGCTGTCCCGGTCGGGTCTCAAACCGCACTGTCGCTCGGCTCGAGCGCATCACTCGTTTCGGATGGATGTATTTGCGTCCCAGGCTGATTTCGCCGTCATATCCGTCCGTCTGAATCTCCCGCAGGATCACCACAGCGTTCCATACCCCTTCCTTCAGCAATCGGTCAATTGTGGCTTTGTATGGATCCAGCTTCCTGGCTTTCACTTGGTGAGCCTTTCCCGGTACACTGCCTCGTTTCAGTGCCCGGCTCACTGTCTTCGGGTGCACCCCAACCTTCTCGGCAATGTCTTTCTGGTAGACACCCATCTCGTTCAATGCTTTGATCACAGCAAAGTCCTCCTTCTTGAGCATGATGACCTCCTCACGGAGGTACATTCTAATTCTCGTTCAGGGGACTTTTTTTTTCCGGTTTTGCGTACTTATATCACTCTTGCTGACACCTGACGGTAATATACTACCGTCGCCTCCAGCCGCGCCCCGAACATGCGATCCATCTCCAAGCCCACCGGCGGTTTTCCAACATGCATTCTTCCACACTCCGGGCAGGTCACCTCATACTGCC
>Ga0105097_10000502_pt1 | contig 17796 bp, 12 predicted proteins | sample PPLLak12cMay2015_FD_87035 | JGI IMG/M metagenome (GOLD analysis project Ga0105097, IMG submission 87035) | Freshwater sediment microbial communities from Prairie Pothole Lake near Jamestown, North Dakota, USA - PPLs Lake P7 Core (1) Depth... | ecosystem: Environmental > Aquatic > Freshwater >...
GGGCGGGGATGGCGGCAAGGCTACCCCAGGCTTACCAGGATCAATAGGCCGGTAATCGCGACGTATACCCATGCACCATCCCAGAATCTGCCCCACATCATGGCCCAGGTATTCCTGACACTTTGCTCTTTTCTCCTTTCCTGCATCTCCTGCTCCGTTCGCGACACGCCAGGCTCAGGTGTCGAGCGTAGCCCAGGCCGGGCTCACGGCAATGGTCAGCTGGGAAATCTGCGAATTGAGTCACACGTTGGTGGCGATGTGCTGGCAGCCCGGACTATCCGTATTCGGGTAATGCAGATCGGTGGGGGTGAGGAGCTTGATCCAGCGCAATGGGCAGGCATTTCGCCTGATAAGCTCGTAGAAATTGTTACCTAACTAAGTTAGCTTCGCGCGTGGGCGAGGCGCCGATATGCCGCTGACGAACCAATTACGAATACTTGGCCAGTATCAGGAGTCAGGCGCGGGTTATGTCAAAGAAAATAGTGTTGGTTACATCTGTATTTTTCCTTGCCTTTAATATGGTAATGAAGGCGCACGCCCAGTCAAATGTACCCATCGATAGCCCCCGCGGGAATTACGAGGGTGCTGATAATATTCACTGGTATCAGCAGAAAAATCTCAGGGTAGACGAGAACCTGGGTTTGCCGCCACCGTCGGGCGAACCGTTCCTGTGTAACGAAACAAATCTGACTGAAAACTGCTTCGGAGAAATTCAACGAGAGCCCCAGGAAAGTTTTTACGCCCAGGGAAGGGTGCCGGTTGAAGTTGCTGTGTTTGTAGACACAAGGTTAACTTCAGGATTCGATTACCCTTTCAGGCGAGCGATTGATGCCATCAGGAGAACGAATGATGCGTTTTCCAGATCAGGAGTAAACGCGTTTATCTACGTCACTGAGGTGCGATATCTTGATTTCGATGCCCGTGGCTACTCCTACGATCCCCTGGAGATATATGACCGCGTTTACTCTTACGATCAGGATCTGGTTGAGCTGACCGCACGAAATGATGAAGCAGATATGGTACTGTTCGTTAGAAATTCACAAGGCCAACAAGGAGCAGGAGACGTTTATTGTGGGGCGGCCTCAGCCGGCGTTGTTAACGCTTATGAGTATTTGCCGCCTCTTGTAGTTCTAACATGCGAGGATGCAGAGTCCCAAAGTACTTTTGATTATGCGTCCAATATAGGGCCTCATGAATTCGGTCACGTTTTTGGTCTGGCTCACGAATCGACAGCGGAAGACCCGGGTGTTCCCCATTTAAGATTTGGTCGCCCCTATATCAACGAAGCTCAAAATATTGCGACGATTATGGCCACCGTTCCAGAGAGTGCGCCGTTTTTCTCTTCCCCTCTCATTCTTTATCAGGGCCTGGTCCTGGGGGACATTGACAGTGCAGATTCTGTGACCGCCCTGAATCAGTCAGCGACTAATGTCGCGCTGTACTGGGAACTCAGGTGGGGGGAATTAGCGCCGGAAAGCGAAGTGGGTTCTACCAATATTTATGGAGTGAGCCCGTTGCCGACGCAGAGTGCAGAACCCGGATCGCTGATACCACCTGGAATTAACTAAGGTAGCTTGAGCGAAGAAGTAGAGGGATCGCCCGCAGATGGCGCTTTACACAGGCCCCAGAAATGTGTGGCTTGATCAGGCCTTCTTTCGGGTCGCCTTCTTGAGCATCGTCTTGGGTCGAACGGCCTTCTTAAGCGCCCTCTTTTTGCCGGCACGACTTCGCGACACAGCCTTACCGGGGGTGACTTTCCTCCGAGACATTCCTTTGGCTGCAGCGTGCTTTGCACCCAGTGCGAGCTCCAACTCAGCGAAACTTGCGAGTAAGAACTGGATGTAGCGGCGAGGGTTGCTCATGGACTCGGGTGTGCTGGCTACCCCGAGGCAGATATTGCCCATCAGGCTGACAAAGGTGATATTCAGACAAGGAGTCGGGGGCAGGATAGGCAGGCCAAACATAGCGCGCACAGCGGCGCCGCCCAGGTAGAGTTGTTCAGCGGGTCCGGCCATATTCGAAATCAACAGGTTAGCCGATGGCGCGGCATCCACTCCCGGAATCATTTCAGGCACGGTGGTAAGGCCCAGCAACAGCATCAGGTGCGTTTGCCTGCGTGCCACCGACATGTTTCTGGCCTTGTCCTTGACCTTACCGGTGTTGTCATGAATTTGCTGCAGGCGGTCTGTTATCGCCGCACCTGGCTGCCCCATCGACACCAGGTCGGTAGTCACCTGGTTGCCGCTGGCCTCCTCTCCCTTGACCCTTGTCGATAAAGGCATGGCTGCCACCAGCGGCGTATCCACCGTGGCGCCGACTTCTGCGAGGTATTTATGCAAGGAGTCATCGATAGACGCCAGCATCACGTCATTGACAGTACAAGCGGATGCTCTCGCCACAGCCTTGACTCTCTGCAATGGAATCTGGCAATCGGCATAACATCTGGCGGAAGAGCGCAGGTGGGTATTGAAAGGCGTATCCGGGGCCTGGAATGGCAGCGCCGCCTGCTGAGGTTTCAACTTCAGCGCCTGCGCGCCCAGTTCCAGTAAACCGGAAGAAATATCTTTTATCCCGGCCGGCAATCCATTGATCTGTGCGCTTATCCGCTGCAACTGGGAGCGACTCACGGAGATCGGCTTCCTCCCCGGCTGTTTTGCCCTCGTCGCCCACAGGGCCCTTATCTGTTTATCACGCGGGTTTTCGCTCAGCGCGGCACGCAGCAGCTTGATGCCGCCCTCGCCATCGATCAGGGCATGGTGCAGCTTTAAGAACAGGGCGCACTGGCCATTCTCCAGTCCTTCGATAACAAAGCACTGCCACAGCGGGTAAGCCCGGTCCAGCATGGGCGCATTGAGCAGGGCCAGGGTGTCATCAAGCTGCTCCCGCGTGCCAGGCCCAGGAATGGCCACGTGCCGCACGTGATACAAAGGATCTGCTTGTGCCGGTTCCCAGCTGGCCACTCCGCCCTGCAGCCATTTCAATCTCTGGTTGAAGGGCTTGCCGGGTTCAGCCGCGCGCAATGCCTGCAACAGCCGCGCGACAAAAGTTTTTTCCTCCCCCGCCGGCGGCTGCAAAATCAGGCCGGAGGACATATGCGTGGGACGAATCTGGTTTTCCAGTAGCAGAAAAACGAGATCTATCGCGGCGAGTCGACTCATAAAACATCCTCCTGCATCTCGACCGGGTCAGCTGACAGCAGAGCTTTAGCGCTGGTCATAGTACGTTCTTGAGAATATCCCAGGCAATGATTACTCGCTGTACTTCACTGCTACGGGGTACATGACAACTGATCAGCATCGCGGGTATGTGGACGCGCCTACCCCCTTGCGCTATAACCGTAGCATCGTCGGCGAGGTAACCCATGCTTGAAATCAAAGGCGCTGTGAACGGGCAATACGCACCGGCATTTGAACGGGTTGCGCAGCAATTCTCCCGGCATTTCGCCAGCGGTCAGGAAGTCGGCGCGGGGCTGTGTGTGTACCACCGGGGCGAAATGGTGGTGGACCTGTGGGGTGGGCTCGCCGATCCCGTTAGCCGAACTCCCTGGAGCGCCGACACTCTCTCGGTGGTGTTCTCGGTCACCAAGGGCTTGACCGCCATCGCCCTCAACCTGGCAGCGGAGCGCGGCGCATTTGAATGGGATGCGCCGGTGGCGCAGTACTGGCCGGGGTTCGGCCAGTCGGGGAAACAGGCGATTACCGTGCGCCAGTTGTTCAACCACCAGGCGGGCCTGGCCGCGCTGAGCACGCCGCTTACCCTTGCCCAGTACTGCGACCCGGCGCAACGCCTGGCCGTGCGCGCGGCGCTGGAGCGGCAGGCGCCTGCGATCCCGGCGGCCCAGGCTTACCACGCCCTCAGCTTTGGCATGTATGCCGACCATTTCTTTGAAATCGCCTGCGGCGAGTCCGTCGGCACCTACCTGCACCGCGAGTGGCTGGACCCGCTGGGTTCCGACGTCTTTATGGGAACCCCCGCCGCGCAGGATCATCGGGTGGCGACACTGCTGCCGGTGAAAAATGGCGCGCGCCTTGGGCAGATGCTGTGGGCGGCCGTTCGCGGCAGCAGCACCGAAGCCAATGTCGCGCGCTCGGTATTGCGCGGCGGACTGGCCAAACAGGCATTGACCAACCCGGCCGGCGACGTGGCGGAATACAACGCCGAACCCGCGCGGCGCTGCTGCCTGCCCTGGGCTTCCGCCACCGCCAGCGCCCGGGGACTGGCACGGGCCTACCTGCCCTGGTCGGTGGGCGGCCACTGGCAGGGGCGAGAATGGATCAGCCCGGCGACCCTGGAACAGGTCACGGGCCGCCAGTCCTGGAGTGAGCGGGACCTGGTGCTGGGCAAGGCCCTGGGCTGGTCCCAGGGATTCCTGAAAGAAGAGGCGGGTGTTTTTTCGCCCAACCCGGAGTCCTTTGGTCATTCCGGCATTGGCGGGCCGCTGGGCTGGTGCGACCCCGGGGCGCAGCTCGCCATTGGCTATACGCTCAATCGCAGTGACTGGCGGGTGCGATCACCGCGCGCACTCGCCCTTTGCGCCGCGATCTACGCCTGCCTGTAGCCGGGGCCAGCCCCCAACTCGCCGCTGCAGTGTGGACTCGCGCTGTAGATTGGGTCACCTGCTACAGCGACCATCCCTATCGGCATCCGCGACACTAACGGCATTCAAGATGGAAAAAGGCCGATTCTGATTGTTGATTTAGTATCTACACCGTATATACTTACTAAAATAAATAGTTCGATGAAACAGATGCGCCCATGAAAATAGAGTCGGAAATCAAGAAATGGGGAAACAGCTTGGCCCTGCGCGTAACCGGCGTTATGGCCGAGCTTCCAAATTTCAGGGACGGAACCAAAGTCGTCGTAGAAGTCTCCGAGGAAGGTATCATCGTTAAGCCGGCACACCCGCCGGGCAAAAGGCTTCGCCTCCCGTACTCCGAGGAGGAACTGCTGGCAGACCTGGACCCCGATACAGCACACGCGGATGAACTGGCCACCCCTGTGGCCACAGAGATGGGTGAATAAATGGCCAAGGGTGCCTTTATTCCTGGACGCAGAGACATCGTGTGGCTGGATTTCGAACCCACCAGGGGCAAGGAAATTGGCAAGTATCGCCCGGCACTCGTGTTGAGCAGCCGCGAGTACAATCGCAAAACCGGATTACTGATTTGCTGCCCAATCAGCACGAGCATTCGCGGTGGCAATACCGAGGTTCCCCTGTCACGTATGGAAATGCCCTCGGTAGTCGCAGCCAGCCTGGTGCAGACCCTCGCGTGGAAAGAGCGGAAGGTGAAAAAAATCGTTACTGCCAGGCAAAGCGAATTCGAGGAAACCCTGTCCAAACTCCTGCCACTTATCGGCGCCAATGAACTTGTAGAGTAACCGATTAGACACAGGCAGCAGGCGATAAGGGCCTGCCACCTCTACGGTTACGTATAAACAAGGCCCGGATTCAAAAACGCGCCAGGCGCGGCTTGAGCAGAATCGGGCCCACCAGTGTGGTCAGCAGCACCACCAGCACCACGGCGGAATACATCTGTGCACTGAACACCTGGTGACTGAAGGCATAGGCGGCGAACACCAGGCCCACCTCGCCGCGCGGAATCATGCCAAAGCCGATACCCAGGCGGTCGAAGCCCGGGCCACGCACTACATAGCCGGCGAGCCCCTTGGATGCGACCGCCACCACGGTCAGTCCACCGATGATGAGCAATATGTCAGGGTCAAGCAAAGCCTGCAGCTGCACCTGTGCGCCGATGCCGACGAAGAAAATCGTTATCATGATGTCGCTGATGGGCTTCACCAGTTCCTCCAGCCGGTGTTTCTGCAGGGCGTCCCCCACCCGGAAATCCACGTCGTCCAGCAGCAGGCCGGCGACAAAGGCGCCGATCAGCGGCGCCAGGCCGGCAACCTGGGCCAACTGCGCGAAGCCCAGCGCCAGGCAGAACGCGAATCCCGTCCACACACTGGAGTGCTTGTTAAGCGAAACGATATGGATCACGCCGGGCATGAGTTTCTGGCCCAACACCAGGGCAAGCGCAAAAAACAGCAGCGCTTTGGCGACGATCAACAACAGGTTCATCGGGGATACCTCGCCGCTGACCACCACGCTGGCCAGCACCGCCAGCAGCAGGATGCCGAGCACGTCATCGATGAGCGCAGCGCCGAGGATAACCCGGGCCGAGGGTGTATTGACCAGGCCGTTGTCGCCCAACAGCTTGGCGGTAATACCCACCGAGGTCGCCGCCAGTGTGGCGCCGACAAACCAGCCCTCCACGCCGGTGCCGTAGCTCAGTACGGCACCCGCTGCCAGTCCGAGCGACACCGGCAGCGCCACGCCGGTAAAGGCCACCGCAAGAGCATTGCTGCCTACCTTCAGCAGGGCGCGCATATCGGACTCAAGGCCGACGAGGAACAGCAGCAGTACCAGCGCGAGCTCGGATGAATAGACCATGAACTCACTGCTGCGCAGCAGCTCGCCAAGGTTGAAGTCGATGCCTATCAGGGCCAGGTTACCCAGCATGATGCCGGCGTAGATCTCCCCCAGAATCTCGGCCATACCCAGGCGCTCGAAGATATAACCGCAGACATCCGCCGCGGTAATCATCAGTATCAACAGCAGGCTGGTACGGGTAAAGGTTTCACTCACCCCGCTGGCCATGGCGAGCCCCGGCACCAGCGCCGCCGCCACCAGCAGGTAGAGAATTCGCTTGGGTCTGTTCGCCATCTGTGACCTTGTCCGCCTCGGCCTAGATCCAGATCATGAAGCCCATCTCAAAGGGATGGCTGAGGGCTTCATTGAAGGGATACATACGCAGCTTGTAGTACTGCAGGCCGGGGATCTCGGGCGTTACCTCGATACCGAAATCGGTAAACTGCGCATCGCCGCCGGTGGCCTCGAGCTCGGCCGTCTGTGCTACGACGAACTCGCCCCCGGCATCCTGGCTTCCCAGCAGGCATTCCAGCTTGACGTCACCGGGCTGCAGGCCGTTCAGCTGCGCCCGCACCCGCAATTCGATTTTGTCGTCGTGGTAGAGGTGAGCCGGTGGCATCAGCATCAACTCCATGCTCACCCCGGGCCAGGCGTTGCGCACCCGGTGTTTCCAGGCCGCCAGGCTGCGCGCCACTTCGGCGCCATTGGCTTCCAGCTTGCGCCGCTGCTGGCGCGCCGGCCAGTACAGCTTGGTGACATAGTCCCGCAGCATCCGCTGCGAATTGAAACGGGGTATGGTCGATTTCATGGACGCCTTGGACAGGGCTACCCAATCCGCGGAATAACCCCCGCCGTCGCGCCGGAAATAGATGGGCAGCATCTCGTGCTCAATGATATCCAGCAGGTCATTGGCCTCCTCCTTGAGGCGCTGGTTATGATCGAAGCGCGAACTCCGGGGAGTGATACCCCAGCCGTTGTGGCCGTTGTAGCCCTCGCCCCACCAGCCGTCCAGCACACTGAGGTTCACCGCGCCGTTCAGGCCCGCTTTCTGGCCCGAGGTGCCGCTGGCCTCCAGCGGATACTCCGGCGTATTCAGCCAGACATCGACTCCGGAAACCATCGACCGGGCCAGGGCCATGTCATAGCCCTCCAGCAGCAGGACCTTGCCGATGAACTCCGGCTGCATGGAAAAATCGTGAATCATACGGATCAGCTGCTGGCCGGGCAGGTCGTGGGGATGGGCCTTGCCGGCAAAGATAATGACCACCGGGCGCTGCGGGTCGCTGAGCACGCGCGCCAGGCGGGCGGGGTCGGCAAACAGCATGGCGGCGCGCTTGTAGGTGGCGAAGCGGCGGGCGAAACCCATCACCAGCACATCCTCGTGGGACCCATCCACATAGCGCAGCATACGGTGGATAACGGCGTCGCTGGTGCCGTTACGCCGCTGTTGTGCCATTACCCCGGCGTGGACCTCCTCCAGCAGGAGTTGCTTGAGCGCCTTGTGCACGCTCCAGTAGTGGTAGTCGGGTATCTCCTCCAGCCGCTCCCAGTACTCCTCGTTCAGCAGTTCATTGCGCCAGTCATCAAAGCGCAGGTCGAACAGGCTGACCCATTCCCTGGCCAGGAAGGTCTGCAGGTGAACGCCATTGGTAATATGGGTGATGGGGTTTTCCCGCGCGGGGATCTGCGGCCACATGCTCGCTTCCATCTCCGAGGCCACCAAGCCGTGGATACGGCTGACACCGTTGTGGAAGCGGGTGCAGCGCAGGGCCAGGCAGGTCATATTGAAGCTGTCGCCCGAGTTGAGACCCAGCTGGTAGACCTGCTCGAAATCCAGGCCCAGATCGCGTACCGACGGGCCCAGGTATTTCTCCACCAGGTGCCGCTCGAAAATATCGTGTCCCGCGGGCACCGGGGTGTGGGTGGTAAATACGGTTCCGGCCGCCACCAGCTCCATCGCGCTGTAGACATCCAGTCCCTCGCGCATGCGAAACGCGCAACGCTCGAGCAGTTGGAAGGCGGCGTGACCCTCATTGATATGCCACACCGTCGCGCGCAGGCCCAGTTCCCGCAGCGCGCGCACCCCGCCCACGCCCAGCACCAGCTCCTGTTGCAGGCGCATCTCGCGGTCACCGCCGTAAAGCTGGTGGGTGATGGCCCGGTCTTCCGGCGAGTTTTCCGGCAGGTTGGTATCCAGCAGGTACAGGGTGATATGGCCCGCCCGGGCGGTCCACACCCGCACCTTGAGAATACGCCCCGGAAACTCGATATCGAGGGTCAGGTGCTGGCCGGTCTTGGTCAGGGTCGGCACCACGGGAAGGTCGTGGGGCTGGGAACGGGTATGACTGACCTGCTGCTGGCCGTGGCCGTCAATGGTCTGGGTGAAATAGCCCATCTGGTACAGCAGGCCGATGGCGACAAAGGGCAGCCCCACGTCACTGGCCGCCTTGCAGTGATCCCCGGCCAGTATCCCCAGGCCCCCGGAGTAGATGGGGAAACTCTCGTGAAAGCCGAACTCCAGGCAGAAGTAGGCTATCAGGTCTTCTGCGGGGTCGAACAGGGAAGTCAGCTCCGGCCGACCGCGGTGCGCAAAGTAGGCATCGTAGGCTGCGGTCACGCGACCATACTCCTCCATGTAGGAGCGATCCTTGACTGCCTCGTCGAGGCGCTGCTGGGAGACCCGGCGCAGGAAAGCCTTGGGATTGTGGTCACAGCCGTCCCATACCCGGCGGTCGAGGCGGTGAAACAGGGAGCGGATGGATCGGTCCCAGCTGTACATGAGGTTGTTGGCCATGTCCTGCAGGCGCGCCAGTTCCGGCGGGATGCGGGGCTGGATTTCAAGGGGAAACTGGGAACCAGGCATAAACGTGTCTGACCTCTGGCTTTAAATAGGTGCGTTGTACAACTGCAGGTAGCGCTGCGCGCTGCGCTCCCAGGAAAAATCCTGGGCCATGGCGGACAACTGTATCCCGCGCCAGGCCTGCTTGTCATACCATAGCGCGGCGGCGCGCCGCAGGGTAGCCAGTAATTCAGCCGCATCGGGGCGCTGGAATGCGAAGCCGGTGGCGCTGCCATCGGCAAGGGTTTGCGGATTGCTGTCGACCACCGTATCCGCCAGCCCGCCCACGGCTCGCACCAGGGGCAGGGTGCCGTAGCGCAGGCTGTACAGCTGGTTGAGCCCGCAGGGTTCAAACAGGGAAGGCATAAGGAAAATATCCGCGGCGGCCTCGATCCGGTGCGCCAGGGACTCATCATAGGCCAGCACCACTGCCATGGCGTCGGGATGCGCGGCGGCCACCGCCTGCAGGCGTTGCTCATAGCGGGGCTCGCCGGTACCCAGGACCACCAATTGGACCGGGCTGGCGAGCATCTCCTCCAGTACCGGCAGGATCAACTCCAGCCCCTTCTGTTCCACCAGGCGGCCCACCAGTCCCACCAGGGGCCGGTCAGTCGCCGGCGCCAGTCCCAGCGCGGCCTGCAGGGCGGACTTGTTGCGCGCCTTGTCGGCCAGGGTGTCCGGGCCGTAGCACTGCTCCAGGTAGGGATCGGTGGCGGGATTCCAGACCTGGCTGTCGATGCCGTTGAGAATGCCCACCAGGCGCTCCCGGCGCAGGCGCAACAGCCCCTCCAGCCCCATGCCGCCGGGAGATTCACATATCTCCCGGGCGTAGCTGGGGCTCACCGTGGTGACGTAGTCGGCGTACACCAGCCCGCCCTTGATGAAGCTGCACTGGTTGTAGAATTCCAGCGCCTCGTCACGCCAGAAGTGTTCCGGCAGGCCCAGGCGGTCGAAAGTGGGGCGGTCGAACAGGCCCATGTGGGCCAGGCTGTGGATGGTAAACACGGTGCGCGGGCGCTGCTCGCTGAGGTGGGTCAGGGCGATCGCAAGGCCTGTGTGCCAGTCGTGGCAGTGCAGCACATCGGGGCGCCACTCCAGCCCGGCCTGCCCGGTGGCGATGGCCGCGGCAACCCGGCTGAACAGGGTGAAGCGGTCGGCGTTGTCGGGCCAGGGCTGGCCCTGGATGTCGTGATAGGGGTTGCCCGGGCGCCAGGAGAACAGCGGGTGCTCCAGCAGCCAGGTTTCGACCTCAGTGCCGGGCAGCCGGGTGCCCAGAATGCGCAGCGTTGTTCCCGCCAAATCCAACTGCCCGACCAGGGAGGGCCGCTCGATAGCTTCCAGCACATGCTGGTAGCCCGGCAGCAACAGGCGCACGTCCATGCCCTGCTGCCTGAGCACCTCCGGCAGGCTGCCGGCGACGTCCGCCAGGCCGCCGGTCTTGATCAGGGGGTAGGCCTCGCTGGCTGCGAACAACAGGCGCTGCACTTATTCTGCTCCGGCCAGTTTCAGTACGAGGGCCGCCAGCGGCGGCAGGGTCAGGCTGATGGAGTGGCGACGCCCCATCCAGAAGACGTCCTGGCTGTGAATCTGCGTTCCATTGCTGACGTCGCTGCCACCGTAGAAGCGGGAATCGGAATTGAACACTTCCCGGTAGGTCCCTGCCCGCGGCACGCCGATGCGGTAATCGCGGCGCACGACCGGGGTGAAATTGAGTACCACGACATGGAAGTCACTGCCGTCCCAGCGCAGGTAGCTGAGCACCGACTGGGTGGAGTCGTGGCAATCGATCCACTCGAAGCCGGCGCCGTCGAAGCCGTGGCGATGGAGACTGGGCTCGGCGCGGTAAAGCCGGTTGATATCGCCCACCAGCTGCTGCAGGCCGCGGTGCGGCGGCTGCTCCAGCAACTCCCAGGACAACTGCCCCTGGTGGCGCCACTCCCCCGGCTCACCCAGCTCACAGCCCATGAACAGCAACTTGGCCCCGGGGTAGGTGAACAGGTAGGTGTAGAGCAGGCGCAGGTTGGCGAAGCGCTGCCACTCGTCCCCCGGCATTCTGCCCAGCAGGGAGCGCTTGCCGTGCACCACCTCATCGTGGGAGAAGGGCAGCAGGAAATTCTCGGTGAATGCGTACATCATGCCGAAGGTGAGCCGGTCGTGGTGATACTTCCGGTGCACCGGCTCGCGCGCCATGTAATCGAGGGTGTCGTGCATCCAGCCCATATTCCACTTGATCGAGAAGCCGAGCCCCCCCACCCAGGTGGGCCGCGTCACCTGGGGCCAGGCAGTGGATTCCTCGGCGATGGTGAGGGTGCCCGGATGGCGGCCTAGGGTGAGGGCGTTGAGCTCCCGCAGGAAGTCGATGGCCTCGATGTTTTCCCGGCCACCGTAGCGGTTGGGCTCCCACTCGCCGGCCTGGCGCGAGTAATCGAGGTAGAGCATGGAGGCCACGGCGTCCACCCGCAGGCCATCGAGGTGAAACTCCTCCAGCCAGTAATTGGCGCTGGCCAGCAGGAAGTTCCTGACCTCGTTGCGGCCATAGTTGAAGATCAGCGTACCCCAGTCGGTGTGTTCCCCCCGCCGCGGGTCCTCGTGCTCGTACAGGGCGGTGCCGTCGAAACGGGCCAGGGCGTGGGCGTCCCGCGGGAAATGGGCGGGCACCCAGTCCAGGATCACCCCGAGGTCGCGGCTATGCAGGTGATCGATGAAAAAACGGAAATCATCGGGACTGCCGAAGCGCCCGGAGGGCGCAAAGTAGCCAGTGGTCTGGTAGCCCCAGGAGGCGTCCAGCGGGTGTTCCGTGACCGGCAGCAATTCCACGTGGGTGAAACCGAGGCTTGCCACGTAGTCCGCCAGCAGCGGCGCCATATCGCGGAAGTTCAGGAAGCCGCCGTCCGGCCCCCGGCGCCAGGAACCGGGATGGAACTCGTAAATGGAAATGGGGGCATGCTGCCAGTCCCAGCCGGCGCGCCGGGCCAGCCACTGCTGGTCGCTCCACTCGTAGCGGCTGGGCTCACAGACAATGGCAGCGGTGGCGGGCCGCAGTTCAAACCGGTTGCCGTAAGGGTCCGCCTTCAGCTGCAGCCTGCCCTGGGCGTCACACACCTCAAACTTGTATTTCTCCCCGGGGAGCAGGCCCGGGATGAACAGCTCCCAGACGCCGCTCGGGCCGCGGCTGCGCATGGGGTGGCGCAGGCCGTGCCACTGGTTGAAATCACCCACCACGCTGACCCGCCGGGCATTGGGCGCCCAGGTGGCGAAGCGCACACCGCGCACACCCTCGTGCTCGCAACAGTGCGCGCCCAGCACCCGGTAGACATGGTGATGCCTGCCCTCGCCGAACAGGTGCAGGTCGAGATCGCCGATAGTGGGGCCGAACCGGTAGGGGTCTTCCTCCTGCCGCCACTCACCCTGGTGCTCGCGCCAGCGCAGTTGATAGGCCGGCACCGCCGCACCGGCCAGGGTGCAGGTGAACAGGTCGGTGCCGGGCTCACGCTGCAGCGGCACCGCGCTGCCGTCTCGCACCACCTCCGCCTCCGCGGCGCCTGGCAACAGGGCGCGCAGCAGCCACTGGCCGCCCTGCCGGTGACAGCCCAGCACTTCAAACGGATCGTGGTGGTGCCCGCCCAGCAGGCGGTGTAAGGCATCGCTGGCAGGTTGCTGGACTGTAAGCGTTCTCATTAAACATCCACTGATTTATATCAAGCAAGAATAGGGGACATTTCGCTGCCGATTGTCCACAATGTAACCCGATGGTAATGCAATAACTTTAGGCTCACCAGTTCACAGATCAATGAAACCCGTATGATCGACAGAGATTCCGCCAGATACGTCAGCCGCCTCACCAAGGATACCCTGGCGCTGGTGCTCGCCGGTGGCCGCGGGTCCAGACTGCAGCAGCTCACCCTGTGGCGCGCCAAGCCGGCGGTGCCCTTCGGCGGCAAGTTCCGGATCATCGATTTCCCCCTGTCCAACTGCGTCAATTCCGGCATCCGCAAGGTCGGCATTCTAACCCAGTACAAGGCCCACAGCCTGATCCAGCACGTGCAGCGCGGCTGGGGCTTCATGCGCGGCGAACTGGGGGAGTTTGTCGAGCTGTTGCCGGCCCAGCAGCGCCTGGAAACCTCCTGGTACAAGGGCACGGCGGACGCCATCTACCAGAATATCGATATCATCCGCGCCCACAAGCCCGAGTTTGTCCTGATCCTGGCCGGCGACCACATCTACAAGATGGATTACGGCACCATGCTGGTCGCCCACGTGGAAGCCGAGGCCGACATCACCGTGGGCTGTATCGAGGTGCCGCTCGAGGAGGCCAGGGCCTTCGGTGTGATGGCGGTGGATGAGAGCAATCGCATCGTGCAATTTGCTGAAAAACCCGAGCACCCAATTCCCATGCCGGGCCGGGATGATGTGGCCCTGGCGTCGATGGGCATCTACGTGTTCCGCACCGAGGTGCTGATCGAGGAACTCCTGCGCGACGCGGACGAGAGCGACTCCAGGCATGATTTCGGCGGCGACATCATTCCCGATGCCATCGATCGCCTGCGGGTGACGGCCTTCCCGTTCTGCCAGGCAGGCAGCAGGAACCACGCGTACTGGCGGGACGTGGGCACCATCGACGCCTACTGGCAGGCCAACATGGAACTGATCGGGGTCAGCCCGGAACTCAACCTGTATGACCGCGAGTGGCCGATCTGGACCTACCAGGACCAGGTGCCCCCCGCCAAATTCGTGTTCGATGACGAGGGCCGCCGCGGCAAGGCGGTCGACTCCATGGTCGCCGGCGGCTGCATCGTCTCCGGTTCCAATGTGCGCCGCTCACTGTTGTTCAGCAACGTCCATGTCCACTCCTACTCCCGCATTGAGGATTCGGTGATTTTCCCCGAGGTCGACGTCGGCAGGGGCTGCGTCATCAGGAAGGCTGTCATAGACAAGGGCTGCATCATTCCTGCGGACACCCGCATAGGGGTGGATGCCGCAGCCGACGCCGCGCGGTTCCACGTTTCAAACGGTGGGGTGGTGCTGGTGACCCCGGAAATGCTGGGCCAAAGACTGCACTATGCCCGCTGAGCAGGCGCCCGCCGAACAACCGATGAGCGTGGTGCTGTGCTGGCACATGCACCAGCCCGAGTACCGCGACCTGCGCACCGGCAAGGTGCACCTGCCCTGGACCTACCTGCACGCCACCAAGGATTACGTCGACATGGCGGCCCACCTCGAGGCCAATCCGGAGGCCCGGGCGGTGGTGAATTTCGTGCCCATCCTGCTGGAGCAGATCGAGGATTACGCCGGCCAGGTCGAGAGCTACCTCGCGGGCCACGGGGTGATCAAGGATTCCCTGCTGGCGGAGTTGGCGGAACCCGCCCTGCCGGGCAATGCCCAGGCCCGGCTGCGGCTGATGCAGGACTGCCTGCGCGCCAACCGGGAGCGCATGATCGCCCGCTTCGAGCCCTTTGCCCGGCTGGCCACCATGGCCGAATGGTATGAGGCACACCCGACCACCCTGGTCTACGCCTCCAACCAGTTCCTGGCGGACCTGCTGGTGTGGTACCACATCAGCTGGATGGCCGAGTCCCTGCAGCGCAGCGACCCACGCCTGCAGAGGCTGCGGGACAAGGCCCATAATTTCAGCCTGCACGATCGCCGGGAGCTGCTGCAGATCGTGCTGGAGCAGCTGCAGTCGATCGTGCCGCGCTACCGGGCGCTGGCGGAGCGCGGCCAGGTGGAGCTGAGCATGAGCCCCTATGCGCACCCCATGGTGCCGCTGTTGCTGGACATGGAATCCGCCCGGGAGGCCATGCCCGGGGTGCACCTGCCGGTGGCTACCCACTACCCCGGGGGCGAGGCCCGGGCGCACTGGCACATGCAACAGGGGCTGGCGACCTTCGAGCGGGTATTTGGCCGCAGGCCGGTGGGTCTGTGGCCCTCGGAGGGCGGGGTCAGCCAGCAGGCGCTGGAACTGTTCGGCGCGTATGGTTTTCGCTGGCTGGCCAGCGGTGGCAATGTGCTCAGAAACAGCCACGACGCCACCTCCAGGGCCTGCAGTCACCGGGTCTACCGCTTCGGCGATGTCGCCGTCGACTGCATTTTCAGGGATGACGGGCTGTCCGACCTGATCGGCTTCAATTACTCCGAATGGCATGCCGAAGATGCGGTGGCGAACCTCATCGGACACATGGAAAACATCGCCAAGGTCTGCCCGGACCGCAACGACTGCCTGATCGCGATCATCCTGGACGGCGAGAACGCCTGGGAGTACTACCCGGAGAACGGCTACTACTTCCTGGATCAGTTGTACCGCGACCTCGGCCAGCACCCGGGTCTTGAACTGACCACGTTCGAGCAGTTCCTGCGGGACAAGTCACCCGTGCCCGCCCATGAATCGCACCTGCGGGCGGGGAGCTGGGTCTACGGCACGTTCTCCACCTGGATCGGCGACCCGGACAAGAACCGGGGCTGGGAAATCCTGGTGGAAGCCAAGCGCACCTTCGATGAGCAGATCGCCGCAGGCAAGCTCTCGGCCGAGGAAATCAGCGCCGCCGAGCGGCAGCTTGCCATCTGCGAGGGTTCCGACTGGTTCTGGTGGTTCGGCGACTACAATCCTTCCGCCACGGTGAACCAGTTCGACCAGCTGTATCGCACGCACCTGGCCAACCTGTACCAGATGCTCCATGTCGAGGCGCCGCCCTATCTCTCGGAAGTGATCTCGCGGGGAGGCGGCCAGCCCAGCCGCGGCGGCGTGATGCGCCACCACAGCGAGAGCGAGTCATGAACGCCTCCCTGTCGAGCCAGCGTCGCTGTGGCGTTCTGCTGCACCCCACCAGTCTGCCCGGGCCCGGCTACTGCGGCGACTTTGGCGCCGACGCCAGGCGTTTTGTCGACCTCATCGCCGACGCCGGCCTGCAAATCTGGCAGGTGCTGCCGCTGGGGCCCACCCATCCCGACGGTTGCCCCTACCAGTCCTTCTCGGTCCACGCCGGCAGCCCCGACCTGATCGACCTGCAGTGGCTGGTTGAACGCGGCTGGCTGGCGCCGGCGCAGGCGCGGGAGGGCCAGGCGGACCGCCACGCCAAGCGGGCGGTGCTGGACCAGGCCAGCAGCCAGTTCTTTGCCCAGATCGAGTCTGAGTCTGAGTCGGCGCTGGGCGCCGCCTACCAGGCGTTCTTGGGCAGCGCCGCGTTCTGGCTGGAAGACTATGTGCGTTTTCACGCCTTTCGCCAGCACCTGCAGGTGCACTGTTGGGCCGAGTGGCCGGCGGGCTTGCGGGACCGGGATCCCGGGGCCTGCGACGCCCTCGCGACGCAGCTGGCCGCTCGCATCCGCGAATTGCGCTTCCGCCAGTTCGTGTTCGACTGCCAGTGGCGTGAGCTGCGCGACTATGCGAACCAGCGCGGCGTGCAGTTGTTCGGTGACATCCCCATCTATGTCCACTTTGAAAGCGCCGACGTATGGGCGCACCAGCGGATGTTCGACCTGGACGCGGTGGGCCGGCCGGTTACCGTGACCGGTGTGCCGCCGGATTATTTCTGCGCCGAGGGGCAGCTGTGGGGCAATCCCCAGTACAACTGGACATTGATGCGCAAAACCGGATTCGACTGGTGGCTGCAGCGCTTCGACTCCGCTGCAAAGCAATTTGACATTGCCCGCATCGACCACTTCCGCGCCCTGCAGGCCTACTGGGAAATACCCGCCAGCGCCACTTCAGCGCGGGAGGGGCACTGGGTAGAAGCCCCGGGGCGGGAGTTGCTGCAAGCGGTGCGGCGCCGCTACCCCGAGCTCAAACTGGTGGCCGAAAACCTGGGATCGATCACCGCCGAGGTGGAAGCCCTGCGCAAGGAGTTCGAGCTGCCAGGCATGCTGATCCTGCAATTTGCTTTCGACGGCAACCCGGATAACCCCTATCTCAGCCACCTGCATCACAGCGAGGACATGGTCTACACCGGCACCCACGACAACGACACGACCCTGGGCTGGTTCGAGAGTCTCGACCCCGCGACCCGCGAGCGGGTCTACGCCTATTTCGGCCACCCACAGGAGACAATGCCCTGGATGCTGATCCGCCAGGCCATGGCCTCGGTTGCCACCACCGCCATCATCCCCTGGCAGGATTTCCTCGGCCTGGATGGGCGCCACCGCATGAACACCCCCGGCACCACCGAGGGCAACTGGCGCTGGCGGTTTGACTGGGCCCAGCTGCCCGCCGGGCTGGCCGGGAAGATCGGCGATCTGCTGGCATCCAGCCAGCGCTGCGCACAAGGCTTCGCCCCCGTCCGCAGCTGACCGGGGGGGCGCAGGCCAGGTTCACCTGACCTGATAGAGACGACCCGGGCGGGAAGCCCCGGGCCGGAAGCCCCGGGCAGGAAGCCCCGGGCAGGAAGAGAATCGCCAAAAGTATACATTTGTCTACTTTTGCGAGAGTTGCTAGACTACCGGTTTTCAACCCCCACAGGGGGCGCCACGCGTGGCCGCTCCACCCTGTGCACCGAGGAAGAAACCATGGCAGACGCCGCAGAAAACCTTGTCCCCA
>Ga0105097_10000505_pt1 | contig 17753 bp, 17 predicted proteins | sample PPLLak12cMay2015_FD_87035 | JGI IMG/M metagenome (GOLD analysis project Ga0105097, IMG submission 87035) | Freshwater sediment microbial communities from Prairie Pothole Lake near Jamestown, North Dakota, USA - PPLs Lake P7 Core (1) Depth... | ecosystem: Environmental > Aquatic > Freshwater >...
AAGGTGTTGCCTTCCCGAAAGCGATTTTCACTGCTGTAAACGGTCTTGCTGTCCAGGTTGTCCTTTCCGGTCATGAACATGGCGCGGATTTTCATGGTGCTTTTTAAATTCACGCCGAGCGTAGCTCCGAAAATCCCCGCATTTTGAGCCGGGATTCCAAAACCGTCAAATCCAGTTTTTTGCTGCGAATTCGTATAGAACGAATTCAGATACAAGGTTTCTCCACTCAGTTCGAAGCGCAAGCCCCTCCGATTTAAAAATGATGTGGTATATTCGGTTTCATTGACGGCTACATCTCCAACTTCCAGCTGCATATCTCCCTTTTTTACGCGGATCATCATGCTGGAAAGATTAATCCGCTTTTCAGTTGCCTCATTCCGTGGGTCGGTATGGATAAAATTCGTGTCAAAATCTAGCTGGTAATTGCTTTTGGAAATATTCTTGAAAATTCTCAGGTTGCCATTGGCGGTATAGTTTTGCCCCGGATACTCGCTGTTGTCGGAGATTTTTGTCGATGTGGACAAAGATCCGTTGATATTCATCAGGGGTTCCCGGCTCTGACTTTGCGGAGACAGCGTTTCCTCGGTCTGGAAATAAACTTCAGGAGACTCCTTTTGGGTGAAGTTGGCAACGGTGTGCCTGAGAGAAATCGATTCGGTTCCGTTCCCCTTTTTTTCAACAATGAAGTATTCCAGGTTTTTTCCATAGAGGGTTTCGGTGAGAATCTGGTAGCGAACGACCCCAGAAGGATCGGTTTCCATTTTTCTTACTTGGAAATTCCGTGACCCGTCGGTGCGGTAATAAAGAAAATAAATTCCATTTGCCTTCTGGGTTTTGATCGAAATCGTGACCAGATTGCTTTGCTTTTCCACATGAGGCAAATAATTCATGCTCGGAACCACTTGACCTAGAAGCAGGATCGAAAAAAAGCAAATCAAAAAAAAGAACGCAATTTTTCTTGCCATTTATTTCTCCCACAAATCAATAACATAGTAATAAATAGAAATTCAAGACTTTTTATCTCAATTACGTTTTTTGGAAATATTTTTGGTATAATATGCGAAGAGTGTGGCGATTTTTTAAGAATATGCCAGGAAATTTATTTTGAGACTGCAATAATGAAAACAATCATTGAGCTTAATGCCATGAACCTGTTGAACAACTTGAAGATATTCAAGGACATTACCGGAAAAAAATCAATGTTTGCCGTAAAAGCGAATGCATATGGGCATGGCTTGAGAGAAATCATTGAAATAACCAAGGCATCATCCGCGGTCGATCACTATGCGGTCGATTCTCTGTCGGAAGCGCTGCAGGTAAGATCCCTGCAGCAGCAAAAGCCTGTTTTGGTTCTGGGTTGGACCGATGAGGATGAATTGGAAGAACTAATCGCCAATGGTTTTGAAACCGTAGTCCCTTCTGCTGAGCATTTACGGTTGGTAAAACAGTATGCAAAAAAACTAAGCCGCAAAGCTCTGATTCATTTGAAGATCGAAACAGGAACCAACCGTCTTGGCCTTGAACCGGGGAAGGCCATTGCGCTTTTAAAAGACATCAAAGAAAAGAACATTGAAATCAGGGGAATCTATTCGCATTTTGCCAATATTGAAGATACCACTGACCCGGCTTTTGCCAGGCAGCAATTGGCGTTGTTCAATTCTGTTTTGCCGTATTTGCACCCAGCCAATGCCTTGAAGCACTTTTCGAGTTCGGCATCGACATTACTTTTCCCGGAAACATTTTTTGATATTGTCAGGATCGGCATTTCCGCCTATGGCTATTGGCCTTCCAGGCAAACCCATGCGCTTTTTATGGAAAAAAACAAAAGCAAAATCATTTTCAAGCCTGTTTTAAGCTGGTATACAAAAGTCGCCCAGGTAAAAGAGGTGAAAAAAGGATCCGCGATCGGTTATGGGCTTACTTACAGAACTTTTAACCGGGCAAGGATTATCGTTGTTCCCGTGGGATATTATGATGGTTATGATAGAAAGCTATCCAATGTTTCCCAAGTCCTGGTCAATGGCGTAAAGGCTCCGGTTCGGGGGAGAATCTGCATGAATATGTTCATGGTGGACGTTACGCACATCAAAAATGTGAAAGTCGGAGACCGGGTGACGCTATTGGGGAGTGAGAACAATGAAAGAATCGATGCCGACATGCTGGCCGAGTGGTCGGGGACCATTAATTATGAAGTTTTAGCCAGGATCAACCCTTTGATCCCAAGATATGTGGTATAAATGACAGGCGAAAACTTTTTTGGGCAGGAACTTTTGTTTTTGTAACTCGTTTATAGGTGTGTATGGAAACAACGGAAATATTGGCGGGATGCAAAAATGGCGATCAAGAGGCATGGAATATGATGATTAACTCATATTCAAAATCCGTTTATAATATTGCCTTGAATTTTTTTGCTGAAAGAGACATTGCCCAGGATGTCACCCAGGAAATCTTTATAAAGATTTACCACAATCTCGACAAATTCCGGGAAGATAAAAATTTCAGTTCCTGGATTTTCACGATTGCCCGCAACCATTGCATTGATTATTGGCGGAAAAACAAAAAGTACTTCATCAATACGCAAGAATTGGATGAAAAGATAAGCGTCAACAAGCCCACGCCCGAAGAAAATTTGATCAATGAGTCCGAAATCGATAAATTGAGAAAAAAAATATCACAACTTGACCCTGAACTGAGATTGATTTTAATTTTGAGGGACATTCAGGATCTGTCTTATCAGGAAATTGCCAAGAAATTTTCCGTTCCCGAAGGGACTGTTAAATCTCGTATTAATCGAGCCCGGTTGAAATTGGCCCAGGCTTATTTACGGGAGGGAATATGAGCAAAAAATGTAAAGAAATCGATTCGTTGCTTTCAGCTTACTTGGAAAATGATCTGTCAAAAGAAGAAGCGGAAGATATTTCATCTCATTTGAACGCTTGTCCTGAATGTCTCTGTAAAAAGGAAAAAATAGAAGAAATTATTCTCAAGCTGTCCGATCTGCAGGAAGAAGTGCCGTTCTTTTTAAAAAACAGGCTTTTAAATATTCCCGATATGATCGAAAAAAGGAAGGCGGTCAAACCTCTGTATTTTCCAAAATGGCTGGCGGCAGCCGTCGGTACCATTATTTTGTTTTTAAATTTATTTTATTTTACCAATATTTTTCCGCCGGTGAATCGTGAAGTTCATTCGGTCGTCTCTTCCATAGAAAAATTTTTTGTAAAAACCGGAGGCTGGTTCGAAAAAGTCAGGGAGTCAAAGGAATTACTTTTTTTTACTTTTTTTAATAAAAAATCCATTGGGAGCAAAGAAAATAAAGCCGATCAGCGCAACGCAATCGACAAAGATTTTCTTAAAGGAGGAAAAAATGGATGACCACAAGGCATCGAACAAGAGCAATAAGGATAAAAGTCCGTCCTTGGCTGCATTTCTATCTATCTTTCCCGGAATTGGATCCATTTATAACGGGAATTTTCTTAAAGGCATCACCTACATGCTGCTTTTTGCGATTCTGATCGTTTTGACCGAAAATGCCCATGAAGCCGACAGTATTGTTTTTGGCCTGATGCTCGCAGGGTTTTATATTTTTCAGATCATTGACAGCTACAACGAAGCCGGCAGGATCAACCAGAATATGACGAGCGGAACTGCCGCTTCTGGCAGCAGGGAAGATCTTTCTCTGTTTTCTGCGATCATCGTGCTGGCGATCGGAATTGTTTTTCAAATGGCCAACTTTGATTTGCTGACATATCGGCAGGTCACCCGGCTTTGGCCGCTGGCCTTGATTGCATTCGGCATAAAAATTGTTTTCAATTATTTCAAAGGCGAGGGAAATACCAATGACAAACACTAAAAAGGAATCACTTTTCTGGGGGCTCATCATTCTGGTTTTGGGCATGCTTTTTTTATTGAAAAATTTCGGCCTGGAGGTCAATGTCTGGCATTTGATCGGGAAGTATTGGCCATTGATTCTAATTTATATTGGATTAAAAAATATTTTTCTTTTTATAAGCAAAAATAAATGAAAAAAAGAGAGATCGCCGTTGTTATACTTTTGATTGTCTTTGGCTTTATCTACCAGGCTGTAGAAAAAGGCAAAGCCAGGTTTTTGCATGATTTTTCCTTCTATACGAACGAGAGGCGGTTGAGCGGAAGCCAGTTCGTGGAATTTTCCGAGCAGGAAAAAGTATTCGCGGCGGTCATCAAGCTGGCCATTGATAACCCGGCAGGTGAAATTGATATCGTCAGATCCAGTGACGACCAAGTTCGTCTTTTGTCATTTTTTCGAGTTTATTATTCGAATAAAAATGATGTGGATGATATTCGAAAAAAAATCAGCATTAAAGCCGAATTTCATGAAAAGGAATTAAAAATTTCCGGAGAGTCTCCATCGACCTTTCCTTATCGGCATGTGCGAATCCATCTGCGATTGTTGGTTCCGGAAAATGTCGAAATGGTGGTCACCAACCATGAAGGGGACGTTGTAATCCGCAACACCGGCAAGGATATTCAATTGCGACAGGAGAATGGCAACCTGGTCCTGGAAAATGTTCCTTCCGGCCTGCAGATCGAATTGAAAAATGGAAACGCAAATATAAAGAATATCGCGGGACACGTCGAGCTGGTCGCTTCCAGAGCCAATGTCTTTCTAGAAAACGTCCATTCATTGCGACTGCATGGGAAACATGGGAATTATTCACTAAAAAAAATAAAAAATCGAGTTTTTGCAGAACATGCGTATGGGAAACTGATTTTGGATGATGCTGCGGAAGCTGAAATTTCCGCCCGCTATAGCCAGGTGATCGTCCGCAATATCAAGAACGGCATTGTTGTGACCAACAAATATGAAAATATTTTTCTTGAAAACATAAGTGGAAACATTCATGTCTCGAGTCGTTTAAGCAAAATAGATTTGCTTCATGTTTCAGGTCGGGATGTGGTTATTGAGAACTCGTTTGCCGACGTGAATATTTCGGATTATTCAGGGGAGAACCTGGATATTCTATTAAACAATGGCAACCTCGATTTGCAGGTGAAAAACGCGGTGAATAGAATCAACATCGAATCAAAAAATGCCCAATTGATTCTCGGCTTCGGATTATTGGCCAATCCTACCTTCAATATCAAGGCGAAACATGGACGGATATTCGATCAGTTGTCTCTGGAATTGGATGAATACGAGGCGAATGCGGAAAGTTTTGCCAATCGAAATGGAGAAAAGCCGGAAATTGTGATCAATAGCACCTATGGCGACATTCATTTAAATAAAATCGATCTACGTCATTGATTTTTTTTGGGAAATATTATATTTTCATGTAGCGATGGAAAAAATACTGACTCTACCCAATATATTGAGTATGTTGCGCTTGTTGATGATCCCAGTGATTGTTCTTTTCATGCTTCATGTCAATGACGGGCTTTTCCCATATTTGCTTGTTTTATATACTATTGCCGTGTTCCTTGATTTCTTGGATGGCTTTTTGGCCCGAAAATTCCATCAGGAAAGCGACGTAGGTAAAATACTTGATCCACTTGCCGACAAATTTTTGGTTCTTTCCATACTCGTTACTCTGGCCATAAAGTTTCATTTTCCAATATGGCTGGCCATCTTTATCATCCTGCGTGATATCTTGATATTGTGGGCCAGTGTTCTTTTGTACAAGGGGAAACGCATCGTCAAACCCTCCCTGGTGGTCGGAAAAGTTACTTTTGCCCTTCTGAGCCTATTGATCTTTGTATTCATCGTCGACCTTCATGAAGGGATCGACCTGCTGATGACTAAACATTTTTTGATTGTTTTAAGTTTTTCGTTTTTGCTTTGGTCCTGGGTCGCCTATTTTTTAGTTTATCTACGAGAGAAAAATGAAAAAAAAGAATTTAATTTTGATTGTTGACGATGAAGAAGAGATCCGCCAGCTTTTAAAGGAATTCCTGGAAAAAAATGATTTTGAAGTAATGGTGGCGGAAGATGGACAGCAGGCACTCAAATTGGCAGGAGAACAAGTTCCGGATCTGCTCATCACCGATATGCTGCTGCCGAAGGAACATGGCATTGAAGTGATGCATTTTATGAAAGATAAGTTTTTTCTGCCAATTATTGCCATTTCCGGCATCTATAAAAAAAGTGAAATCAAGGAAAGGATCTCTGATATTTATATTGATGGTTTCTTTGAAAAGCCCTTGGATCTTGAAGAGATCCTGGCTTGCATTCGTTCCATCCTGAATGGGTGAGTCGTTTAATTCGTTTAGTGACTTCTTGAAAAATAAATTTCCAGGGCACAAAATTTTAAAAATTCCCATCAATGCAGGATTTTCTTGTCCCAACCGCGATGGGCTATTTTCCAGGAACGGATGTGTTTTTTGTGACCGTTATGCTTCCGGCCCGATCCATACCGCTTCATGGCCGATTAAAAAACAGATTGAATCATATATCTGCAGCCATCCGAAAAGAAAGTACATCGCCTATTTTCAATCGCATTGCAACACGTACGGATCACTCCGCGAATTACAACGAAAATATGAGATTGTTTTCAACTATGATGATATCATCGGTTTGTTTATCGGGACCCGGCCCGATGTGATCTCATCTCCAGTATTTTCTCTTTTGGAAAAAATCAACCGGCGTATCTACCTGACAGTGGAACTGGGCTTGCAATCCATTCATGAGCTGGGTCTGATGTTTTTAAACAGGAATCATTCTTACCTGCAATTTGTAGAGACTTTTCGGGAATTGAAAAACAGAGGGATTGATACTGTGGTTCATTTGATTCTGGGCATTCCCGGGGAGAGCCGGGAGCAGATGCTCCAGACTGTTATGGCGATTAACCAGTTGAAGCCAGCAGGGATCAAATTGCATCTTTTGCATGTTTTAAAGGATACAGAATTGTATCGCCGCTTTATCCAGTCACCCTTCCCCTTGCTCGGGCAGGAGGAATATGTTGAACTCGTTGCGTATTTACTGGAATATCTTGATCCGGCCATCGTCATCCATCGACTGACCGCCGAAAGAGACCGTGAGATTTTTTACGCCCCGGAATGGGCCTTGAACAAGCATGCGATTTTAGAAGCGATCAGAGTTAAAATGAGAAGCTGCGGAGCTTTCCAGGGGAAAAAATTTGGCTTATGCTGACATTCAGGTGTATCTTTCAGGCTTGGTCCCTTTGGGTTGCGTTGACAAAAGTAACCAATTGATGTACAAAAATATTGGGTTTTAAAATAGGAAAACGATGGGAAAAAGAGTAATCGAATCTCCGGTCCCCTTTGTGCTGAGAAAAATTTATGTCGATAAAGCAAACGGCGAACTGACGATAAAAGGCGAGAATTTTGAAAAAAACTTGTATTTTAGCGACGGGAATCTTTGTTTTGCCAAGACCAATGTGCTTCAGGAAAGACTAGGAGAAGTTCTTTTTAAAGTCGGCAAGATCGATCAGACTCAATTCTGGGATATTCATAAGCTTATTTCCGGACAAAAAAACAAGATTGGTAAAATTTTGGTTGATAATAATTTTATTAGTCAGAAAGATTTGTTTTTTGGCCTGATCTATCAGGTTCGCGTCATTGCACTTTCCACTTTTTCTTTGACCAGTGGGGAGTGGGACTTTTCATCTGTGCTTCCCGAGATTCCCGAAGATTCTATGTTCAAAATTGAATTGCCAGGAGTCTTTACAGAAGGAATTCCGCGTTTTAAAAGTCTGCCCCTGTTTAAAAATAACTTTCATAAACGCTGTTTGCGGATCAAGGCGATTTCGGCAGAACTCAACAGTTTTATCAACAGTGATGATCTGAATTTAATTAAAAAACTAAATGCAAATCCCAGCGCCTTGCTTGAACAGGCCGCAGCCCAATCCGGTATTCCCGACGACCAGTTTTGGCAAAAAATCATGCTCTTTTTTTTATTGGATATCCTGGAATTCATTGAAAAGCCTGTTGATAAGGAATTATCCAAAAATTATGAGGAGTTGGTTGTACTTTGTGAAAAATTGAAAGCCAGGGAAATGGATTATTATGAATTATTTAATTTACGGAATACAGCCGCTTTCAATGAAATAAAGGATGTTTATTATCAATATGCGAAAAAATTTCATCCCGATCGGCTGGGAGAAGCGCCCGATGCCGAATTAAGAGAAAAAGCCAATTTTGTTTTTGCCCGCATCAACAAGGCTTTTGAAGTTCTCAGCAATGAAGAAAAAAGACGCGAGTACGATATGAAAGGGTATAAAGAGATTCAAAATACGGATAAAGTTACTGAAAATTTGTTAGAAAAAGCCAATTTATACTATCGCAAGGCAAAAACGCTTTATTCCCAGCAAAGATTCAGGGAAGCGGCCAGTCTTTTGGAAGAAGTGGTCAGAAATGATCCCAATAAAGCTTCATACTATCTCCTTCTCGGATTAAGCCAGTCCAATATTCCGAACCTGCGACGGCTTGCAGAAAAGAGCTTTCAGAAAGTCATCGAGATGGAACCTTGGAATGCAGAACCTTATGCCGCGCTTGGATTGTTGTTTCTTTCAGAAAAATTGGAAAAGCGAGCTGAAAACTTTTTTAGAAAAGCTCTGGACATTGATCCGGAGCATGCCTTGGCCAAAAAACGACTTGTGGAAATGACGGGCGGCATAAAAAAGCAATCTGTTTTTTCTATTTTTCAGAAAAAAAAGTAAATTTTCCCCCACTACATTTTGTGTTTGCAATAAAAATCTTATTGACATTTAGTGTTTTTAAGGTAATATTAGCATCGTTGCCAAAACAATGAAAAGGGGAATTTGTTGAACATTCTTTTTTTTACTTCTGAGGCGATCCCATTTGCCAAAACAGGGGGCTTGGGAGATGTCGGTGGCCTTCTTCCAAAGGCCATTGCCGAAAGTGAGAATGTTTTTTTATTCATGCCCGAATATTTGACGGAAAACATAAAAAAACTCAGAGCGGTTTCGCTTGAAAATTTTACTGTATCGATTGGCGAGAAAAATTTCCCTGCTGTGATAAAAAAAGTGACTGTTTCTCCGAATTTCTCTGTTTATTTTGTTTCAAATGAGCAATTATTTGGGCGGGAGTTTCTTTATGGTGATAGTTCCGGTGATTATCCGGATAATTTTATACGTTTCTTGTTTTTCCAATTGGCTGCCTTGGAATTCATTTGTAAAAATCGCTTGCACTTCGATATTATTCATTGCAATGACTGGCAGACGGCAATGATACCTCTTTTTATAAAAATGGAATCGCGTTCGGTGTTTTTTTACAAGACCAAGACCGTTTTTTCGATCCATAACCTTGGTTACCAGGGAATATTTGCTGGGGATCTGTTTAAAGACATGGGGCTGCCATTCTATCTTTTTTCCCCGGAATATCTTGAATTTTATGGCAAGATAAACTGCATGAAGGCCGGGATCATTTTTTCCGACTGGATCGTGACCGTAAGCCCGACTTATGCCAAGGAAATTGTTTTGGTGGAAAACGGGTTCGGCTTGGATGGGTTGCTCAATAAGTTTTCCTACAAATTGAGCGGCATCTTGAATGGAGTCGACTATACCCAGTGGGATCCCCGAATTGATCCCTATATTGCTTATCCGTATTCATCATCGTCATTGGGCAGAAAATCATTGAACAAGCAGCATTTGTTTAACGAACTGGGGGTTTTGAAAACAAGCCGGGTACCCTTGCTGGCCCTAATTTCAAGGATTTCCGAGCAAAAAGGCATCACGCTGTTGTTGAAATTATTGCCGCTTCTGCTTAAGGAGGATCTGCATTTCATTATACTTGGAGTTGGAGATGATTCCCTTACGGTGAGATTGAAAGAGATGGCGGATCGTTTTTCGGAAAAGCTGACATTTCTCAACTGTTTCGACGAGAAAAAGGCGCATCAGCTTGAGGCCGCAGCCGATATTCTTTTTATGCCTTCGGTTTATGAGCCTTGTGGCCTGAATCAAATTTTCAGCTTGAAATATGGGACGGTTCCAATCGTGCGGGCGACCGGAGGATTGGATGATTCGATACAGGAATTTGATCCGGCTACTCGTCAGGGAACCGGATTTAAGTTTCACGGCAGCGGCATTGAAGAAATCCTGACGGTCATCGGCAGAGTTTTGAGCATTTTTCATGACCAGGATCTATGGCGTGAAATTCAAAAAAATGGCATGGGAATGGATTTTTCCTGGGAAAAAGTTGTCCCAAAATACCTGGCTTTATACAACAAAATTTTAATGGAGGTCCCTCAAAATGGCTGAGATAATTTCCGCAAATGATGTCAATTTCGAGAGTCTGATAAAAAACAACCGCATGACCATTGTTGACTTCTGGGCACCGACTTGCATGCCTTGCCGGCTCATGGAACCGGGCCTGGAAAAGATCGCCGCCAGTCATCAGGGAAACGTACAGGTTTTAAAAGTAAACGTGAACGAGAGTCCGAAAACTTCGTCCCGTTTTTTGGTGCGCACATTGCCCACCTTGTTATTCATCAAGGATGGCCAGGTTAAAACGCAGATCATTGGTGCTGTCAATCCCAATCAGATAGAAAAAACACTGATTGAGGTGGGCTGATGGAAACTGAATGGGATGTTATTATTATTGGCGGCGGGCCGGCCGGGTTGTCGGCTGCGATTTATTGCGGGAGGGCGTTAAGAAAGACCTTGCTGCTTGAAAAAAAGGTTTTTGGTGGTCAGATCGTTAATGCCGACATCATTGAAAATTATCCGGGTTTCGCCGAGCCCATTGTGCCTGCGGACTTGATGGAGCAAATGGTTAAGCAAGCCGAGCGATATGGAGTCGTTCTGGAAAACGATGAGGTTTCCGGCCTGCGTCAGGTAAAAGAGTCCTGGCAAATTGAGGTTTACCAGAAGATGGTTGCTGCAAAGGCGGTCATTTATGCTGCCGGGTCGGTGCATCGTTTTCTGGGCGTGAGCGGAGAAAAGGAATTGCTGGGTCGAGGCGTATCGGTTTGCGCCACTTGCGATGCCCCCTTTTTCCTTCAACGCAAAGTGGCGGTCCTGGGAGGAGGTGATACCGCTCTTTCTGAAGCGCTTCATTTGGCAAAATTTGCGTCTGAAGTTGTGATTGTTCATCGCCGTGACCGTTTTCGCGCAGAAAAAATTCTGCAAGACAGGGTTTTTAAAAATGATAAAATAAAAATCATATGGGATTCTGAAGTGCGCAGCTTCAAGGGAGATCAAAAACTCAGCGGCATCGAGTTGAAAAACAAGAAAACCGGCGCAAATGAAACGATTGGTCTGGATGGAGCTTTCTTGGCCATCGGCACGATCCCCAACACGGAATTGCTTAAAGATTTCGTGCGGCTTGACGACAACGGCTATGTCATCACCGATATTTCCTTGGGTACGGAAGCCAAGGGATTGTTTGTGGCGGGAGAAGTAATCAAGGGAAATCGGCGACAGGTGGCCATTTCGGTTGGCATGGGAGTTCAGGCCGCACTGTCCTGTGAAGAATTCCTGGCATCATTGGATTGATGCCGACAGACAGCGGAGTCATGCAGAAAACATGATTTGATGTATTGAACGGATCAGGATGAAAAAAGCGCTTCTTTATGAAAATATTGATAAAAACCAGGTAATCTGCCATGTATGCGCGCATGAATGTCATGTACTGAGCAATCAATCGGGCGTATGTCACGTCAGAAAGAATATAGACGGTGATTTTGTCACTTTGAATTCCGACCGAATTATCGCCATGCACATGGATCCCATTGAAAAAAAGCCATTGTATCATTTTTTGCCTGGTTCAATATCCTTTTCGATTGCAGCAATGGGCTGCAATTTCTCCTGCCGCTTTTGCCAGAATCATTCCATTTCGATGATTCACGCTGAACGTGATATTCGCGGTGAACATGTCAGCCCCCAGCAACTGGTGGATACCGCTTTGAAAAACCATGCCCTTTCAATTTCCTATACCTATACCGAACCGACCGTTTTCTTTGAGCTGGTGCTTGAAACTGCCCAATTGGCCAAAAAGGCTGGGTTGAGGAATGTATTAGTCAGTAATGGATATATGACCCTGCAGGCCCTGGCCATGCTAGGCCCATTCCTGGATGCGGCCAACATCGATTTGAAATCCTTCAATGATGATTTTTATAAAAAATATTGCCATGCTCGCCTGCAGCCAGTCCTGGCAACATTATCTGCGTTGAAATCCATGGGAATCTGGCTGGAAGTGACCACCCTGCTGATCCCCGGCTTGAATGACGATCCATTGGAAATAATGCAGCTGATTTCATTTTTACATAATCTTGATGCCAGTATCCCCTGGCATGTGTCCCGTTTTTTCCCGCAATACCAATTGCAGGACATTCCTCCTACAAGCACGGGTTCAATTCATAATGTTCTTCAATGCGGAGTCGACGCGGGGCTCAACTTTCCTTATGGCGGCAATATCGAAGATTCCGATTGGAACGACACCCATTGTCCTCATTGCCGGGAAACCTTGGTCAGACGCTCGGGATATGTCAGCGACGACCGCGGCCTTCATCACGGGAATTGCAGGTTCTGCGGAGAGAAAATTCCCGGAATCTGGAACTGAATGCAGGTTTATTTGTTTCTTGCCGGCCTCGCGAATTCAGTGAATGATTGACAATAAATTTCCTGTGTTCTATTTTATTCGTGGAGTTGATCATGACTGAAATGAAATCCACGGGGAACAATGCCCCGGCAACGCCAGGTGATCTCCAGCCTTCTTCGGCCGGAATCCCTGTTGAGCCGGTAAAATCGCCCGGTACGGCTGCAGCCGGCCCGGGGAAAATTCCGGAAATGGTTGATGAAAAGAACCCAGTGGTGACCCATGATTCTCAGGCGCAGCTGGAGGCCAAGGCGAGCTCAATACCGGGGAAACAAATACGGGCGGCGCGCCCTCCCCGCATGGCCTGGGCAATACTAACGGTCATTTTTCTGCTGCTGGTCGTCGCCGTTTTTTTTATCGGCCGCCCGCGGCAAAAATCTGATACGAAAGGCCGACAGGCGGTCATGTCCAGCCAGGAGGAAAAACCATCAGCCGTCGATTATACTTCAGTTATGTCCAAAAGTTTGCTGACTCAAGCGCCGAAATACTCAGAAATCATTTTGACCGATGATATTTTTGCCGGGCAGGCGCCCCGTTTATTCAAGACAGACGGTCCAGTCATCTCTCAGGATAGTGATCCGCAACTCGCGGCATTGGCAGAAGCCTTTAAAAACCGTTTGGAAATGGCGCAGGGAAGCCAGTGGATTGTTCGCGGCACGATGCGAACCAGGGTCATCAAGGGCGCGTTTTTCGGATTTACAGTAAATGCAATCGAGCGAACCGAGGATCAGAAGGCGGCTTTTTCCGAGATCACCATCATGACCCCCAAACGCGGCATTATCAAAACCGTCAACCATATTCTTGCAAGCGTCAAAGAGACCGACTTTCCCCGGTTCGGCAATGAAATCCAGGCCGCCGGATTGGATTTTTTCATGCTCCCCGCTCCAGCCGACGAAAAAACGGTCCGTATGCAACTGCGTCCCACTCGCTTTTCAGGAAAACCCATTGCGGGAGAATTGTTGATCACTGGGAAGAGTGTTGGCAAAATCATGCTCGGCATGCCTATCGCAGGAATGGAAAAATTGTTCATCGAATCCCATATTGTTCTAAAAAGAAAAATTCTGGTTAAAGATACTTATTTCGACGTCTATAAGATTTTGGATAAAAGCAACGAACCGCTGTTTTATGTTTATGAAAACAAAGGCCGGATATGGGGCATTTCACTTATCAGCGATATCTTTAAAACTGAAAAAGGCATCGGCATCGGCAGCAGCCTGGGCTTGATGCGCATCAGTTATCCCTTTATCAAGCTGGGCTACTCAGAAAAAATGACCCCCGTTGTCCAGCTTGAAGGGGTGGCCGGGCTTTTCATCATCCAGGGGGATGGGATCAATTTTTCAAAAAAAGTATTCCCAAATGAAAACAGGGTCATTTCCATCCTGGCCGGCGAATCTCCCGAGTTTGAATAATTTCCTGCTTGTTCGAATCCGGTTGGCCGCTTGACGGATTTTATTTGAAAAGTGCCAGCAGTCCGGTTGAAAAGTATGGGACATAGGTAATCAACAGGACTACGACTAGCTGAATCAATAAAAAGGGGAACACGTCCCTGTAGATCTTCCTGATCGGTTCATTAAAGGTATAGGAGGCCAAGTAAAGGTTCAGCCCGACAGGTGGCGTCAGGTAGCCCAATTCCATATTTGCTAGAAAAATAATCCCCAAATGAACAGGATGGATGCCAAACAGATTTCCAAGCGGGATGATCAGGGGAACCACGACCATGATGGCCGAGAAAATGTCCATGAAGCACCCGGTGATAAGCAGCGCGATGTTCAGCAGCAGGAGAAATACGTACTTGGAGCTAATGGTGGCTTGCACCCAGGCGGTGAGCTGCATGGGGATCTCGGCGTCGACGATATAGTAAGACAATCCCTTGGCCAGGGCCAGGATGGCCAGGACGCCGCCGATGATCGGCATGCATTTAAGAAGGACTCCCTTCAGCTCCTTGACCTTGATGTCGCGGTGGATGAAGGCCTCGACGATAATGGAATAGATTACCGCCACAGCCCCGCTTTCAACCAGGGTGGTGATGCCTCCAAAATATCCCCAGACGATAATCACGGGGAGGAGGATCTCCCAGAATGAATCCTTGACGGCCGCAGCCGCTTCCTTGAAGATGAACCGCTCCCTTGGGACCTTGTTTTTTTTGGCGAACAACATCCCAAAAATGATCATGGCCAGCACCAGGATGATCCCCGGTGCGACTCCGCCCACGAACATGTCCTTGATGCTGACCTGGGCGGTCACGCCATAGATGATGACCGGCAGGCTGGGAGGAAACAGCAATCCGATGCTGCCGACCGCGGTGAGCAGCCCGGAGCTGAACTTTTTGCTGTATTGTCCCTCGAGCAGGACGTAAGAAAGAAGCCCGCCGACGGCGAGGATGGTGACCCCGGAAGCGCCGGTGAAGGTGGTGAAAAACGTGCAGACCAGGATGGCCACGATGGCCAGCCCCCCGGGAAACCAGGCGAAAAGCGACTTGAAGAGGCGCACGATCCTCTCGCCGGCCTTGCTCTCCGAGAGCAAAAAGCCGGTGAACGTGAATAGGGGAATCGCTGGCAGGGAATGGCTGGTCAGCAGGGAAAAAGCCTCGTTGGCGATGACTTCCAGTGGCTGGGCGGAGTGGGCGAAGAGCATCAGGGCGATTCCTCCCAGGACAATGAATATCGGCACCCCGGCCAGGGCAGAGAAAGCCAGCAGGATGATGATCGGCGTGGAGAGATGGGCCCCGATGAAGTCGTAGACCGGCAGCAGGGAGGTGAAGATGCCCGCCGCCCGGGGAGCCAGGACCTGGGCGGCGTTGGCCATCGCTCCCCAGGCCAGCAGCGAGCCAAATGCAATCCCCAGAAAGGCGATGGCCCTTGTCCATGCTTTCCCGGAAACCAGGCGGGCGAAACGATAGGCCATCAACGCATAGCCGACGGGCATGACCATGGCGATCCAGCGCAGGGGGAGGCCAGCGATCTTTTCGCTGGCATCGAATGCGTTCAGCAGGAATGAAAGCGAGCACCAGGCAAAGGCTGTGCAGAATGCCGCGCTCAGGAATGAATTCAGGATATGGATCCGGTCCATTATCTGCGGCCGGAATTTCAGGTTGAGGGTGAGGGCCAGGTGGCGGTTCTCCCGGCTGGTAATGGCCGCGCCGATGAATGCCAGGACCAGGACCAGATGGTGGGTGATCTCGGTCGAATTACGGATGCCGGTGGAGAAGAATCTGCGTGCGATTACCTCCATAAAAGGGAAGAGCGCCAGCAAGACGATCGAAAAAAGCGCCAGGAGGTTTTCCAAGGACCTCGCAGCGTCAATAAATTTCCTACCCCTCATTCTTCCCTCTGTACTCCCGGAGAATCTGCTGCAGCCTGTCGTAGATCTCCCTGCTGAATTTTTTCCCGATCAGTTCGTCAATGCCCTTGGCCGCCTCCTCCTTCCATTTCGTCAGGCTGTCGGCCGGCGCTTCGTGGATGGTCAGCCCGTTCTTTTTCATGGTGGCCAGCGCCTTTTTTTCCAGGGTGGCGGTTTCCAGATCCAGCTTGTCCGACTGCTTCTTCACAACATCCATCATGGCGGATTTGAAGTTATCCGGGATTTTTTCCCAGATGCGGTCGACAATCACCATGCCGCCCACCAGGGGGGCGATCTTCAGAGTATTCATGTGGGGGGCAAGGGGAAAGAATTGTCCCGAGCCGGCCACCAGCGGAGGCAGGTAAAAGGAGTCGACCATGCCGCTTTGCAGCGCCATCATCAGGTCCTTCATCTCGGTCGGCACGATGTGGTAACCCGATTTTTTCCAGGCCTGCTCCATTTCGGGCTCACCGGTGGTAAATGACAGCTTTTGCTTCTTCAGGTCCTGCGGATAGAGGACAGGGTTCTTGGAGAAAAAATTCACCCAGCCGCTCATGGTCCAGATGATGACCTTGAATCCTTTTTCCTTGATCTGATTTTCGAAGATCGGGTTGAGGCGCTCCATGACGTAGGCCATTTCCTTCTCAGAGTGGAACACGAAAGGAGTGCTGAGAACAAAGGCATCAGGATTGATCTTGGTCAGCCCGATGTTCGTCAGCACGGCGCCGCCAAGCGTTCCGACCTTCATTTTCCGAATCATGTCGTCTTCGCCTCCGGCGATGCCACCCGGGTATATCTTCAGTTTGACCTGACCCATGGTGATCGCCTCCCATTGGCGTGCGATCTCTTTCAGCGCGTCGTTCCAGGGCGAGCGGTCTGGGGCGATGCTGCCGATCTTGATCACCTGCGCCGGCAGGAGCAGGGAAAAGAAAAATAATATGGTGAATATGCGGGTATATTTCATGTCAATTCTCCTCTTTAGCCAATGGATCTTCTTCGGTCTCCAGGAAAAAATCGTCGGCATGCTCGAGCAGCCAGCGGGCCTTGCGCTGGTTCAGCACGTTGACCAGGCGGTTTTCCGGGACCGACTCAGGGTCGATCTCAAGTGCCTTGCCCAGCAGTTCCTTGTATTCCGCATAGTTCTGGTCCTTGACGCTCACGGCAGTAGCCAGGGACAGGTAAGGGGTGGTCGACCGGCCCCTGGAAACGGCGAGGGCCATTTGGTAGTGCTCGCGCGCCTTTTTCAGGTTGCCGCCCATATATTCGGGGAGCGATCCGTAATAAAGAATGTAAAATTCATGGAGGGCGCCGGAGGCATAATCGGGGTCTAGGCCGTACACCCTCTCGATCAATGCCGCGGCGGCGGGCAATGTCACGCCCAGATCCATATCGAAGGGATCGATGGCGTACGCCCCCAGCCAGCCGGCCCCGGCCCAGTACAGCAGCGGGGCGTCCTTGCGCGTGGTCCGCGCCAGGGCCTTGCCGTATTCCCTTTTTTGCAGCTCGTCGCGGAGGCCGGGATACTTGTCCTCCAGGCAGGTGAGGATAACGTCGCGCCCTCGCAGATACAAGTTTTTGGCGCGCCGGTAGGAAAACTCTTGTTTTTTGTATTCGGCCTCGGAAAGCATGGAGGCCGGGGTCTGCAGGAAGGCATTGGCATACATGACATACAGGCTGCCGGTCTGCAGGCGCAGCCCCGGGTGGCGAGGGTTGGCAACCATTAGGGATTCGTACATCTTGATGGCGAAAGGCAGGGCGTCGCCGACCAGCTCCGGGTCATTGTCTCCGGTGAACACCGTGCTGGAGGAGCCGCCGGTCAGGGCATTGGCCACCTGGTTCATAGCCAGTTTTTTAATGGAGCA
>Ga0105097_10000506_pt1 | contig 17747 bp, 9 predicted proteins | sample PPLLak12cMay2015_FD_87035 | JGI IMG/M metagenome (GOLD analysis project Ga0105097, IMG submission 87035) | Freshwater sediment microbial communities from Prairie Pothole Lake near Jamestown, North Dakota, USA - PPLs Lake P7 Core (1) Depth... | ecosystem: Environmental > Aquatic > Freshwater >...
AGGTGTCGGCGCACCGGCATTGACAGTCCATATGCGTGTTGCTTTCATTAATTGAGCTCTTCTTGTCTCATTTCGGACCCGTGTGGTGTTATCTGTCACTGTAACAGAAACCTGATGATTGCCGACCGATAAATTCGCATAATCAGGTGTAAAGTTTCTCCCCGTCGCGCCCGGAACATTAATGCCGTCAACCGCCCACTGAATATCAAGATTATATCCAGCCGGCTGCATAGGCGTGACAAAGAAACTGGTTCCTTCAGGCTTTATACCTCCCGTTGGTGTAGTAGCGTCGATGGGTGACACATATTTATAAATCTGGAAAATTAATTCTTCCTCGCAAACCTCCCAGAAACGCGGCTCTCCAAGCCAATTCATAATGCCGTTATTAGTCGGCCTGTAAATTCCGTAATCCTTGTAGTATGCCCCTTCGAAGGTATCTATATGCGCCAAGTCCAGCCAGCGAAACCACTTTTTTTGCTGCGTTTGCATATCAGCCGCCCTGTAAATGCTGACATTGACACCCGCAGGCTCCGGCCCTGAATATGTCCCGCTGCCCCCGTATTCATCGTATAAATTTCCGAAGGTATGACCCATCTCGTGAAGAACCAGTCCTGTCGTATAAACGTTATGTCCCGCAGATGCACAAATGCTTCCGCCCGCCCCGCCGTACCAATCCGTATTTGCTATAGCAAGTATTGTATCACGGGCAGGTGCACACGCCGCTGCAGCATAACCGGCCTCGGTATTATAAATCATCACCATATAACCGCTTCTTCCCATGTTCAGCGGCGTGTCTTTATAAACCGGCGGGTCTGCATTGTGGTCATCGATGCCAGGTTCATTTGAAATAACTTCAACCCTGTAAACATTAAAATAAGAAGCATAAACATTAAATGGTATTTTGCCGAACCAGCCGTTCAGGATATTTTGAACATCATTATGGTAAAGGTTCATCTCTCCTGCTGTGTAACCGTCTCCCATAATCACCCAGTCAACACGATTCGAAGCCGGCCCGTTATTAATAACAGTTGTAACACTCCAGCAGGCACCCGAAGGCTCTATCACCTCAACATCCTCTTCAAGCGAAAGAAGCGCCTGTTCGCCGTATTCCGTTATCAAAGTCGGCGTCGGAAGAATTTGCTCAAAAGTTCCCCCCTTTAATCTGCCATCTTCTACATAATCATAAAACCCTTTTTCTCTGCCGCCTTTTTCTTTATACAGCTCATAATACTGTTTCGATTTGACCTTAATGACTTTCGAGCTGTCTTTGCCCTCGGCGACAGCTTGTGAATTTATGCAGAAGCATAAAAATATTATTGTTAATGTTGCAAAATTCTTAATCAAGAGTTTCCATCTTAAAGGCTTAAAAACATAATTCACCCCTAACGACATAAATTATTTTATCAAAATTCCCGCGGACTGTCAATATTATCCCTCACACCCCCTGGTTTTACGTCTCCAAGAGCAGCATTAACGCTCATCCTCGCCGTTTGAGCACCGAAACCTTACGATGGAAAATGAAAATTTTCCGACATTAATTTTCTATCTTTCATCTTTACGGATTTTGTTTATAATATCCGGCATAAGAAAATTTAAGGAACAATATTATGAGAAAAAGGAATTTGCTCATACTCGCCGCTGCTGTAATCGCCGGCCTCTTTATATGCGGCTGTGTCGAACGGCAATTAACCATCAATACGGTCCCGCAGAATGCTGTAGTAACTCTAAACGATGAAGAAATCGGTCAATCACCCGTTACCGTATCCTTCAACTGGTACGGCGACTACAGGGTCAGAATCGCCAAAGAAGGATATGAAACGTTGAACACGCATAAAGAGTTAAAGGCTCCCCTGCACGATAAGTTCCCGTTCGATTTCTTCGCCCAGGTATTAAACCCCAAAAAAATCGTCGATAAATATGATTGGACTTTTACACTGGAACCCGCAAAGGAGCCTGACCGCGACAAGCTCATACAGAATGCCCAGAAACTCAAAGGACAAATTTAATTCTGGAAAGCATTTAGCTCTTCTTAAATCGAAAGAACATAATAATAGGAGAGAAATTCATATCTGCAATAAGCTAAGATGTGTTTTAAAGAAGGTTCTTGCGATACCAGTCAATTGACAGTCGCAGGCCATCTTCGAATGAAACCTTCGGTCGAAACCCTATAAGCTTTCTTGCAGCAGTTATATCCGCCAGCGAATGTTTCACATCTCCCGGACGATTCGGTGCATATATGGGCTTGACGTTTTTACCTGTCAGATTGTTTATTGCCCCGATTACCCTGTTGACTGTTATCGACTCCCCGCATGCAATATTCACAACCTCACCGCTCGTTTTTTTCGCCCTCGCTGCAAGCAAATTCGCCTCGACCACATTATCGACATAAGTAAAATCTCTGCTTTGCTCGCCATCGCCATAAATCGTCGGCGGCTTGTCTTTCAGTATCGATGTTACAAATGCAGGAATCGCCGCTGCATACTGGCTTGTCGGGTCTTGTTGCGGACCGAAAACATTAAAATAGCGAAGTGAAATTGTTTCGAGACCGAAAACTTTATAAAAAACTGTGCAGTAATATTCCCCCGTCAGCTTAGCTGCTGCATAAGGCGAAAGCGGCTGCGGCAACATTGTTTCCACCTTCGGAAGTGTCGGTGTGTCACCATAAGCCGATGAGCTGCCCGCATACACCAGCCGTTTCACCCCCGCATCACGCGATGCCAAAAGGACTGCAAATGTAACGTCAACGCAGTGCTTATGTGTCGCTGCAGGATTATCGACGCTTTTAGGAACCGATGGCAGGGCCGCCTGATGCAAAACTGCATCTATCCCCTTTACCGCAGAGCGAGCAACGCTCGGGTCGTAAAGGTCCCCTTCTATGAATTCTATCTTGTCTATAATGGAAGAAAGGTTGCTTTTTTTCCCGGTCAGCAGATTATCCACCACCCTGACAAAACAACCTTCGGAAACGAGCCTTTTGCAGATGTTCGAACCGATAAAACCGGCTCCGCCGGTGACTAAAAATCTGTTCATCCTGTTTCCCTTCAGAATTCGCAGGTATAATAAAAACAGTACAAAATAAAACTGCGGCAGCTTAGCTTGCCGACTTGGCAAACTGAAGGCCCTGATATTCCTGATAAGAGCGGAACTGTTCACGGAAGTATCCGCCCTTCATAGCCTTAACACCAAACAGCACACAGCCCAGCAGTGTTGCACCAACTCTATTCAATTCCGCCACAGCTCTTGTTGCAGCACCTTTTGTAGTGTTCGCCGCATTTACTACCAATATCGTCCCGTCAACTATACGGGCCAGCATCTTGACATCACCAACCAAGAGGACTGGCGGGCCGTCAACAACTACATATTCATAGCGCTCGCACTGATGCTTGATAAACTGCTCCATCTGGATGCTGCCGAGAAGTTCTGCCGGATTGGGCGGAAGCAGACCAGCATCCACCACATCACAGTTCTCAAAGCCGCTGGGCCGGATGACCTCATGATAACCGCACAAGCCGGTAAGAACCGTGCTCAAGCCTATCTCGATATTTTCGCCGGCCTCGTTGCTGTTCTCCTCGCTAACAGACTGTTCAGACTGCGCGGGAGGCTCGCTTATAGCCCCGGGGAAAATGACATTTAACTTCGGTCTCCAGAAATTAGCATCTATCAGAAGAACTTTCCTGCCCTGTGAAGCAAAACTCATCGCCAGATTCGCTGCTACAGAAGTTTTTCCGTCTCCCGCTGCACTGCTTGTAATTAAAATGGCTTTTGTATTCGTTGGCATCGATAACTTCAAATTCGACCTGAAGTTTCTGTAAGACTCGCTGACAATCGAATATGGTGCTTCCTTGATAGCTATTGTCGGGTCGATTCCTTCGAGAAAATCGTCTTCATCAGCATCCGGTATTGTGCCTAACAGAGACGTCCTCAAATGTCTGGCAACATCTGTGCCTGTACGCACCAAGTGATTCAAACGCTCGATAAGAAAAGCAAGACCGATTCCAAACAATAAGCCCAGGAACAAGCCGCCTGGAAAGAAAAGTTCCCATCGGGGGAAACTCACATCCAGGGGCTCAGGGGCATCACTCAGCTTTTTAATCTTCGGAGTTTCAGGGTCTTTTAACATGATATTATACTTCTCTATCGAAACATTAATCTCTTCGAGTCTTTTCTGGGCCTCGTCTCTCTTGATGATAGAATCTGCGTACTGTGCCCTTGCCAAATCCAGCTGTCTCTTCTTTTCTTCAGCTTCGCGCTTCTGCGCCTGCAATTCTGCAAGCTGCGTTTGCAATACCGCAAGAGCATCTTCGCCGTTCCTCAGATTTGATATTCTTATAAGCTCTCCTATCTCAGTTCCTCTGGCCGTCTTTTTTGCACTAATCTCGTTTATCTGCTCCTGTATTTGCTTTATTTCCCTGTGGTTTTCTCCGAACTTGGTCAGGTTGCCGGCCTTAGCAGTCTCCAGCGCTACCCTTCCCTTCACTAAATCACTAATAAGATAATCGCTTTCTACAATTCTCTGAATTTGTTCTGTGATCGGCCCCGTTGCCATTCTATCAAGCGCCCGTATCTGGGCCGCTGTGTTTGCAATGTCCATCGTAAGCTCATTATTGGACACTTCCAGATCTGAAAGGCGAATTTCCATATAGGTCTGGAAAGCCTGCTTTTCGAGGTCTGTAAAGCCGCTGGTGGCACGAATATTGCTTAATCCCTGCTGTATCGTCGTCAGTTCCTGCAGAACGCTGGTTTTTTGTTCGTCGAGTGCCGTTAGCTTCCGCCTGATGTCCCCTTCTTCCTCACCTCCACGCATCTGTAAAAACAGAGTAACCATTTCATTTACTATTAACGCCGCCTCTTTTTTTTCGCCTGCAGTCATAGAAACTCTAATAAAATCGCTTTCTCTTTCTGCTAAAGCGACAAAATTTCTTTGCAGGTTCTTCAAACCTCTTTCGATGCTCATCGCGGTGCTTTCTCCGCCCCCGCCCAAAGCCTTAAACCAATTCGTCTCACGAATCTTCTCCCTGTTGAGTAGCTGGAAAAAAGTGCTCTGCTGAACAAGAATTGATGCAAGCGATTGACGATAGACATACTGAATGTCCCTGTTTACTGGATAAGTCCCTATCTGGGTAGGGTCTTTTTCGCTAGCCGCGAGGACCTCGATAAGGGTCACTGCCGTATATTTCGGGTAAACCCTTTTTGCGAGGTACCACGAACCTCCGCCGATAGCAAACCCTGCAACCGTCATAATGATGATAAGCCATATATGCTGCCGCATCATTATCCATAGTTCTCTCGGGGTCAATGTTGCACCACCTGCTGGTCTGGTTATGGCGGGTCTTATTGGTTGTTCCGACATTATTTTAGTTTGTTTCATTTCTGCCATTTTCGTCCCATCCCAAATATTTTACCCTTTTCTAACCTTCCTTGAACAGGCCATACTAATTATTTTGCGGTGAAACTCTGTCTATCGCGGCTTTAATTCGGTCGATGTCTTCCGTTGTCATTTCACCTTCACCTGCGGCCTCCAGTGCACGTTTATAGCTTACGACTGCCTGCATATTAGCCTTAATCTTTTCTTTAATTTCTCCTGAACGTTCATACATTTGCCATGAAGGCTTCATTTGCCTTGCCTCAAACAGCTGCAAGGCTGCCTGCATCTTTTCATCTGCCTCATTATACTGACCATTTTTATATAACACATAAGCATAAGTATCAAGAAAGTCAGGCGTATTTGGTTTCAGCTCATCGGCCTGTTTAATATAATTCAGCGCACTATCGTATTTTTCGCCGCTTTCTGCCACCATAAACGCCAGGTTATTCAGAATCTCTGCACTACTCTTTTTCGGTAATTCCGCCAGCAGACTTTCGTACGTATTTATTGTTTTTGTCAGATAGTTCTTATCGGTCGTTTTTAAGTATGCCTGATACAGGATGACCGCTTTGTTAATAAGAAAAGTCTGCTTTTTATCGGGATTAGTTTGTGCAAGCTCAATGCACTTTTCGATATTCTGGACGGCCTTGTCATATTCATTATTATACATTTTCATACTTGCCATCATAAGGTAAGCCGGTATGGAGTTCGGATTTTTCGATATATTATCGGTACAATACTTCTCCACCTCGTCTCTGCCTATGATTTGAAACAATGCTTTCAAAACCTCATAAAGTACTGCCTCGTTATTCTGGGCCTTATCTGCAGCCAGCCGTGCGTATTCAATTGACTTTTCCTTATTTCCGAGTCTTTTTTCAGCATCAGCCATTTCAATATAAGCTATGGGGGCATAATCCGTATTGATATACTTTTTAGCAACCTCAAAAAGCTTGTCGAACTGCCTCGATAATATCAGTGACTCCAGATATCCATTCAGCGATTCGCGATTTCCGTTCCCGGTCTGTTCACTTTGCTGCCACGCACGCTGATACAGCTGTTCTGCAGTCTTCAAATCACCTGCCATCAGAGAAAATTTGCCTGCCTTGTTGCCCCAGTAAACATTCTCAGGAAATTTTTGGACCGTGTCTGTATAAAATTCCCTTAGCGCATCCTTCCTGCCAAGCTTCAGGTAAACACGTTCGAGCAGTATCCTTGCCTCCATGGCCAGAGCAGGGTCATCAGCAACACTTTTTAGTTCCGTTATGGCATTTTCATCACGGCCGATACCAAGATAAGCTTTGGCCTCCAGCAGTCTCGTTTCAGGATCATTAGACAACAACTTACTCCTGTCAAAATCATTGACTGCACTTTCGTAATTGCCCATCAAAAGATATATCTTGCCTCTTGTCTGCCACATCAAAGGATTATTCCTGTCTTTCTCGAGACCCCGGCTGGCCACCTCAAGTGCCTTCGGCAAACGTCCCTGCCTCATCAGCAGCCATGCCTCGATATAATGTGCTTCAGGTTCATCAGGGTACTTCTCTCGGAAGCTCTGAAGTTTGGCCTCGGCTTCTTTAACAAGTCCCACATTGAAAAATATGCTTATCTGTAAAAGGTTATTTTCCATCGAATCATCGAGCGCTAAAAGCTCTCCGGAGTACTTCTGAGCACCCTCCTTATTTATGGTCTTTTCGCAAATAAGAGTAAGACCCTTTAGGACACTTGTATCTTTAGGATTAGCATCATAAAGCTGCTTTAATATCTTTTCTGCCTGATCGTATTGCCCTATATTATAATAATATGCCCAAAGTATCATCTGGTTATTGGACTCTTTAATGACCTGTTCGGCTTTGGCCTGTTCGCCTCTGGCACTGTAGTAATCTGCAAAAGCTTGTATTGCCTGTTTATTATTGGGATCCATCTTCCTAGCCTGCCCAAGGGCAAAGAGTGCTACATCAAAGAGGACTTGTTTCGTCTTTTCATCTTTCTGCTGAAGGGCAATATTTGTAGCCATACGGCCGAGCATAACCGCGTTATCTATACTGGGAGATGATTGCATCAAATACTGGCGAATTGACAACGCTTTGAAAGGTTCCGTAGAAGATATAAACTCTGCATAGAAACTAAACAGGTCCATATCTCCGGAATTGGCCCTCATCGCCGAATCCAGTGCTGCCTTGAACTGCTCCTTCTGTTCTTCCGATGCGCTCTTGCCAAGTTTCATATTCCGCTGATATAAAAGGCTGACCAGATTTTTCGCTATAATGCCATCTACAGGATTAATTAACACTGCCTTTTGAGCATCGTCAATAGCTGCTTTCTCATCTCCCAGGGCTGCATAAACATTGCTTCGGAGAAGATACCCGTAGGAAAATACTGGTCTTTTCTTTAAGCAATCGTTAAAAAATTCCAACGCCTTCGGGTCCTTCTGAGATGCTGCAAGGCGCGCCGTATAAAGCATTCCTTCGCATCCATCAATGTCCTTTCTCTTTGCAGATTCTCGTATCTGCGAAGCAATCTGCCAGTCTTTCTGTTCAAGAGCTATATTAAATAAATAATCAACTGCCGCTTTTTTCTGCTGAATAATCTTTTCATTCTGTATACTCTTATCTGCGGTCTGCTCTGAAGTTAAATAGTCACCAATTGCAATCTTAAACTGTTCGGCAGCTTTGCTCAAATCATTATTTTTCCTGTAGAACACCCCAAGATTTATTGCCCTTTCGAAAGGGTCGGGGACTTCTTTGAGAACCGCTTCTTCAACCCCTTTGCGGCGGGTGCTGGAAAAACTATTAGCATCGGTGACATCTGATGTAAGCCTCTTATAAAATAACGCTACGACATTGTTTGGCATATATTTAGCAGACATATCCGCAAAGGCTGATGCCTCTTTATATTTGCCGTCAAATATATAATTTTCACATATTGTTGATATATATGTCTCGTCAGCCAGCTTCACGTCCGCAGCATACAATTTGGCTGCCAAATCAGCAAGATTGTCCTGATGGCTTGCCAATTCCGCTTTCAATAAATCAGTCCGGTCTTTCTGCTCCTTCGGAACAAGGATTTCCTTGCCTGCCTGGTTTACTGAATAGATTTCAATATCTAATTGTACAAGGTCCGAGCGAACCTGCTTTATTTTGGCTTGAACCAGCGCCATCTGCAGTTTAATTGTATTGGGATTATCAGCCGGCTCCGCAGCCAAAAGCCTCTGAGCTTCTTCATACTGCCCGGCTCCGATATCAGCCAGAATCCGGATTGTCCTACTCTTTTGATTCACTTCGAAAAATTTTTCATACAAATCTAAATTCGGTTTTACAAGAGGCCAGGCGCCCAACTTCAGAAGGGTCTCGCAATATTCCAGCAATGCTTCAGGCCTTGACCAGCGAGCAATTCCTGAGCTTAACGCATTGGCCAAAAACATTACTACAGACCCCTGTTCATTGGTATTTTCAAACTCCTTAGCAAGCACATAGGCAATCTGTGGGTCTAATCCCTCAATTTTGCCTGTAGCTGTAAGCTGTTCGTATAGCCCATACAGTTTTCGGATTCCTTCTGTCTTGTTACCTCGAGCTATATCAAGCATTCCCCGCCATTTGGTTACTACAATATTCTCGCCCGTGCCGAGAATCTGCTCAATTTGACCTACTCCGTTTTCCATTTGTGCCAACAATTGTGCTTTTTGTGATTCAGACAGCGAGCCTTTAGGGTCATGAATTTGCTCGAAATACCGCGACACCAGAAACTCGTATAATGTGAGCCTGTTTTTCAGATTGGCCCAGCGCCTCGGTCCCGTAGTTTCCTGGGCATCGGGCAGTTTTAAGGCATATTCGGCAGTTTCAACAGACTTGTTGAAAAACTCTTGTGATTGTCTGCCGTCAAGTGCATATTTGTAATAATATATAGTAGCTCCAGCGGATAAATATAAAATATTTTGCTTATCAAGTGTTATTGCCTTTTCGACCGCCTCCGCAGCTTTACTGATATATTTTGGACCCAGCAACAGATAAAATTCCGAGAGTCTGGCAAATGCTTCAGCGCTCGAACCAAACTTTTGAGTAACCCCTAGGAACTCAGGTTCAAGCTTCGAAACCTCCTCAACGCCTTTCCTGTCGGCGATAACGAGTTTTAAACTTAAAAGATTAGTATATGCCTTTACATCATCTTGTGCATCACGAACGGTTTGTTCCAAAATGGCCTGAGCCTCTGACATTGCTTTTTCCTGCTCCTGCGTATTTCCTCTCAATGCCTGCCTGTCTCCTCGCAAAAGTACAGCTTGCGCCAAATACCAGCTCACATTAATATTATTCGGTTCTATTTCCCTCGCTTTTTGCAGGTCTTCAACTGCTTTTGAATAAAGAGTCTCCATTGCTGTCTCCTGGCCGGCCTGAATCCTCTCGTAAATAGCTCTCCCGCGCAGCAAATACAGGTAACAATCGAGCCTCTGGGCAAGAGGTTTTTCATTTATATCGAATGATTTCCATTTTGATAGATTCTCCGACAATATATTTTTATCTATAAGGTCGAGAAATTCGGTAGCTTGGGTCTCAATTACCTGCCAGGAAGCACCTAATCCGCTGTTAGCAAGTATGTAATAGTATCGCAATCTCTGAAGTCTTACTTCTACATTTGTAGGTTCTATAGATACTATCGTTTCCCAGCAGAGCATCACGTTCCGCCAGTCATCTGCCTTTTGATATATATCTGTAAGCTTAAAAAGTATCTCCAGTTTGATGGAATCTTTTCTTACCCTCGCTAGGGCTTTGCGATAGCTTTCAGTAGCATTTTCATAATCCCCAGCCTGCAAAGACTTTTCGGCGTCCTTTATAAATTTATCCGGGTCCCTGCTTAAATGTAAAATTAAAAACATTGCGCCCAAAACAAAAACAGCCAGGGCTAAAAGTCCGAAAATCGCAAGTTTCTTATTTAATTTTTTACGTGCCATATATCTTCCTCACAAAAAACAGCTTGATAGGACTGCCTTTCACGCTTTTTTCGTCATTTTTCCCATTCAGGCCAATATTCCTCTTCCAGCATCGGCAATATCAATGCCAATAGCTTCTTGCTCGCCTCTACGGCTTCTTGCCTGGTTGGGTAAATTTGCGTGCCGAACTCATTATTATTGAAAAATTTCCATTCAACTTTGGAAAAATACGAATTTCTGCGGAAAAGGTTCTTATTAAGAATATATCGCGTTTCCTCCCTGCTGCTAGAATATTCGCCATCAGAGTGAAAAAAGTATAATACCGGAAATTTATTGGTCCCCGTCAGCAAACCCCCTTCCTTGGTGCTGAAAATCAGGCAGGCAGCCGACAGCGACCTCTTAAAATCCCCCTTTATTACCTCAATTTGAACATTTTCTTCAGAAACCAGCTCATTTCCGCCCCCGACATAACATTCCTGAGGCACGTGGGGTACTATATCTGGAAGCCCATAGTAGGTGATAAAAAGCATACATTTACGTACTGGGCTGTCAGGCAAAGCATCCTTATCCACCAGCATCCATTGAATATAATTTTCTGTTCCGAGGGTCTGGATAATATCTTCTTCTATCTTTGATTTTAATACAACTTCATAGGGGCCGAAACCGTTTGCATCAAGGTTCTCAAGACTTTGCTTCAAGGGCAGAGGCTCTTTTTCTATGAAACCGCCAAGGCTGCTTATCAAAATTGGCATACCGGCCGCCCCTGCCGCAAGAACCAGAACGCATATCAGGAAAGCCGGCTGTAGATAAACACTTACTATTGACGGAATTTTCATAAAAGCGAACCTCTTTCTTTCGAAGATTTATGGCCGTTTGCGCTCGACGACATCTTGACTGACCGCTTGTGCCTCTTCAACGAATAAATTTGACATAAACCACGCAATCAATCCATATAGTGCAAACGCCAAAGGCAGCATGGCCATTCCAAGCATATCGTGATATATATCCTGTGTATATTGCGGACCTATAAACACATAAATCAATCCGGTTATTGTTACTCTCGTGATGTTGCACAATATCGCTATAGGAATAGTAGAAATTAACAGCACCAGCCGCTGCCATGGTGGTCTGTATTGAAGGTAAGCCATTGCCACGCCTAATGCAACAAAAGCAAGTAAAAGCCTCATCCCGCTGCAGGCCTCTGCAACATCAAGACCTGAACCTATTTTCTTGCCATTATAAAAAACATTTATAATAACACCGCTTGCTGTTGCCTCAATTCCGCTGACAAGGTTTAGAAGGGCAACTGAAGCATCGGCTGCCAGCAAACGCATAGGTTTTGTTAGCCTAAAGTAGTATCCCTGCGGAAGCGGTATCGCAAAAATTAAAAAAGTTATTGGAAGCCACGTATATTTTATCAGCGTCCAGCCGCCCAAAAAAAGCACAACTGCTCCCATCACCGCTATCATTAACACCTGACGAGGGTAGCCAAGCCTCATGCTCGGAACAGCCATATTAAACACATAAACTGTTAATCCCACAATCAGCAGAACCAATCCGAGATAATTGGGCCGCATATTCATAGACAGGATATCATTCTTGCGCTGATTTATAAAATACAGGCTGAAAACCGGGATTATAAAACCATGAGACCACCCAGGATCATGAATCCATTGCCCAACAATCCGATCTATCTCGAAATGAAAAATACCGTAAAAAAGCGCCGCAATAACTGCCAGTTTAACATAGCCATGAACACCTATGTCGAGCCAGCTTGCAGAAACTTCTTTTTTTGCAATTTCCTGAACATTTTCAGATTCGATACTTACCGTCATATCCTGATTATTATACCAGAGGTTCATTTTAATTAAAAGCCAAAAGGTCCGAGCGGTTTCTCGAATCCAAAGTCCCTGTTCCCGAAATTGCGGTCGTAAAGAAACGCAAAACCGTATGTCGCTCTGAATGCATTGCGCAACTGTGCCCTGAACTGGGCAGTTGGATGCGTTCCGACATTTATCAGGTCGTTCGGCTTGATAAAGAAATCGGGCTGCTCACCTCTGTATATTTTATCGAGGTCCACCATAACAGTTTCTTCTCTGTCTTTGCCGATTCTTCGCGTTATCTCACAATGTTTCGGCCAGGCAAGTTCACCCAGTCCGCCCGCTGCTGCTATAGCCATCTTAAGTGTTAACGGCCTGCCCGTCATGTTAATAACTCCCTGTCCGTTAACATTCCCCATTATCGAAAATTCCCCAACCAAATCCACCGGCACCGAAATAGAATCACAATCCTTAATAACTATATTATACTTCGGATCGCCTGTCATCAGCTTCTCTGCTGGTATCTTAATAAGTCTTGCCGTCACGCCTTTTTCTGTTATCTCCTTTTCCTCTATGACCGGCTGCGGTTCTATTTGCGGCTTAGTTATTTCCACAATTGGTATTTTCTTGTCAACTTCTACAGGTACCCATTTGCCGTCCTGAAATATCCATTCAGTCTGTCCGGTTGTCTCCTGGGCCGCTTTTTTGGATGCTTCTACAATCCCGCTGAGCAGTTCAAGCTCCTCAGGAACATCAGACTGCTGAAGTGTTCCTTCCTCTACAGCAAATTCCGCAGACTGCATAACAGGCCGCTCTTCCATCTGCACATCTGCTTCCTTCGATATTGGCGTCAGCATCTTAAGCAGGTCCTGTTCAAGTATCTGCGGTGTCTCTGTGGGTGTCGGCACGTACATTTCCGGCCCGACTGTATTACTTGAAGGCTGTTTGGATTTAACAATTCGTGAGACATAAACATAGCTGACATTAAACTGACCGATTCCTTCAGCAAGAGCTATCGCATCTAATAAACGAAAATCATATCTCGGAATTGGATACCTGCCGGGCGTGCGAACGCCTGCCCCGGATATCGAATACATAAGTTTCTGTGACCTCAGCAGCGTCGCTATAACTATTGGCTCCTTCAAAATATTAGGCCTGAGTATATTGCGCAGTTCCTCCTCTACCTGCCTTTCAGTAAGTCCGAGGACATCAACAACGCCTACTTCGGGAACATTAATCTTGCCGGTCTCGCTCACAACAAAATCATCAACATAAGGCTGGTTTTGTATGAGCAGCTCAAAAATTGATAACCGAAGTATGTCACCCGCACCTATCGTATAATCGGTCTCTGCGAAAACCGAATCCTCCGGCTCTGGTTCCGTCGCACCCGCATACGCAGGGGGCTCTTCATCTTCGACGCCAAGCGTATTGAGTATTACATTGACAGCCGGCAGAGAACTGAAACGACCTACCTGTTTTGGGTCGAGGTCCCGGTTATTGCTGTCGCAGCCGCAAAGACTTGCCATTAAAAACACTGAAAACAATATCCAATACTCGCTCAAGTTCTTAAAGATTTTCTTCAACATCTTTAATACTTTTGTAAAGTCTGCTGTGTTCATTTTATACTTCCTTGAAATTCAGTTTTTACACTGTTAAATTCCCGAAAGACGGAGATTTATCGCCATACGGTAATTTTTATCGGTTTAACCTATATCCGGCTTAACTATATTTCAGGCCTCAATTCCACACATTGCCAGTCTCATATCCCATCCTTCAGAGGCCTCTATGGCTGGGCCTATAATGATTGTTCTATTAACGCAGACAATACCTCACCGCCCCAGCTTCACTGTGTATCAGCACAAAATTAATTAACAGCAGCTCACTTTTCCCAAAAACCCCCGCCAAACACTAAAACCGCCATATAAAATGAATTCCCCTAAGAAATGACCCTCAAAATAAATACCACCCCATTATGGGGCTTTGCATCCCCCAGTCCTGTTTATAACATCCCCATTGTCGTCATTTTCAAAACCAATCAGCAAATAATGCTGTGCGAAAAAATCTTGCCATATTAAATAAACTTCAAATAGGTCAAATTAGAGCAAGGCTTAGATATCAAAATTAACGGCCATATTTTGCTTTTCTTTTGGGCCTTTGTAAAAACAAATAAATCAGGGCTCCAATCCAGTGCGTAAAAACAATCACTAATACCCATACAATCTTGTCATTGCCTTCGGACGGCTCATTTATCAAGCAGTCGATAAGCATCCATATCCAAAAAATAAAAAACAAAAATCCCACACAGCATATTGGAAATACAAGCAGTGGGAAAAGAGCCTTTGTCCATCTTGAAACAGGTCTATGGGGAATATTCTCAACATCATGACTTCCGAATACAGGTACTTTGGTATTTTCAGAAATATCTTTTTGATAAGGTATAACAGTTGTGTTTTCAAGAGGTTTTACAAGCAGTGTAATTACAGAGCCCTGAGGATCCCAGGGATTCGGCTTTTGCTCGTTATACCACCAGGATGGAATATTCGAAACAAATCCTATTGTCTCTATCACATCTGCATCAGTTGTCGTAATAGAAATTGCTGATTTTGAAGCTTCGTTAGCAAGACCGATAGTCATTGGACGATACGCGAAGGAAGAAGTTTTTCTGTTTATCAAAGAACCGACAATAATCGGCCCAGCAGTATCAGGAGCTTTACTTCCATTTATTGATAATATCTTGAATTCAAGGCCAAATCCATCGAACTTACTGATATCAATATTCTTGAGCAATCCCTCACCTTTTTCTGCAGAAGAACACCAGTACATTGAATTATGCGGAGGTTCATTTCCAAAATATTGAATATCAAACTCTACGCCAGGCCCCTGAATATTACGTCTGGCTATCACTTTAGAAGTCATTTTGGGGTAATTTTTGGAATCGTTATTGCAATCTAGCATAAGAATTCCTTCATCCGACAGGGTAAAGGTCACAGAGTAAGTAATCGATGAAAGAATAAAAAGAATAGATACGATTGTTATTAATGTTAATTTTACCTGTCTCATTTTTTTCTCCCTTCAAAAACACTTATAGAGTTTGTAATTCTTGGGACAACATAATTAACTCATTTTTATTTTATTCTCGTTTTTATCCAATCAGAATCCTTTTTCAATCCCTTAAAACCCTATGTCAATCTGCGTTCATCAGCGTAATCTGGAGACCAATTTATCCTTATAATTCTTCTTTTGAATCCTCTTCTGCTGCGAAGCTATTTTACATATCTTTTTTCTCCATTTGCAACCATTTTCTTCAAATAATTACAAATAATCCGTGCCTGCCCCCTGGTAGCTTGGTCATCCCTTACGTGAACGGGAGGGGCCAATCCGCGGTTAAAAATTCGACCTGCCATCAGCCAATCCTTCCCTCTCTCCACAGCCTTCACCTTTTGATTTTTCATACATAATAAACCCAACTGATATTATGCTCATAGTCTTTTCGTTTAAACGAAAAGACTAAACGCTTTTTCCATTCCGCTTATATTGCCCCTGCCGTAACGTCTAAGGAATGAATAATTACAAAAGAGTGCTTTATTTGGGCTGGAGACGAATGATAGTAAATGAATTTGGAGCAAGTTTCCAGGTGAAAACAGGTGAAGAAACAAAAAACGGCTTGGTAACTGGAGCGACATTTTTGGGACTTTCGAATGAGTTGCGGTCTCGAGCACTTTTAGAGGTCAGAATTGTTTCTGCGGCTGATGCAGCGGCAGAAAAGTTCTGAAGATTGACATCCAAAGAAACTTCGGTGTTTTCGAGGTTGACGGCCTTGAGAATAAGGCAGCCGGTTTTGTTATCGAGTCCTGCGAGGGCATAGACAGCTGGCATAACAGGCAATTGTTCAGTGATGATTTGCTTTCCATCGAGCCAGCAGCTAAGAGTTCCATTTTTTGTCTGGACCTTGATGTCATACCAGCGGCCGGTATCGATGCTCCCTTTGACCTTGCTGGAAATTTTTTCCCTGTTCCAGCGGACACAATGGGTGGTATTTCGCTCACCACCCAACTCAAAAATAATATTACTGAAACCGTAGAAGCTGCCGATGTAAATTTTAAAACCGTTCGTGCCGGATATCTTCTTGGCTTTTAAGGAAAAAGTGCAGTCAGAAAATTTTTTGTTTTTAAGAAACAGCGAAAAATCTCCGCGTTCCTGGGACTGCTGAATGGAGCCATCCTGCAGTTTCCAGTCGCCGCCTCTTTTGTCCCACCCGGAAAGAGATTTTTCCAAATCTTTATAGACATTGCTGTCAGAACTGATGACTTCAAAATCCTTAAACTCGGCAGCGGTATCAATTACACCGAAACCGATTTCGGCATCAGCGAATTTTTTTTCTTTGTCTGCTGTGACGGTGGTCTTTAACACTACATCCGGCCGGTTGGTCATAAACATCTGCTGGACGTAATAAGATGGGGTGCCGTAAATCTGGCGATTATTGAAATGTATCAAATCAGGCTCCCATCTCGGTGCGTTCGTATTCATAAAAAGAGGAGCGTATGAAACCAGCTTAACAACATCGGCGTTTCTCTCGAGGCCTATCATATACGCGGCTTCGAGAAGGGCGCTGTAAAGCGTATGGTTGGTAGGAGTGTTGCGGACAGCAAGCTCCATACACGCAACTTTTGGCCCAGTTCGGTCGTGATTATCGAAGCGGTTCATATTCAAGATAAACCAGGCGGGGTCCCTGTAATCATGAAGGTCGATTATTTCTATAGGCGCTGCGGGCTTGCCTATCGCGCCGTAAGCAATGGTCTGAATATCGGGGAATTTACTTTTGATTGCGTTATAAAACAATGGATACCGTTCGGCATAAATCGGACCGTGAAGCTCGTTGCCGATATTGATATATTTCAAATTAAATGGGACAGGGTGGCCGTTTTTGGCACGAAGTGCTCCCCACTTGCTCGTTACAGGCCCATTTGCATACTCGATTGCATCGAGAGCATCATCGACGTATTTTTGCATATCGGGCATGGGGCAGGCAACGCCGCTGGTGTGAATCGTGCAGGCAACGCCGACATTCAAACAATAGACCGGCACGGCTCCAATATCTTCGCAGAGCTGAAGGTACTCGTGGAAACCGAGGCCATCGGTCCTGCGATAACCCCACATACTGTTCCAGACGCCGGGCCGCTCGCAGATATCGCCAATTGTTTTTTTCCAGTGATAGCCCTGCTCGAGTGTGAGGCCTTCTGTGATGCAGCCGCCGGGAAACCTCATAAAAGCAGGTTTCATATCCTTTAGAATCTCGACTAAATCAGTCCGGAATCCATTTGGCCGTCCCTTATAAGTTTTTCCGGGGAAAAGCGAGACCATATCGAGCCACACTGTCCCCGGGGCATCAGCATAAATTGTTAATCTGCCATCTAAACAGGCCGAATCCGCGGCAAGAGTACAGGAGAACTTCTTCCACTCTTTTCCTAACTGGCCAATCTGAGCAGGACTTGAAATGTCCTTTCCATTTTTATCTTCGAGCGATGCTTTAAGTGCCCCTTCGAATGTTTCATTACATCGGGCATAGAAACTGAGGTTATATTCTGCTCCTCTTTCAAATGCCATACCCCAATAGCCGAAGTTCGAAAGGCCAAGCGGTGAT
>Ga0105097_10000507_pt1 | contig 17742 bp, 17 predicted proteins | sample PPLLak12cMay2015_FD_87035 | JGI IMG/M metagenome (GOLD analysis project Ga0105097, IMG submission 87035) | Freshwater sediment microbial communities from Prairie Pothole Lake near Jamestown, North Dakota, USA - PPLs Lake P7 Core (1) Depth... | ecosystem: Environmental > Aquatic > Freshwater >...
CTCACCGACAACACAATTATTATTTTTACAGGTGACAACGGCGGAGAAAGGAACGTAACAGAGAACCGCCCCTATCGCGACGGCAAGAGTTCTCTTTATGAGGGAGGACTGCGAGTGCCGCTGATTATAAAATGGCCGGGTGTAGTTAAAGGCGGCAGCATCTGCTCCATGCCGGCCAGCACTATCGATTTTTATCCGACATTTGCTGAAGCTTTAGGTATAATACCTGATAAGACACAGATTATAGACGGTGTTTCAATCCTGCCTGTCCTTAAAAATCCGCAGGCAAGTCTGAATCGCGATAATTTATACTGGCATTATCCGCTTGCTGCGCCGCATTTTCTTGGAGGCCGTTCGTCCGGCGCTGTAAGACAGGGAAATTGGAAATTAATTAAATTTTATGACAAAGACGAGTTCGAGCTTTATAATATAGCTGAAGATATTGGTGAGAAAAATAATCTGGCAGGCCTGGAAGGTAAGAAAGCAGATGAATTACAAAACCTTTTAGCCAAATGGTGTAAGGATGTCAGCGCCGATTTCCCTGAAGGTCAGCCGAAAAAAACAGTTATAACAGGGTCAAATTAATATGGCAAATAAAGCAGTATTTCTTGACCGTGACGACACCCTGATAGAGGATACCGGTTATATCAACCATCCAGACCAGGTCCAGCTCATCGTAGGCGTTACAAAACCCCTCATTGAGCTTACAGAGATGGGATACAAACTGGTCGTCGTCACCAATCAGTCCGGCGTCGCACGCGGAATCCTCACTGAAAAGACCCTCGGCGAAATCCACGACCGTCTGACTCAGCAGCTCGAGGAAAAACAGGTCCATCTCGACGGCATTTATTATTGTCCCTATCATCCGGATGGCGTCGTCCCGCAATACCGAAGAGAAAGCGAAAACAGAAAGCCCAATCCGGGAATGCTTCTTACCGCTGCCGACGAATTGGATATAGACCTGGAACAATCCTGGGCAATCGGCAACAGCGGACGCGATATCGAAGCCGGAAAACGCGCCGGATGTAAAACAATTCTTATAGATAGAAAAACTCAGGTTTCTCCTCTTGCTCAGGCAATCAAAAGAGAGCAGGAGCCTGAGCCGGACTTTCGCGCAGTAAATATGAAAGAGGCTGTAAATATCATAAAAAGATACCAGCTGCAGTCCTCTGACAATTCTCAGCCGCACAGTATATTCACAGAAAAGCCAAAATCGCAGCCGACTCAGGCTCAGCAGCAGACATCTGTTGCTGCGCCGCCTGCGCCTCCTCCGAACAGGCGAAGAAGAAGCCAGCCCCATCTTGAAACACAACCACGGCCCGATGACAGCATCCAGCAGGAAACATCCGCTCCGAAAAGCCCTGAACAGCTGCTCGAAGACATTCTGCGAGAGCTGAAAAATGCCAGCCGAACTCAGCGTTTCAGTGAATTTTCCTCTGGCAGACTTCTTGCAGGCGGCCTGCAGGTCCTTGTACTGTTTTGTCTTTTAATAAGCTTCTGGCTTCTGATGACCTCCGATAGAATAGATTTTGTCTTAATCGCTATAGGATTTTCCACAGTCCTGCAGCTTATGATTCTGACAATCTATATCCTTCAGGGACGCAAATAAAATTTTACCCCGGCCTCAATTCGTGATAAAATTCTACTGTTAAAAAACAATATGGAAATGTCGGATATGGAACATAAAATTTTGGTCTGGCTGCCTTCACCGATGGGTGATGCTATTCTTTCGACGCCCGCGTTGAGGGCAATTCGCAGTCATTTTAAAAATTCCAAAATCACATTTTACGGCAATAAAGTTGTCCATAAGATTCTATCGCCCGGCAAATTCAATGATGCCTGGCTTCAGCAGCACAACAAAAACATTTTTAAAACCTCTGCTGTATTGAAACAGCAGCATTTTTCTCTGGCAATTCTATTTAAAAACTCTTTCGCATCGGCACTGGACTGTTTTTTGGCAAGGATACCAGCACGAATCGGTTATGCCAGAGAAGCACGCTCGCTTTTTCTGACGGAAAAAATTATTCCGCCCCGATTGCCTGATGGCAAATTTAAACCCGCCTCAATGCTCGATTATTATCTTACGATTGCACATTGCCTCGGATGCCAGACAAAAGACAGATCCCTCGAACTTCTCATCGACCCTCAGGATATTATCGCAATCAAAGATAAGTTCCCATTTCTTAACAGCAAATCAGGTCCAGTTGTTATCATCGTTCCCGGCGGCGCCTTCGGGCCGAGTAAATGCTGGCCCAGCGAAAGATTTGCTCAAACCATCGACCGGCTCGTTTCCAAATACAAGGCGACTGCCATAATTTCCGTTTCGCAGTCAGCAGCTGAAAAACGCATTGCTTCGGAGATATGCGCGGCAGGTAAAAACAAACCTGTAAATCTTTCTGATAGTCCATTGACAATCGGTCAGCTAAAGGAACTTTTTTCTCTGGCGGATTTGGTAATCACAAACGACACAGGCCCGCGGCATATTGCGATCGCCTTTAAGCGAAACATCATTACGCTCTTCGGGCCAAACGACCCTGCCTGGACCGAATCCGACTGGCAAAATGAAATAAAAATCGTCGGAAAAGCTCCATGTGCTCCCTGTATGAAACCTGTCTGCAAAGAGAAACAACATTACTGTATGGAAGATATAACAGTAGATGCGGTCTGCAATGCCGCTGATAAATTTTTGACCCAGGCACAAACTTTATGAGCAGCCGGAAATTTATAAATCTTTCTCCCTCCGTTCTTGTCGATGCCCAATACGAGAAGGCATTTCGACAGCTTGACCTGCTTTCCATAGATGACTTCTTCTCCTTTGATAAAGGGCAAAACCTGTCCAAAAGCACACTGCCATCTTTCCGCACCCGCCTTATGTTCCAAATCGATTCACCGAAAACAATCCTTTATCTAAAACGTTACGATAATCCTCCGCTTCTTTCACAATTGAAAAGCTGGTTTTCATCAAGACACAAAGAGAGCCTCGGTTTCTCTGATTTCCGTATCGCAGAAAAACTCCAGTCTCTGGGAATCAATACTCCAAAGACCGTTTGCTATGGATGGGAAGACGGCGCATTCTTTGAAAGAAGAAGCTTCTCAGTCACAGAGCAGATTCCGGATGCCCAGTCGCTCGAAAAGCAGTTGCCATCCTGTTTTTATTCTTCGATCACAAGCGAAGAGAGGCTGCAGCGCAAGGTTTTTATCCGCAGGCTTGCAGGCCTCATCAGAAAATTTCACGATACAAAATTTCGCCACAGGGACTTGTATCTTTCTCATATATTTTACAGCAATAGCGGCAAATTTTACCTGATAGACCTCTCGAGAACATTCAAGCCGATATTTTTATCCGAGCGGTTCAGAATTAAAGACATCGCTCAGTTATTTTATTCCTCACCTTCGAAATATTTTTCAAAAGCCGACAGGCTGCGATTTTATCTTGCGCTTAGCGGCCAAAACAAGCTAGACAATAAAGGCAAAAGATTTATAAATAAAGTCTTACAAAAGACGAAACAGATGGCCCGGCATGATAAAAAACACGGCAGAATAGCTCCTTTTGAAAATTATTCTTAGCGGAGATTCGATTTTGTGAATAAAAGAAAAATTGCAATCATAATTGAAAGAGCAGATACAAGCCTTGGCGGAGCTGAGCGATCTCTTTTCGAACTTTCCGAATCCCTCGCCTCTGCCGGCCTCGATGTTCACATACTCGCCGCCAAGGGAAAATTAGACAATACAAGCAATATCCCTGTTCATTTTCTTGCAGATTCACTGCTGGGAAAACGTGTCAGCTTTTATACCTTCAGCAAACTGCTCAAACATCATCTCTCTGCGAATCACTACGATATAATCCATAGCTTCCTGCCCTTCGATTTCGCAGATATCTACCAGCCCCGCTCCGGCTCTTACCCCGAAGCAATTTTTCGAAATGCTGCAAGCTTCGAAAATCCGATATTAAGGACGTTCAAGATAATAACCGCCTGTGCAAACACAAAAAGAACAGTTTTACACAAAGCAGAAAAAAATTTATGTAAAAATTCTTATGCCCCTCTCGTTACTGCCCTTTCACAATACGTTGCTCAGCAATTTAAAAAGTATTACAGCCTGCCCGACAATCGCATTGCTGTAATACCAAATGGCGTGAAAACAATCGCATCTCCTTCTGTAACAGATACTTACACACTTCGCAGTAAAATTTATTCACAGTTGAATATTAAGGAAAACGAAAAATCCCCAATATTTTTATTTGCCGCAAATAATTTTAGATTAAAAGGATTGACTAATCTTATAAAAGCAATTCGGATGGCTGTTACAAATAATAATCCCTGTTATCTGCTCATTGCTGGCAGTGATAATCCTTCAAAATATTTACGTTTAACAGGAAAACTCGGCTTAGATAAATATATTTCTTTTCTCGGTTCCGTAAGCGATATAAATCCTCTGATTCAGATTTGCGATGCAGCTGTTCTGCCGACCTATTACGACCCTTCAAGCAGATTTATCCTCGAAGCATTGGCTGCCGGCAAACCTGTAATAACTACAAGGTTCAACGGCGCCTGCGATTTATTCACCCGAGGCCGCCACGGAATTGTATTAGATGCCCCTAATGATATAGAATCACTTGCTGATGCCCTTCAGTTTTTTTCTAATAAGGAAAATGTCCGAAAGGCTTCGGAAGCCATTATCGCAGATAAACTAAAAGATAATATTTCCATCGTTCGGGCAGCAGGACAGCTAATTGAGCTTTACGAAAATATTATTGCGAAAAGAGGGCAAAAATGCTGACAGCAATTCTTATAATAAGCTCGTATTTATTCGGCTCAATTCCGTTTGCCTGGATTTTTGCTCGCGCCAAAGGAATTGACCTTAGAAAAGTCGGTTCGGGCAATATAGGGGCAACGAACCTCTCCCGCGCATTGGGAAGAAAGTGGGCATATCTTTGTTTTGCACTCGATACCCTGAAGGGCTTCCTGCCGATTTTTATTGCGAGCCGCTTATTGCAGCCTTCAGATAATTTCAATACTTTCTGGTGTCTTGCCGTTGGAGTAGCGGCAATTCTCGGACATATCTTTCCGGTATATTTGAATTTTAAGGGCGGCAAAGGTGTAGCGACAAGTTTTGGCGTTGCCCTGGGCTTCTGGCCTTATTACACCATCTCAGCTGTCATTTCTCTTGCAGTCTGGATTATCATCGTGCTAATTTTCAGATATATTTCTCTGGCTTCAATGATCGCTTCGATTGCTTTTGCCGCTGCCCTTTCATTGGCAATTTTACTGAATCCTGACTGGCAGCTTTCTGCCCTATGGCCGCTTTTAATTGTGGCTTGTGCAATACCTTTTCTCGTGATTATTTTGCACCGGCAAAACATAAGCAGAATCCTTGCCGGCAGCGAACCAAAAATTCTTCAAAATAAAAAGGACTAAACCTGACGTGCCTCTTTAATGATTCGTGTCTTCACATCAGCAGACAACTGCAAAAGCCTCGGCATAGCGTAATCAAAAAATCTTTTATAGCTTTCACAAAAATAACTCAATTTTACATTGCTGTTTGCGATTTTGTCCTTTTGACAGCCGCCCCGGCAAACATCGAGGTATCGGCACATAAGGCATTTATCTGAAAGGTCCATCTTTGCCCTGTCGAACTCAAGCTTTTTACTGCTTACGGCAAGCTGCTTTATAGAAGTCTGCAGAAGATTGCCGAGCCGCCATTTTGGGTCAACAAAAAAATCGCATACAAAAACATCACCATTATGCTCCACAACCACATAGCCGCAGCATTTTTTTTGAAACGTGCAAATCGTGTGCTGACCAGTAACTGCATACGTAACAATCGACTCAAAATCCCGGATGCTCAGATTCAAAGGCCCGATTTTAAGCCATCGGTCAAAAGCCTTGCATAAAAAGTCACCGTATTGCTGCGGTGTAATCGAAAAATCCTCCACACGTCCTTTATCATCGACTTCGATGCAGGGGATAAACTGCAAATACTTAACACCGTTATCCAAAAAAAAGTCTATCAATTCATCCGGCCTGTCTCCATTTTTTCTTGTTAAAAGGACAAGGACATTGAATTCGACTTCTCTGTCTCTGCAAAGCCTTATTGCCTTTATGACTTTTTCGTAAGTCCCCTTACCCGAAAAATCCTTTCGATAATAATCATGAAATTCCTTCGGCCCATCGTGGCTTATTCCGACAAGGAAAAGATTGTCCCTGAAAAAATCACACCATTGCTCATCGAGCAAAATCCCGTTTGTCTGAATGGAATTGGCGATCTGCCGTGATTCGCTGCAGTATTTTTTCTGCAGCTCAACGGCCCTTTTATAAAAATCAAGCCCCATCAATAAAGGTTCACCACCCTGCCACGAAAATGTCGAAAGGTCGAACCGAAGCGAAAGATACCCCTTTGTCATCACATCGAGGACCTCATCCCCCATCCGCTGCCTGCCGGACCCGATTTGCGGCGCCCTGTTTTTATAAAAACAGTATGTGCAGTCCAGGTTGCAATCAGAACCGCTCGGTTTTATCAATAGCATAAACGGCTGCATTATTTACTCCAATGCATCATAAGTTTCAGTTTGCCTTCAAACTATGTCTCTGCAGCCAGTCAATCACCCATCGCCTGGCTTCTTCCCTGTTTTTAATTTGCATTTCGAGTTGAACTATATACATCTGATTCATCATACGCCCCAGCATAGGTCCGGGTTCGGCCCCCAGCTTTATAAGCTCGTGACCGTTCAAAAGCGGTTTTGGCCTTAATTCCACATCACTAAGATCTTTAATCCTTTTCTTGAGTTTTCCAAGAGTCCCTGTTCCCTTATTCTCTGCCTTCTGTATTGCAGCCTGAAGATAATACAAATCCCAAAAATAATGCCCGCCCAGAAGCATCTTCAATTCCGACAGCGGTAATTTCTCATCCAGCAATCTTCCCCTTTTTGCAAGCAGAAATTTTATATGCTTTATCTGGTTTCTGCTTAGCTTCAAAATCCTAAGCTGTTCAAGTGCTGACTCATCTTCACATCCCGCAAAAAAAGCCGTTAATGCAAGAGGATAGCTCGCCTCTTGAGGCAGCGAATTAAGAACTTTTACAGCAAACACAAATTGCCCCGAATTAATCTTTGGAAAAATCGCTGATGCAAGGCCGCTTTTAACAAGCAGACCAACTCCCTTTGCTCGATTCGGACTCGTTAAAATACCCTCCAGCTCCATACATATCCTCTCACCGCTTATCTTTGTGATATTGGCAGCGTTCTCACATATAGCAGCAAAAGTTTTCGGCGCTATTGAAAAACCCAATTGTGTTGAAAACCGAACAGCCCGCAGCATCCGGAGATAATCCTCGCGGAAACGCTCCTGCGGTCTTCCGATTGTCCGAAGGATTCGCTTTTTCAAATCCCCCTGTCCGCCGACATAATCAATGACCGTTTCTGCGATCGGGTCGTAAAACATCCCGTTAATGGTAAAGTCCCTGCGAAGTGCATCTTCCTTCGCATTAGTAAACCTGACGCTCCCAGGGTGCCTTCCGTCGGTGTAATCGACATCCGACCTGAATGTGGCAACCTCAATCTGCTGATTATCCAGCAGAACCATCACCACGCCAAACTTCGCTCCGACTTTCAATGTCCGCCGAAACAGCCTTATAATATCAGCAGGTACCGCATTTGTCGCAACGTCGTAATCCTTTGCGCGCCGCCCGAGAACCATATCTCTGACACAGCCGCCCGCAAGAAGTGCCTCGAAGCCGTTTTTGCGAAGCACCTTAACAATCTTTATTGCCGCTTGTCTGTTTGTCATCTTCTTTTCGCATAAAAAAAGTTATCGCAGTCGTTCCCCATTGCCGCCTGTCTATTTCTGCAAAGCAGCCGTATCTTTCAAGCAGCCTTACCTCGCGTGGTATCCTTACCACAACTACAGCCTTTTTGTCTGTCTGCTGGGCCAATGTTTTCATCAGCCCGCTCAATTGCGATTTCTCTCCTGTATCATCCATCATCGCATAAGGCGGGTCAACAAACACAAGCTGATATTTGCCGACTTCAGGTTTCACATCAGCACCTGTCTTGAATGCATCAGAAGTCTTGACCTGCGATTGGCCAGTAAAACCTGCCTTTGCAATATTCTGCCGCAAAATTGCAAGTGTTTCCAAATCCTTATCTACGAATGTAACAAATTTCGCCCCCCTGCTCAATGCCTCAAGTCCCAATGATCCAACACCGCAAAACAAATCTGCAGCGACCTTGCCTTCAGGCATACTGTATCTGCTTATAAGAATATTGAAAAGCGATTCCTTGACCCTGTCTAAAATCGGCCTCGACTGCCGCCCCTGGGGGCTTGCAAGCTTCATCCCGCGTTTTGTCCCTGCTATTATTCGCATTGCCTAAGTATATTAAAAAAATTGACAATTGCGATTAATATTTTACGTCGCAGAATACTCAGAATTGATAAAGTCTTACGTGTTTTAAAAAAGGCGTTTCAATCGTCTTCGTCTTGTTGTTTTTCGAGTTCCGCTTTTACCTTCAGCCAGAAGTCGCGAGTGCTCTCTTTTTTCCAGCCGTTCGGCCCGCCGTTCCACATTCTTGCATAAACCTCGTTATCCGGCTCTTTTCCCGTCTTTTTCGTATAAACCTTGCCGTAATAGGTAAGATAAATTTGCGCCATCTCAATGCTTTTTTGCCTGTCGAACCTGTCTTCCAAAGTAAAATTTGTTCCGGCGATTCTGTTGACGTCCTTGACAAGAATAGGGGTAATCTGCAGGCAGCCCGCGGCTTCACCGTTTACCGCCTTATCATTGCCGCTCGATTCTATAAATATCAGCACAAGCAAAAGAATTTTAGAAATCATCTATACTTCCGTGAAAATGATCTAGTTACTAAATACAAACAAAATTTTATGTTCACTCTCTTTTTGCTGGGCTATGCCCTTAGAATTGAATACTGGACAAAAATGATTAGGTTGCTTCCGTTTTTTCTTATTTTGACTTCGAAAATAGCTTAGTCGAAATGGGAAATGAAGCTGCCGGCTATCAAAGTCTGGTTAGCCCCAATTGACCTGAAGATACATTAAAGGAGAATATTTTGAAGCTGGATTGCGCACTTGCGGAATTTATCTGCCGGCAGAGTGACTGTTTTCCATCGGGGGCTGCGCTGCTTCATATACCTGATATAATCAGCCAGCTTTATGCAAAAAAAGATATAGTTTTTCCCTTCGAACTCGTAAACCTCCCGCCCGTCGAAATCGACATCGGCCCCCGCGATATGGTATGCAAAGATAAATGCGGCGTTATGAGTTGCCCCGAAAAGCTCCTGCCATTTGGAAAGCCCGTCTATATCATCAGTCGTCACCCAGCATTCGAACCCCGCCAGCTTGACAAAGCTTCTTCCTCTAAATTTCCTCCCCTTTACCTCCGCTACAACAATCTGCTGATTTGGCGGATACAGAAGATAGTCGAAGCTCTTAATATTGCTTTTGCCCAGGGCCGCACGCTTTTGCTCATCCACAGCCGTGTATTGCACCCTGTTATCAATCAGCCACTTTCCGAACGCCCTCTCGTAATCATTTATCCCGAAATTTCTCATAAGTCAGAAATAGCCTCCTCCTACATCCTCGATACAGCAAGGGCACACTCGATTGTTGCAACCAGATTAATAATCAAATGCATAATGACAGGAACATAAATTGACCTGGTTGTAATCCTTGCCCAGCCCAAAAAAAGACCGCCAATAAAAATACTCGCTGCTTGAAAGATGTTATATTGTGTATGCAGTATCGCCCAGAGAAATGACGTTATGACTATCCCCCAAACCACTCCGATTTTTGAATATTCAAGACCTTTGAGTAAAAAACCCCGGAAAAAAAACTCCTCCGACATTGGTGCTGCAATAACTACTGCAAACCATAGGAGCGGCAAAAAGTGTGCCGTTTTATAAGCTTGTATCATATATTCCGGAACAATAGATGTGCCTGAAAGGTCTGTAATTGTATCATAGCAAACACCCAATAAGATTACTATCGATGACCACAAAAAGACATCGCTGACTTTCGGCTTGTAAAGATTCAGATATTCCTGCAGGGGCATCTTTTTTCTAAGGTATGCAAAAAGAAATACAAGACCGACAACCACAGGAGTGTATGCAATAATCGAAAGCGATATATACAAACCATTATATGGCAGAGTTTTTCCGTAGGCAACTTCATCAAAATTCGGATCTCGCAAACCAGCCGCTACAAAAAAGGCGAGCATCACAGCTGCTGCAGCCAATAAATATGCCGCCCCTATGATGGCTGAAAAACCGATTGTGGCCCAGAATCCCCACGGTTTTGACTCTATTGGCTCTGTGCTCGTCTCCTGAGGAACAACAGGCCTCTGTTCCCCCTTATTAAATTCTGTTGTCTGCTCCATATCCTCGTTTTCAGCTTTTCAATTCTGATAAAAATTTTTCTGCTGCAACAACCTTTTGATTTCCCGTCGCCATATCTTTGACTATAATCTCGCCTTTTTGAAATTCCTCTCCTATGATAATACAATTTTTCGCATTGCGGCCCGATGCTTCTTTCAATTGTCTAGAAAGACCTGGGCCCTTATAACTGAAATCTGCTCTCAAGCCCAATCTGCGTAATGTAGCTGTTAACTTTACCGTCTCGTCCTCTGGCGTAGACTTTATGTTTCCTTCTTCGTTGTTAAAAGTCATCGGTCCTGCTGCAATCACAAAATAATCTAGACTTATTTGATGTAATTGTTGCTTTATTAAATCATCAAGCAAGCCTTTTTCCCTCAGCAAAATCTCCAGCACGCAATCACCGAATCCCATCCCCACAGCAGGAACATCAGGCCCGCCGAAATCCTTGAGCAGATTATCGTATCTTCCGCCTCCGCAAATTGCTCGAAGCTCACTATGCTGCGCGTGAACCTCGAATACAATACCCGTATAATAAGCCAGCCCCCTTACAATAGCCGGGTCAAACCTGCAAAATTCTGCTACTCCCATTTCGCCCAAAATCCTTCGATGTTCTGCAAGTTCGTTTATAGCCTTCTCGATTTCCTCATTAACACTAACTATATTTTTGATCTTCGAAATCGAATCGTTCTCCATAAACTGGATTATTTTTTCTTCCTTCTTCGAATCAGCAACCTTCTCCTTCAAAAGTTCCCTGAATGTCTCCTTCGGGAGCTTATCTTTTTTGTCGAGCAGTAAATACATCGCTGGAAGCTCACTCTCTGAAAATCCGGTCTCCCTTAATACAGCCGATAAAAGTTTCCTGCTCGAAATCTTTACAACTATATCATCCGGAGTTAATCCGACATCCATAAGATAATCAAGTGTGGTAAAAACTATTTCTGCATCAGCAAGAACACTCTCTTCGCCTATTATATCGATGTTCCACTGGAAAAATTCCCGCAGCCTCCCCTTTTGCGGCCTCTCCGCCCTAAAAAGCCTCGGAACTGAAAACCATTTTATCGGTTTCGGCAGGCTGTTAATTCTCTGGTTGACCATCCTGGCAAGAGAAGGTGTCATTTCCGGAATAAGGGCAAGGTCCCTGTCGCCTCGGTCTTTAAGAGAGAAAAGCTGTTCGACGATTTCTTCTCCGCTCTTCAATGTGAACATCTGCAAATGCTCGAGAATCGGGCTGTCAAACTCAACAAATCCGTTGCGGATGGAGACCTTCTTCCACCCGTCAATGATAAAATTGCGGATTGCCATCTCTTCGGGATAAAAATCACGAGTCCCTTTTACCGGCTGAATCTTCATCTTTCATACCTCAGCAAACAACACTCGAAACTGCTTTCCTGCTGCCCGAATACTATAATCTATCCGAAACGAATCGTCAATAAATGCGGTGTTTCTTTGCTGAAATTAGTTTGGCCGCAAAACAAACAAAAAAGGCTGCAAGAAGAAATCTTGCAGCCTTTTTTAAGTTTGGCTTTATTCCCCGAACGAAGCCATGCCAGTTATTTTTTTCTTATAAAAATGCTTAAACTCCCCAGGCCGAGCAGGCATAATGTCGCCGGCTCAGGCACAATTGTACAGGATGGATAATCACCTTCTAATTCCCCGTATTCTGCAGGCTTGCTGTCGGCCTTGAACACAAGTGCATTTGCGAAAGTGCCTTTCTCAGGAATAATATTCGAATAGAATGTGAAAACACCGTGTCCGGTTTTCCCCGGCTCTGCATCGGGAGGGAAAAATGGACTGTTAAATTTCAGCACCGGTTTTTCTATATCCAGACTCGGGTCTCCTTTTCGATTAAAATATCCGCTCCAGCCCATCGCTTGCGGATTATTCGGCTCTGCCTCGCTTGTCGAAAATCCGGCTGGCACATCGAATACAATTAAATGGTCCTCCAAAGCACATCCAGGCTTAAGTATTAAATCGAGATGGCTTAAGCCCCAGTTATGCGCCCATTCTATATTAATATCGTATCTCCACCAGCCCTCATAGGGGCCTTCAAGCAGAAATTCTGCCGTGCTTGTTCCTTTAATATACGGCGTGACAACATCTGCTGATAACGGCCCGGATAAAATTAGAAGTGTTAAAATGCAGACAATAAATGTACTTACTTGTTTCATTTATACCCCGCTTAAGAATTATAATATTGGAAAACCCGAATCGGTTAAGGTGTCTTTAAGACACACAGCTTAACCCCCATTTCGAAAATGTATTGTATCAAAAAAGAGTCTTCCTATCAAGTTTCCAAACAATTTAAAAGCGGTTTATCCTGCGGTTTTTTAAAGGCTGATAAAAGCACCTTTGTTGACACGGGAGCACAAATGATATGGGACCAACAGGCAAAAAAATTGATCCATTGGAAAAATTTAATTATTTTTTTGCATCACGAAGACAGCATAAAACAGATGCGAATGCCAAAGCAGCCGTCTCTACCCTAAGAATTGTCTCGGTAAGCGATACGGAATCAACATCATATTTGCTTAAAATTACTCGTTCTTCACCGGTAAATCCGCCCTCGGGACCAACGAAAGCAATTATATCTTCATCGCCTATTGTTAAGTTGATTAAAGGAATACTGTCAGGAGACAATGTTCCTATGAGAATTTTTGCCGAAGGATAATCTGTTTGTAATTTTTCTAAAATATTTTCCAGGCTGTCTGGTCCGTCAATTTGCGGCAAAAAAATCCTTCCGCACTGTTTGCACGCAGAAACCGCCAGCCTTTTCCATCTTTCCCTGCCTTCGGAACCTGCAGACCTCTTGATAGTTCTCTCGAAAAGGACAGGGACAATTCTATCCACCCCAAGCTCTGTGCATTTGGCAATTAGCCAGTCAAACCGCTCCGCCTTTGCAATACTTACCGCAATAATTATCCTGCTTTGGCTTGCCAATTCACTTTTTTCCAAATTAATAACTTCCAAAGCGACCTTGCGTTTGCCCGTTTCTTTTATCACGGCTGCCGCCAAAGTCCCTCTGCCGTCAAAAATCTCGACTCTTTGGCCTGCCTGCAATCGTAAAACAGAAACAAGATGATGCGCTTCCGCTCCCGAAAGCTCGCTCACAGGTCTCTTTATCTCTTCACAAAAAAAACGATATTCATTCATCTCAACTATTCCGGTATTCTATTGCTTACTGATATTTTGTTCGTAAGATATACGCCTGTTATAACAAGTAAAGCCCCAATCAGCAGAGAAGCCGTAATTTCTTCTTTAAGAAACAAATATGCCATAATAACTGCGAAAATAGGAATAAAATTTATAAACAATGCAGTCCTGACCGGGCCTATTTTACTGATACCTTCGAAAAACCAGATATATCCTATCACGGTCGCAAAGACAGCAAAATAAATAAGGCTAATCCAGTCTTTCGCTGCGTATGTTCCCAGTTTGCCGAACATTCCTCCCATCGCTGCAGGAATAAAAAGCATAACAGCACCGCACAGTACCGAATACGAAACCATGACCAGAGGTGAAAATTGTGCAACCACTCTTTTGCCGAGTAGTGAATATGCTGTCCAGCAGATTACGCACCCGAAAATATAATAATCAGCAGTGCTGATGCTTTGGTTGAATATGCTGCCAAGCTTTCCCTTTGTTATTACTGTCAGAGCACCGGTTATTGACATAAGGATTCCCGCGAGCCGAATTATCGTAAGCTTTTCACGAAAAAGAAACGATGAGAATATGGCAACAAAAACCGGCGTCGTCGCAATAATAATCGAAGACCTCGATGCCTCTATCGTCCTAAGCGCCGTAAAAAAGAAAATGTTATACAAAAACACCCCGCAGAAACCGAGCAGAAGAAAAAACAGCAATTGCCTGAAATCCGGCCTGGGCAGTCGTTTAAGCATTAGCTTGCATACAGCTATCATAATCACAGCCGAAACCGCAAACCTTATAAAAGCCGCTGCTGATGGCTCAACAGGACCATCTTTCCTGCCAATGACTTTCCCTGCTATAAATGTCCCTCCCCACAGCATTGCAGTCAGAATCAGTTTTATATAAATCCACATACCCGGCCTTGATGCATCTTTATTCTCAATAAATATATGTTGCAAATTTAAGCTGTCAAAAATATAGCATACTGATTTCCCTTTAGGCAACAACTTTATGCTTTCGCTTTATAAGCTGCTGCTATGTTCTCAAAAAGCATTTGTAATATTTTTTGAACCTTTATTTACTTTTTCAAAAGGCGGTCAAAATATTTTCCTTTTTTGTATTTTCGAAAGGATTTTTTTTTGACAGCCTGTTAAACTAATTTATAATAGACGACAAAGGGTGCAAATGAGATGGTTCTCTTTGCAGGTATTTGGGTGTGTCGGGCCGCCTCCCTGAATTAATGCGGGAATTCCCGGAGGCTGATATGTCTGAAGTCAAAAAAGTCGTTAATCAAACTAATAGCAAACAGGAAAGCGGTTTAGGTATTTTGCTTCGCCTTTTTTGGATGATGGCGGGAAATCTGCTCGCTTTTATAACTTTAATCGGGATATTTCAAAGCGAGAGCAGTACCCTGGATGCAAAAGATCTGATTTATTGGGCTTTGATTATTTTGCTTGTAATCACTCGATATATCGACATAAAATACTTTGGCGGTTTGACTGCATCAGGGTATCCTGCCTCTATATCTGCCTGGTATCGTTATGCGTCCGTTTTGTTTATTGTCGCAGGATTGCTTTGGGGACTTGCACGCTTTTCAAAATTGCTGCTCTTTTAAATCTTTGTTCAGTGCCGTTTTTCAAACTATTTAATTGCGGTTATTAGTAATTTGGCGAATATTTTCGTTTTATTATAGGCAAAAACCTTATTGACAGCAGGCAATATAAAATTTCTACTTGTAACAGTTGAAGCAAATTCAAATAGATTTTTAGAATTATGAGAATAATAATTATATCCAACAGGCTGCCGTTTACCGTCGAAAAGAAAAACGGCAAGCTCGCCATAAGCGAAAGCACAGGCGGTCTTGTGTCCGGTCTCAGTGCCTACCTCGACTCACTCAAACATTCGAAGAAGCTGAAAAGAACAGAATACCTGTGGCTCGGCTGGCCCGGTATGTGCGGAAAAGGAAAAAAGGTCGATGAGCTTAAGGACGAGTTTTTCTCCAGATATAATGCCGTTCCTGTTTTCGTCCCGGAAAAGGCAATGGACAAGTTTTATAATGGTTTCTGCAACAAGACCATCTGGCCGCTCTTTCATTATTTTCCGTCTTATGCAGTTTACGACAGCACGTACTGGAATTCATACAAACAGGTAAACGAAATATTCTGCGAATGCATAAGTAAAATCATCAGGCCGGACGATATTATCTGGATTCACGATTATCATTTAATGCTTCTGCCGAACCTGCTGCGGAAAAAATTCCCCGACATCACAGCCGGATTTTTCCTGCACATTCCATTCCCCTCTTACGAAGTGTTCAGGCTTTTACCAGTGAAATGGCGAACTGAGATTCTCGAAGGGCTTCTCGGTGCCGATTTCATCGGATTTCATACTTATGATTATACGCAATACTTTCTAAGCTGCGTCCTGAGGCTGCTCGGCCTCGAGCACGATATGGGACAGATTATCGTAAATGATCGTCTTGTAAAAGCTGAGACCATACCGATGGGAATAGATTTCCATCGTTATCACTCTGCACAAAAGCTGCCCGGCACGAAGAATGAAAAGGAAAAACTTCAAAAGTCCCTCGCAGACTTGAAGGTCGTTTTATCGATAGACCGTCTTGATTACACGAAAGGGATTCTCAACCGGCTGGAATCTTATGAGCTTTTTCTCGAAAAATACCCGCAATGGCACAAGAAAGTTGTTTTCGTCCTTGTCGTTGTCCCGTCCAGAATAGCCGTTGAGCATTATCAGAAAATCAAAAGACAAATCGATGAAATAGTAGGACAAATCAACGGCAGATTCGGTGATGTGCACTGGACCCCGATATTATATCAGTATAGATACCTGCCTTTCGAGCCGCTAATTGCCGTTTATGGAATAAGCGACGCAGCAATAATTACACCCCTGCGTGATGGAATGAATTTGGTCGCAAAGGAATACATTGCTGCTCAGACAGATAAAAAGGGCGTCTTGATTATCTCAGAAACCACTGGTGCTTCTAAAGAGCTTGGCGAGGCCCTGATAGTAAACCCAAATGACAGAGAAGAAATTGCCGACAGCCTCAACCAGGCACTTGAACTTCCCGTAAAAGAGCAGATTAAACGCAACAATGCTATGCAAAAACGGCTCAAATTAAATAATGTCGTGGCCTGGGCACGCTTGTTCATCACCGAGCTGATATTACAGAAAGATGAACAAAAAAAACTCAACGTAAAATTTTTATCGCCTTCCATAAAAAAGAAACTGATTTCAGATTTCAAATCTTCCGCAAAAAAAATTATTTTCCTCGATTATGACGGAACACTTGTTCCTTTTGTCCGAAATCCTCAGGATGCAAAGCCGTCGAAAGAGCTGATAACAACTCTCGAGGGCCTTGCAAAAATAGAAAATACTGATGTTATCCTTACAAGCGGCAGGGACAAAGAGACCCTCAGCAGATGGTTTGGCAGGTATGATATCAGCCTGGTTGCCGAACATGGCGCCTGGTTCAGACAAACGAAAAAAAGCTGGAAAATGTTCAGACCTTTGAAAAATGACTGGGTTGGAAAAATTAAGCCCATCCTCGACATGTATGCCCAGCGGCTGCCGGGTTCCTATGTCGAGCAAAAGGACTTTTCAATTGTCTGGCATTACAGACCTGCCGAACCCGGTCTTGCCGCCCTGCGGGCAAAAGAGCTTATCGATGACCTTGTCCATTTTACCGCCAATCTGGATATACAGGTCCTCCAGGGCTCAAAGGTCGTGGAAGTAAGGTGCGGCGGCGTCAGCAAGGGAAATTCAGCACTTACCTTTCTTACGAGGAAAAAATACGACTTTGTTTTAGCAATCGGCGACGACTGGACCGATGAAGACCTGTTCAAAATTCTCCCTGAATCAGCTTATTCAATCAAGGTGGGAATGACTTCTTCTTTTGCAAAATATAATCTTCGAAACTATATTGATGTTCGCGGTCTCATAGATGAGCTCGCCAAAAAACCTGACTGCCGTAGATGACTTGTTATGAAAATGAACTTATATAAGGATTGAAAAAGAACATTTATGCTAATAAGAGCAAAAGAGCCTTTTCAATTTTACACACGGCTGCATTTGTCCGAATTGACCGGTCTTAAAGCCGCTAATGTAAGCGAGCTTTTGGAACTCATAAAAACTGTTCCCGGCTCTTCGATTTATCATCACACTCACAGGTTTCTTCAGCAGCACCAGTATCTCTC
>Ga0105097_10000509_pt1 | contig 17729 bp, 12 predicted proteins | sample PPLLak12cMay2015_FD_87035 | JGI IMG/M metagenome (GOLD analysis project Ga0105097, IMG submission 87035) | Freshwater sediment microbial communities from Prairie Pothole Lake near Jamestown, North Dakota, USA - PPLs Lake P7 Core (1) Depth... | ecosystem: Environmental > Aquatic > Freshwater >...
CTGAAGCTGATTGATTATGATATCGTCCGCTTTGCCGATGCCAATACCATCGTCAATATTGATTTTATCAATGCGCTTTTCAACAGGATAAAGGAAGAAGGCATTCAGAAGGAATACATCATGGATATCCGGGCCGACACTGCGGTCGATCATCCCGGACTCATCGAAAAGCTTGCCAGGCAAGGATTGAAGGTCGTCATCTGCGGGTTCGAATCATTTCGTGAAAATGAGTTGAAAAAATATAATAAAAAATCACCTGCTAACTTGATCCATAAAGCAATTGATATCTTTCATCAGAATGGCATTTTGCTGAGAGGCAATTATGTTGTTCCCAATGATTATGCTGAAGATGACTTCAAAGCCCTCGCAGAATATGCCAACTCCCACAGGGTTGCTTATGCCGGTTACACCATCCTCACCCCCATGCCGGGTACCGCTTTGTATGAAGAGATGAAGGATCAGATCATCGACCACGACCTTTCGAGGTACAATTTCTTTAACAGTGTCCTGAAAACTACTCTACCACTGGAGATGTTTTACGAAAACGTCGGGAAACTTTGGCTGATAAAAAAAGGAGAGGATATTATTTGAGAAAGACACAAGAAACAAGACACAAGTATCAAGCAAACATCTAAAGGCCAACCGCTATATCCCTAAAAACCTATCCAGCGAACTAACCGGGTAAATCTTAAAATCCCCCTTAATAAACTTCCCGATCTTATACAGGCTGGTTCCTGCGCCACATTCCACAAACCTGCCGACATTTAGTTCCAGCATTTTTTCCATCGTCTTCAGCCAGTTGATTTCGGTATTCATGTTGGCGGATAATTCCCGGATGATTTCTTCCCTGGCTGAAAATATTCTCTGGTCGATCCCTGAAACAATATTAAAGTTTGAATCTTTTATCTGGATTTGCTGCAAAACGTAATCCCTGAATTTTTCTGAAGCATCATTCAGCAGTGAAGTATGGTAAGGGCAGGTTACATTCATCATGGCCGCGTGCAGGGCTCCTTCCTGTTTGGCAAGATTAATTACCTCATTGATTTCCGTTTTGAGGCCTGAGACCATGTAGGAATAAGTGCCATTGGTGTTTGCCAGAATTAAGCCATCTTTTTTGGCAATAAGGTTAAGAACATCTTCCTTCGACAAACCAACAATAGAGCCCATGCCGGTTTCGAGATTTTTTGTAGAGTCTTTAATTAGTTCAAATGCTTTCCTTATCAGGTCAAGCCCTTCAGTAAATGTCACAGCCTGTCCGCAGTATAAAGCAGCGTAAAGCCCCATGCTGTATCCTGAAATGAATTGCGGATTTACATTTTTGCTTTTTAAAATATCGGAAACCGCACAACTGAATATATAGCTGATGAACTGGGTGTTTAATTCATGATCCTGAAAACTATTATGAAGAATATCAAATGTGGTGAGATCGATCTCCAGGTGATTGGAAGCTTTATGCAGCAAAACATCAAAGTCATCCGAATACCTCCTGAGGACTTCCGGTTCGTTACCCGAATATTCCGAAACAAAAGCCGGGAAAATAAAACTTGTTAACATAAATGTCTTACGCTTGAAATTCGGATTAATAGAATCAGTATGAAAGAGGCTGCTCAATCATTCAGCAGGATTTCATTTCCCTTTTCGATGATGAGCAATTGCATCCGGATCAGCTCACCGATGGTCTCCACAGGATGCTTCACACTGTACTTGCCTATGGTTTTTAATTCAATATCGAGGTTGTATTTCCCTTTAAAAATTTCGATCAATTCCAGAAACATTAAAGAATCACCATCAATATCGCGGACTATATTGGTATTGTCATTGAGTTCACGCTTATCCACCTCGCATTCTTCAGCAAAAAAATCATAAACGATCTCCTGTACTTCCTGCTTTACCTGATCTGTTATTTTTACCATGCTTTAAACAATTCTTCTTTGAAACAGTTAATTGAGTTGCAAAAATACATAAATTTCCATACGTTAATTGGTGTAATTTTACCCGCTGAATGAACAGGATTTTGAATATTAAGTTGATACTATCGGCCGATGAGCAAGATCCCCTTCGGAAGAAGGATCCGTTTATGCCATTGTCGCTGGCGATCCTGGCATCGGTGGCACCGCAGCACAACTACAGCTTTACCGACATGCTCAGGGATGATTTGGACTTAGAAGAGCCGGCAGACCTCGTGGGTATTAGTGTAAGGGTATCCGCTGAAAAGTCAGCATTCAATATTGCAGATAAATACAGGGAGAAAGGCATCACCGTGGTTATGGGTGGCCCGCAGGTTTCATCCAACCCGTTTGAAGCCCTCAAGCATGCTGATGCTGTTACGATAGGAGAGGGGGAGAAACTTTGGCCGGTCATCCTCGGCGATTTTCAGAGAAATCAATTGAAGGAGTTTTATGTTTGCTCACCGGTTGTTTTTGATGCGAAAGGTCATTCGGTTTTTCAGCTTGATCAATTACCGGAACTGAAAGATATGCCGGTTCCCCGGAGAGATCTGTATAAAAGGAAATATACGTTCGACATGGCGTTTGCTGCCCGCGGATGTCCAATAAACTGTGATTTCTGTTCGGTTTCAAAATTATTCGGCACGACTTACAGGTTTAAACCCGTTGAAGATGTTGTCAAAGAAATTGAATCGTTTAAAGGTTATTATTACCTGATTGATGATACGGTTTTTGGCAGGCCTTCAACCTATGATTATTACCTTTCTCTTTATGATAAGATTGCTCAGCTGAAGAAGATCAGATACTGGACCGGCCAGGCCAACCTGGATGCTGCTTCGAATGAAAAGGGAAAGGAAGTCATCCGGAAAGCAGTCAAAGCCGGTTTTGTTTATACAGCCATTGGCATGGAATCTATCAATGCAGAGGTACTGAAGAAAAGCGGAAGCTATTCAAAGATGGGAATTCAAAAGGATGAGGATGTTATTGCCAGGATGAAGGAGAACATCCGTTTTATCCAGGACCAGGGAATATTGATCTCTGCATGGTTCGCTATTGGCTATGAGGATGATGATGCGGATACATATTACAGAACGTATGCGTTTTGCAAAGAAATGAACCTGATGCCGGTGTTTACACCTGTTAATGCATTAATGGGAACAGATCTTTATCTGCGTTTAATGAGGGAAAACAAGTTACAGGATGTAAGCTCCAATCTTACCAATGTTCCGCATCATACAATGACAAACAAACAGGTAATAGATGCACTGGAAAAAACTACCGGAAAAGGATACAGCCTGCTGAGCATACTGAAAAGGACTTTTTTTTATGCAAAGAAAATTGCCGGTCATAAAGGAAATACTATCAATGATGTCATTCACAAAACCATTTTTACATTTGTAACCCAAAGAAGGATGGGGCAAATAGTAAAGCTTGAAAATGAAAGGCTGAGGAAAAAGATCAGCAACTACTCAGATTTAGAAGAAATGAAATAAAAAAACCACAGAGACACAGAGAACACAGAAGAACATAGAGGAATACAAAGATGATTACCCAAAAATACATAAATGAAATTTCATATAAGATAATTGGCTGTGCTATTGAAGTACACAAACATCTTGGACCTGGATTACTCGAATCGGTTTATGAGCCTTGTTTTATTGATGAAATGAGAAGAGCAGGATTGTTTGTAAAGTCCCAGATTTATGTTCCGGTAAATTATAAAGGAAAGGATTTGGGCGGAAATTTAAAATTGGACTTGCTTATAAACGATTTAATCATTGTGGAAGAGAAGGCAGTGGAACAGATGATTCCATTGTTCAAAGCACAACTTTTATCATATTTGAAACTTGCTTTAAAACCAAAAGGATTACTGATAAATTTTAATTGCGAAAATATTACAGAACAATTGATATCGCCTGTTACAGAAGAGTTTGCAAAGTTGCCTAAGGAATAATCTCCGTGCAACTCTATGCTCTCTGTGCCTCAGTGGTGAGTTGAGATATAGATGATATAAAATTACTTAAGACACAATAATGTTTGAATATCAAATAACAGTCAGGGGTTACGAGCTGGATTCATATGGTCATGTGAATCATGCGGTTTACCTGAATTACATGGAGCAGGCCAGGTGGGAGATCATCCGTGAAGCCGGACTGCTTGACCAGCTAATCCGGGAGGGGAAAAAACTGGTTGTTATTAAAGCAGATGTGCGGTACATCAATGAAATTAAGCTTTTCGATAAGGTCATCATCCATACAAAAGTGAAGAAGGAAGCCCCTTACCTTGTATTTTACCATAAGCTTTTCAACCAAAATGGAAATACCCGTGTTGCAAGGGCGGTTATAAAAGCCATTCTCCTTGATGAGCAAAAAAAGCCCCTTGATATTCCGGATGAAATGGTTAATCTTATTGCACATAAACAGGAGGGAAATGGCTAAGCCGAAAACTATAAAATGGGAAAAGGATGGATATCTCGGAATTCTCAGCATCGACAATCCACCCGGGAATTATTTTATTAACCCGGAGTTTGTCAGCATTCCGCAATTAAAGGAATGGTTATCGGATGACATAAAGGCGATGATCATAACAGGTACGGGGCGACATTTTTCGGCAGGGGCGGATATGAAAGCATTGATAAATCAATCGGTCGACCTGAGCGTATTGAAACAAAATATGATAAAGGGAAACCAACTTCTTGATTTTATCGCCGGTTTGGAAATACCTGTTCTGGCTTCGATTTCGGGAGTTTGTTTTGGAGGTGGTATGGAAGTTGCCCTTGCATGCGATATCAGGATTTGCACCAGCAGAAGCATGTTTGCTTTTCCTGAAATCAACCACGATCTGATACCTGGATTGGGAGGAGTAAAGAGGTTGCAGAAGATTTGCGGCCATAAGACTGCAATGGAAATAATGTTTTCGGGCGATATCCTGAACGCAGGGAAAGCCCTGGAACTAAAAATTGCTGATCAGGTTCTTCCTTCAAAAGATTGCCTTGATTACGGGAAACAATTTCTGCATGGCTTAGTCAAAGACAGGCCAATGAAACTCATTCAGATGTTGATGCGTTCCTTTCGTAATGCTGAATCCATCGAAGCTAGCGAAGCTATGATTAAGGATGTTGAGATGTTTTGCGAGTTAGCCCATGATTACTCAGTGAAAAAGATGAAAGGGAAATAGAGGAAATACTCATGTCATACAATAAAGTGAAATGGAGCATTGAGGATGGAATTGGTTACCTGGTCTTGAGCCAGCCTCCGGCCAATGCAATGACCTTGGATTTTTTCGGGGAAATTGATGAGTTGACTAGAAAGATTAAAACAATTAAAGGTTTAAAAGGCATTATCATCCGCGGCCAGGGAAGACATTTTTCGTCGGGTGCGGATTTAAATGAGCTTACAGATTCGATTAATGAAAAATCAAAGGTTAATGATAATGGCAAAATTATTCAATACCCTGAATTCATGCGGAGGAATCTCACCAGCCTAAAATTTTTTAATAATTTAAAGATACCGGTAATAGCTGCCATAAAAGGAGTTTGCATCGGATCGGCATTTGAGCTTGCATTATTTAGTCATTTCAGGTTGTGTAATGGAAATGCTGTGCTTGGCCTTCCCGAATCCACCTATGGCTTGATGCCGGGATTAGGCGGAATTCAGCTGCTTCTTGAGCATGTTACCAAAGCCAGAGCAATGGATTTGGTTTTCAGAGGTGCGACTTTTAATGCAGAGGAAGCAATGAAAACAGGAATTATTGACAGGATTTTTCCAAAAGATCAGCTCCCGGTTGCTGCTGAAAGACTTGTGGAAATAGCTGGTTTAAACTACCGGAAATACAATAAGAATGAATATCTTCACCAGCTTGACAAAGCTCTAAAGTCGAACGAATGAAATTAAAATGAAAGAATTTAATACAGGCATAAAAGTCAGGATTGCAGGAACAGGATCTTACCTGCCGGGAAATCCAATTTCAATTGATGAAGTTGAGCATTACCTTGGCGCTTTGACCGGGGCTCCTGTGAGAATCCGGAAATGGCTGGAGCGCATGAAGGGACTGATGAAAGAAATGCTTGAAGTGGAGAACTATTATTTTGCCATCGACCCCGTTACCCGAAAGTTTACTGAAGATAACATTACGATGTCGGTAAAGGCCGCAACCGGCGCATTGGATGCCGCCGGAATAAAGAGTAAAGATATTGATCTGATCGTTTATGGGAGCGCCCACCAGGACCAAATGCCAACAGCTTCAGTCAGGATTCAGGAAGCATTGGGCATTGAAAAATGCGGGGAGCTTTCTATCCATGCAAATTGCACATCGGCCTACAAAGCTTTATTAACAGCGTATGATATGCTCCGTCTTGGCCGTTATAAAAGAGCGCTGGTCATTTCTTCCAGCATGTCATCATCAGAATTGAGGGCTGAATATTACAACCAGCCTCTGATTAAAAAGGAAGAGGCATTCCTGAGATATTTTCTCAGCGATGGAGCAGGGGCATTGGTATTAGAAGCTGATCACGAAATGAAGGAAGGATTGTTTGTTAAAAATGTGATGATGGAATCAGTCGGAGGTAAAAAACCTGCCGCCATGCTTAATAAGCGGCCGGCATACTGGATGAATCCGCAGGATGAATTTGATGCCGGATTCCATCACCTGGCTCAAATGTTCAACGAACAACTAAGGATTCACTTTAATGAGGAAGGTGGCTCAGTATTTTATAAAGGACTGAAAAGAATGATCGAACAATATCGTATCCGGGTTGAGCAGGTCCGTTTTTTCCAGGTTAATTTCCCTTCAAAACATATTTCCGAACTCGTGATGGAAGAATGTGAATCGCTTGGAATACCGAAGAGCAAGCTGTATTCTAAAATGAGCACCATGGGTTATCTGGGACCACCAATGGTCTTTGTTTGCCTCGATCGCATCCTGAAAGAAGAATCATTGAAACAGGATGATGTGATCCTTAGCTTTGTGACTGAAGTCAGCAAGTTCATGCAGGCAGGATTTACTTTGCAATGGCATTCCACTGATAGCGGGAAGAAATGATAAACAAAATTGGTATTATCGGCGGGGGCAAAATGGGAACCGATATCTTTTATTTCCTTTCTGATTTTCCATTCCAATTAACATGGTTGTTTAAGTCGCAAATGAAATTGGAGAAAACCCGTGAAGACTGGATCAAAAAGCAGCAAAGAGCCCTTAAATACAACCGGTTGGATGAAGATACCTATCATGAAAAGCTTTTGCAGATTCAATTTACCAGCGATTTAAGCACGCTTGCTGATTGTGATCTGATTATTGAAAGCATTACTGAAAACTTCGAAACTAAATCAGCTTTATTCAGAGAACTTGACGTTGTTGCTAAACCAGAGTCAATATTTTCATCCAATACCTCGTCTATACCAATTGCATCAATGGTTCCATCCAACCGACGCATAAACAGCTTTGTGGGTTTGCATTTTTTTTATCCGGTTAGAATCAAGAACCTGTTGGAGGTCAATATCCTTTCTGAAACCAGTCAACCAGTGGTGGACATGATCTCTGAATTTCTTTTGACAACAAGGAAATTTTTTAAGATTCTTCCTGAACCCGATCATTTTTTATTTAACCGGCTGTTCCTGCCTTTGCAGGCCGGTGTTTACAATCTCTATAAAGAAGATAGAATTCCGATTGAAACATTGGACTTGCTGGTAAAAGAAAAATTATTCCCAATCGGAATATTTGAGTTTATTGACCAGGTAGGGATCGATGTTATGCATATTGCTGTTTCCAATTATACCTTGGGCAAAACTGATGCTGATTTTTATCAGCCATGGATAGAAGGTTTGAAAAGATTAAAAGAGGGAAATAAACTGGGCGTAAAAACAGGAAAGGGATTTTATAATTATGTGGAGCAAAAACCTCCCCTTGATATAAACTATAAGGATTCTTTAGACAATCCGCAACAAGACCTAATTTTGAAAAAGATTTATTCCTGGTACCTGACTCCTATTTTTAAAGTTGTGACAAATCACATATTGACCCAAGAGGAAACGGTACATTTTATTAAGGAATACATGGGTTTGGATAAAAGCCCTTTCGATCTTGCCAAAGAAATTGGTTATAAACCAAAAAAATAATGAAACATTAACCGGTCTTTTTGCAACTTTGCACCCGCATTGGTTGTTAATATAATCCAACAAAATAAAATTAAATAAAGAAATGGGTAACCGTGTTCTGATAACGGGACTGAATGTAATTTCATCGCTGGGGCTTGATCTGCAGAGCAACTGGGATAATCTTCTTATGGGAAAAAGCGGCGTGAAAAGGATTACCCTCTTTGATCCCTCGGCAATACAAACAAAGATTGCCGCCCAGGTTCCCGACAGTTTTGAAGAATATGCTGAAGGAAAAATAAAGAAACGGATTGCCCGTCAGATGACAAGGGTAAGCCGAATGTGCTATGTGTGCGCTCAGGAGGCAATTATAAAAAGCGGGATCAACTTTGAAAATCTGGACAGATCAAGGGTAGCTGTGATACTGGGAATAGTAAATACAGGAAATTCAAGTGTGGAAAAAGATACCGATGCTAAAAACCGGATCATCAAAGGGATGAACAACGCCATGTCGGCATGGATTTCCATTGAGTATGGTTTAACCGGGCCAAGTTTCACCGTTTCTACTGCTTGTGCGTCATCGGGATACGCTATCGGGATAGGTTACGATATGATTAAAAATGGCCAGGCGGACGTTGTCATTGCCGGTGGTGCCGACTCAATCATCAACCCGGAAGAGATTTCAGGGTTTAATGAACTGTTCGCCCTGTCAGTTGAAAATAACCCACCCGAAAAAGCCAGCAAGCCGTTCTCGAAAAACCGCGATGGATTCGTTATCGGCGAAGGCGCCGGAATCATGATACTGGAATCGGAAGCTTTTGCAAAAGCGCGCAATGCCAAAGTTTATGGTGAGCTTGCCGGCTATGCGTTCACCAATGAAGGGTACAATATTATGGCGCCCAAAAAAGATGGAGAAGGCATGGCACAAACCATGGAACTGGCCATAAAAAATTCCGGGATCGATAAATCGGAGGTTGGTTATATCAACGCTCATGGTACTTCCACCACATTAAATGATAAGTTTGAAACCATGGCCATTAAATCCGTTTTTGGCAATCGTGCCTACCAGATTCCTGTTTCTTCAAATAAATCGATGATCGGTCACACGGTGGGCGCTGCCGGGGTAATAGAAGGAGCCTTTACAATTCTCAGTATAATTCATGGCAAATTGCCTCCCACCATCAACCTAGATGAACCCGATCCGGAGCTGGACCTGGACTATGTTCCAAATGTTTTGCGGGAAAAGTCAATCAATGCTGCAATTTCAAATTCCTTTGCATTCGGGGGTCATAATGTGACGCTGGTATTTAAAAAGTATTAAAATACTGAAGAAAATTAATTCATCAATACCAGCTTCTGCTGCTGCACAGATGTGTTTCCATCCTCATCAGTAACTTGCAAGGTGTAAAGATAAATCCCGCTTCTCAGTTTGTTTCCCTTCAGGTCGTCACCATTCCAAACAAGAAAAGGAGCATTCGTCAATTCAGAAACATAGGTCTCTTCATAGGATAGAACTATTTTTCCCGTAAGGTCAAAGATTTCAAGGCTTATTTCAAGCTTATCACCGGGCCGTGTATGATTAAATGAGAAAGTGGTGCTGTTTTTAAATGGATTGGGATAATTGATAACCTGGTTTAATTCCAATGGGCCATGGGTACTAATGAGGAAACTAATGGTTTTTTCAGCCGAATTGTTGTAATTGTCCCAGGCTTTTAATGTCAGTGTATGGGTTCCATCGGGCAAATTATAAAAAGGATACGTAATCGAACCACTTCGGAAATTGTTGATGTCCTCTACAAAATAATCATTTAAGCTGATCACATTGGAATTGTCATCATCCAGCACGGCAGTGATCTCATGACCGATTCCTCCGGCAGAAAGGTTTATTCCGCTTTCATCCGATAAAAATCCCAGCATTATGGGATTCTCATGGGTCTGATCGCCGCTTGCAAATGACAGGTCATTGAGGAATAAATCTATGTTAGGTCCAACCAAATCAGTTTGAGCATTTGGATTGATGCCACCGATGATGATTTCATTGTGATAACCTGCAGCATCAGCCTGATCCGACCATGCATAATAGCTTATTTTTCCCGGGCCTGGATTATAGGCAATATCTTTAGGAACCAAAAAAGTAAATTCAAACTTACCGGCTTTTACGCTTGCTTTCCCTTGCCAGATTATTTTATCCTGGCAGAAAAATTCTGTCGGATAACTGTAAGTATCATTTCCTATGGTTTTATAACGGGTTTTCTTATCATAGAGCTCGATTTGTAAAAAGCCATTAAAGTTTTCAATTGTGCTTCCGCTAATATCTGCTATATCTCCTGAAACGTGAATTAAATCAAGCGAATGAAGGGTGTCTGTTAGCGATTCGGTTTGTTCGTTGCTGATGGAAAGGGTCCTCACCTGATATTTTGGGTAAGCCATTTTCAATGCCGGGTCGCCAAGCAATACAAAGTTGCGGGTGGTAGTCTGTCCAGGCGGTTTCGATCGCATAATAATATCTCCCAGATAAGGGTATTCGCCATTTATTTGAGTAAAAGCCGTGGAGTATACCTGTTGATTTAGTGTAAAATTCGACTGAGAATAAGCAAGCCTTGTGGTGGTAAATAAAGCGATTCCGCCTCCTTCGGGATTCAATAATACCATCTCCCCACCGGTTTTCAGATCAGGCTCATCGAAGCGGCTAAACTCGCAGGTAGCTGTGATGAAAACAGGAAGCTTGTCTTTATTTTTCCAGTTTAACATATCGGTTGATTGCAGGATTCGTTCGTGCGCCCAACCGGCTTTTCCTCCATGGCCTACATAATTCACGATTAATGCACCTTCATTTACTGCTTTATTCAAAGCAATGGTTACATCAGGATACCTGAACCCGGATGGTGTTTTAACCTGGGTATAAGCATCAAGATAAATCTTTTGTTGATTGTAAAGTTTAGGAATAAAACCATTAGACAGGCTGTCAGCCTGCTCAAGGTGCAGATTGCCATCTTCATCATCGCCAATCAGGCAAATGCGGTTTCTCCAGTTTCCGAAAAATGGCTCAGCAGTCGTCAGATAACGTTTAATTTTATCAATGATGATCCCGGCTTCTTCTTTTGTTTGAACCGGAAAGCGGCCAATTCCAATATCCAGTTCACCGATAGCATCTTCTCCCTCATTATCATCAAGGTATCCAAAATAATCTTCGATCACATAGCTTGATGCGGTAATCCACGACTCTTCTGTCTGAAAAGTAGGTATTAAGTTTGAATTATTTTCAAGCCGGTCTTTCGGATCAAATGATCCATCTCCGAATAACAATAAAAACCTTGGTTCCTGACTTTCACTCCGGTCATAAAGCATTTTAATGTAGTCACGAATGGCAGATGGATCCTGTTTGCCGGAGGAAAATTCATTATAAATTTCACCTGGAGTTACTACTTTTATCAGGAACCCATCCAGTGAATCATGGATGGCTGCAAGTTGGTTCGCTTCTTCTATAAACAGGGGATGTGTGACAATGACGAGGTCAAACGGCCCTTCATTATGTAAATTCTGGTTTTCGACCGCCTCAGCAAACTCCGGGGTTAAAAACATGCTGCCGTCAAAAGCAATAAACTCATGTAAAGAATCGGTGGCCAGGGTAAAGCTTACCTCATTTATGGTATATTCCGATTCCATCCTTTTGGGTAACAGTGGATTGGAAATGTCCCAAACCACTACATTTGGGTTCGCATCTGAGATGATGAATTTCGTTATGGCCCCATCCAGGACGGTGGATAAATCCCTGAACGAAAACTGACCGTTATATAGTTTCAGATTGCAGATAGCATTTACCATAATATAATCCAGCCAGGAAATCGATGATGTGGTTGCAGGAAGGTATTCCAGTTTGACATGAATATCCTGACCTCCGGTACCACTATAATATATTGTCTTCTTTTTCTTCTGAGCATATTTGGTAGAAGAGGGATTGACAGAAGTGAGGATGATGGTATCGAAAAGTTCATTATTAACAACAACTGACATCGATTCATTTATAAACGTCCGGTTGGCTACCTCCATCTTTACAATTACCTCTTCATTTGCCTTGAGGTTCGGAAAATTAAAATTATAATCCCTGGTAATGATTTCGCCAAAAATATCGCCGTACCATTTTTTGCCGGAGAGGATCAGGTTGACCTCATCGTGTTCAATTGCCTGGTAATCGTTGTACTCAGTCTGAATGTGGGTGGGTGTTAAGGCAGAGGAGGGTTGCAACTGAACTCTTTTGCCTGTACCCTGAGAAGTTGTCAGATAATAATAGTTATAGTCATCATACAGATTGATCCGATAGGTGAAAAATCCAAGAACTTCATCCCATGTATTAGGGTTCATGCCATAAAACAGGATATAATCCTGCTCGTCAAATATTCCATCATCCTCACCGGAAACAAAAATTGCATTTTCCTGCAGGTCGTCGTAACGGAATATACTGTTTTTCTCAGGAAGCATGCCCATTGCGTTCCCAAATATTTTTATGGTACGCGGATCAAAGGTTGCAGGATTTAGTCCATAACTCTGAATCTCGGTGTATCCGATTTTATAAATGCCGGAATTATTAACCTTTATTTTAATCCAGTCACCTGTGCTTAAAACTGAGTTTTCAGCGTAAGACCGTTCAGTGGATTTTGAAGGCTGGCTCATAACGTTTTGGGATATCTCCATTGAAAAAGAAACCAGCTTTTCGAATATCCCGGTCTCGGGGTTCAACCGGATAGGAATGAAACTGATAACCCCATGAGGGATTTTGCGTTTTACTGCAACCGAGGTCTTAATTTTTACCGATGGTTCGTTAAATTGCAAGCCATACAAATAAATGATTTCGTCAGGAAGACAGGGTTCGAAGACCGCAGAAATGAAGTTGCACTTAATCTCAGAATGTTGACTTTCCAATGGAATGGATTCCGAATATAGAGGAAGGTTGGTGGACATTTCGGAAAAGGCACCGTCAAAACTCATGTACTCGTTAATTTTTCCTGAGGCATCGGTTTCCCTCACTAATTTTTTCCAGACAATAGCATCGTTGAGGTAGGATGTTTGAGCAACAGCCGCCCCTGCCATAGATATTAGCAAGAATAAAGTAAGGTATATATTTTTCTTCATCATGAAATTTCTAAATAAAACAAAAATTGCAGAAGATTGATCATCAAAGAAGACGCAGATTTTAGCCAATTCGTTGCGTGGATTGAAAATACCACCCAAATAAAAATTACTACGATTAACTTTATCGAAGGATCACCAGTTTATTGGTTTCCTGGGCCGATGTGCCATCATAATTTCTGACCAAAACTTTATAAATATACATTCCCTGTTTCAACTTGCTTCCGCCTTCATTGGTTCCATTCCATTCGGTGGATGTATACCTGTATCCATCAGAGAAATACTGATCACTTATAGTTCTGACCAACTGCCCTCCCATTGAATAAACCTGGATGGTAACTTCAAGCGGTTGATCGGCCTGGTTATGCTCGAAGGTAAATTTTGTGGTCTCTCTGAAAGGATTTGGATAATTCATCAGGCTTTCAAGTGCCATGCCCTCAGATTCGGCAACGATAAAATCGGTATAAACGGTAGTCGAATTATTATTGATATCCCATACCTTTAATGCCAAATTATGGTGGCCATTGCTCAGATTGGAAAAAGGATATTGTATAATTCCGTTTTTAAAATCATCCAGGTCGGACTGGTAGTAATCGTTAAGGACGAAATTATTTTCGCCGTCGAGGGTGGCCACTATGTCGTGCCCTATTCCATTGCCAACCGTATTGATCCCGCTTTCATCGCTCACATAAGCAAGCAGAGAAGGATTCTGATCTGTTAATCCTCCGGCAACAAAGCTTTCGTCATTCATATATAGTTTTGCCTGCGGACCCATATTATCGCTATTGGCATTCTGATTATAGCCTCCCACAATGAAGTTGATAAAATTTCCGGATGCATCCTGGTTGTCATCTTTGGCATAATAGCTTATTTTTCCAAAACCATAATCATAAGCAATATCCTTTGGCACAATGAATGAGAACGACCATTCACCGTTTATGATACTGGCTTTGCCTTTATAGAGCGGGTTTTTCTGGATATAAAAAGTGGCTTTTGAGCTTGCCGGGTCATTTGCTATCGTAGAATACCTTGAAGGTTTATCGAAAACGATCGGAAAAAGTACCCCGTTAAAATAGGAAAGCTTATTACCTAAGTAATCCTGCATTTCACCGGTAACTGTAATCTCCGACAGCGCTTTAAGCGTGTCTATATTTTCGAGGATGGATATATTGTTGATGGTTGCTGTTACAACATGTTGTTTAGGGAAAGCAAAATTTAAAGCAGGATCACCCAACAATACAAACTTGCGGGTATTTTCGTTACTGCCGGTTGAGTTTTTTGCCAGACGGATAACATCGCCCATTCTCATGTGTTCTCCTTCAGTTTCTTTTAAGCTATAGGCAAAAAAGTTTTTATTCAGGGAAGCATTTCCTCCGGCGTAAGTGGCCCTGGTGGTTGTGAACAGAGAAATCCCACCTCCGTTGGGATTCAGAAACACAAGCTCTCCGGCCGATACCCTTTTGGGATCATCAAAACGGCTGAACTCACAGGTAGCAGTGAGGAATACAGGCATGTTATTGTAATTGCTCCAGCTATTGATATCGGCAACTGTAACGATTCTTTCATGGGCCAGGCCGAGTTCTCCCCCATGCCCCACATAGTTTATAATCAGTGCTCCCCTGTTTACCCGATTGTTGATATCTTCAGTGACTTTTGGATATTGTTCTCCGCTTGGCGTGGATTCCTGTGTATAAGCATCAAGATATATTTTGTCGATATTTATATTCTTGTCGGTCGTATCGATTTGCTGGGCTAACTTTTCCGAATCATTAAAATGGAGGTTTTGGTCTTCATCGTCACCGATCAAACAGATAATGTTGCGCCAGTCGTTCATGACCAGATCAGTGTTGGTTGAATAATGGATTATCTTATCCACAGCGCTTTTAGCTTGTTCTGCTGAGGAAACCACCAACCGACCTATACCAATATCCACCATGTTATCCCCATCAAGTAATCCAAAAAAATCATCAGTAATATAAGATCCAACGGGATTGAGCGATTCTATCGATTCCCATGTCGGAACAAAATTGGAGTTATTGACAATTCGGTCCTTATAGTCGTATGATGCATCACCGAAAAACAGAAGGTAATCTGGTTCCTGGTTAGCCGGGGCTTTATCATACAACATTTTTACAAAATCACGAATGGCTGATATATCAGCAGCTCCGCTTGAAAACTCATTGTAAATATCCTGAAGTTTTAACACAACCACACTCATATTGTCATGGTTATAATGATGTTCCGCCAGGCGATTGGCTTGTTCAAGGAAATCGGGATGTGTGACAATGATCATTTCATATTGGCCGAGCCCATGGAGGTTCTGATTTTCAATTTTACCCATAGTGACAGGCGAGTAAAACGAAGTACCATCAAAAGCAGCAAATTCCTGTAAGTTGTTTGACTGGACTTTCCAAATTAACTGATTGTTGCCACTTGTGGTTTCCATTATCACCGGATTAATACGATCAGTGATGTTCCAGATTGCAACAGGCGAGGTGACTTTTGATAGTTTGTATTCTGCAACAATTTCAAGATTAGCTGTTCTTAGATCCCTGAAAATCATCTGGCCGCCATTAAAACTTAGATTGCGGATAACATTAACTGTAAAGAAATTCAGAAATCCAACAGAAGCTTGTAAGGGTTTATTGTAGACAATTTTAATATCTAAGCTTGCACTGCTAACATTAAAGGATACGGTGTCAAATTTCGTTTTTGCAAAATCAGAGTTAATATTCGTGCTGCTGGTAGGGGGTACAGGCAAAGTCATTATATTAATATTGTTTGCAAAAATGCTGAATGAACTTGTGTTACTCGATCTGGCGGCAACATCTACTGCAATATGAACCTTTGAATTTAAGTCAAGGTCAGGGAAATTAAGTTCTTTTAAAAAAGTAGTGTTCAAATCAAACGTTTCTCCATACCACATCCTGCCAGTACCAATCAGATTCTGCCCTTCAAGCTCGTAATGATAGGCATCGTTGTAGCGGGTGGAGGTAAAGGTAGGGCTAAGCCCACTGGAGGGTTGAATTTGAATTCGTTTCCCTGCCCCCATGTCAGTAGTTATAAAGTAATAGTTGTAATCGGAATATAAATGCGGGTATTGGTGCAATTTTTTATCCATTGGAGAATATTTCCATTCGTTTGGTGATTCACCATAAAACAGAATATAATCTGAAGGATCGAAACTTCCATCATCTTCACCAAAAACCAAAATAGCATTTTCCTGAAGATCGTCATACCTGAAACTGCTTACATTCTCAGGCAACATTCCTCCTCCGTTTCCATAAATCCTTATATTTTTTGGATTGATCGCCCCGACACTAATTCCCAGTTCGCCAAGCTGCTGGTAGGTTATTTTTTGGATACCTGTGCTGGCGACAGCAACCTTATACCAGTTTCCGCTGGATAAGACAGAATTCTCAGCATAGGATGCTATTTTCAAAGTGCCATTGGGTTCTTTTAATGCCAAATAAATAATTTCGATTTCGAATGAAATTAGTTTTTCGTAAAATCCGGTCAATTCATTTTTTCGGATGGGAATAAAGGAAACTGCTGCAAAAGGATTTTTTTTGTCAAAAGCCAGGGAACTGTTAACTATAATTTCTGTTGAAATCTGACTATTTTGAGAAACTAAAGCTGATTCCAAATCAGTTAATGGTTCGAAAATTTTATTTTTAAGATCAACTTTCAGGCTTTCCGCTAAAGATGCCAGTGGAAATCGTTCAAAAAACAACGGTAAAAAATCATTCCCGTAATCATTGATTGAACCGTCGAACCGGATCATCGAAATGGTTTCATTTTCATCGATACCGATCTGTTGAATACCCGTCCATGTAATATTTCTTTCGTACTTTTGAATTTCCGAAAAGCACAATATGGGTATTAACAAAATAATGTGGATAATAAAAAATTTCGATTTCATAAGTATTGCCAGGCTTTATTAATATTGAAATTTGTAAAAGTAATTATAAAGAAAAAACTTGTTTAGAAATTGTTTTAAAGTTACAAAACATTGATAACAAAACATTTAAAAACATTAATGCCGGAAACTAAAATTATGGTTTATAACGTTAGTGCAGGGTTATTATTGCTTTGAATATGATAAGCTCAACAAGATTGGTTTTGAAAATTTTATTACGAACATTAACCTTTAAAAACCTGACTCCGCAGCTTTTGTTTCAGTGTGTTTTTATTTTTTTATTGTTTTTTCCCGGGTTATCCATTAGTCAGGATGCTATTTTCTCTCAATTTTACAGCAATCCTTTATACCTCAATCCTGCTCTCGCCGGAAATAGCGATTGTGCCCGACTGATGTTCAATTACCGGAATCAATGGCCTTCACTCGATAATAATTTCACAACCTATAGTGCATCTGCCGACCGGTATTTCAGATCGCTTTCTGGTGGACTTGGCATCATTGTAATTTCTGATAATATTGGTAAGGGAATTATGAATACTACCCGGCTAAGTGCTATTTATTCGGTGCATCTCCGGCTGAGCGATGAAATGAATCTGAATGCGGGGTTTGAAGCGACACTCCATCAGCAAAAACTGAAATATGAAGAAC
>Ga0105097_10000514_pt1 | contig 17599 bp, 10 predicted proteins | sample PPLLak12cMay2015_FD_87035 | JGI IMG/M metagenome (GOLD analysis project Ga0105097, IMG submission 87035) | Freshwater sediment microbial communities from Prairie Pothole Lake near Jamestown, North Dakota, USA - PPLs Lake P7 Core (1) Depth... | ecosystem: Environmental > Aquatic > Freshwater >...
CAGGTTGAATCAAGACGAGGTGCGATCCTTGGCGCCAGCTTCAAGCTTCTGCCTGTTTTCATCTTCCTTATCCCTGGTATGATCGCCTATGCCATGAATGCCAAGGGAATGATCACATTGCCCGATTCTGATTCAGCCTTCGCTGTGCTTGTTAAGGAACTTCTTCCTCTGGGCTTCAAAGGATTGGTTGTGGGAGGCATCCTGGCTGCACTGATGAGCTCGCTTGCTTCATTATTCAACTCCTCGGCAACACTCTTTACAGTAGATTTCTACCAGAAATACCGTCCCCAGGCACCGGAAAAGGAGCTTGTAAAGGTAGGACGGATTGCTACAGTGGTTGTGGTTGTGCTTGGTATTCTGTGGATACCGGTAATGAGGGGACTGGGGAAATTCCTTTATGCCTATCTGCAGGATGTCCAGGCAATGCTTGCACCTGGAATTGCTGCAGTATTTCTGTTAGGGGTCCTGTCGAAGAGAACAACTCCGAAAGCCGGACTTTACGGCCTTCTGATAGGATTCGTTCTTGGCATGACAAGGCTTGGATTCAAGGTCTTTGGCGCCGGTATGAATCAGGATGGTCCTCTTTATTCGGTCTTCTTCAAAATGAACGGTTACAATTATGAGGTAATCCTGTTCTTCGTGGTTATCGTTATGATGATCCTGATAAGCTATTTCACACCCAAGGCTGATCCTGTGGCAATCAAGGGATTGTATGTTGGTTCTGCTACTGCCGAGCAGAAAGCTTTGACAAGAGCCAGTTACAACAACTGGGATCTCTTCTTCTCAGGACTTATAATTGCAGTAATTATAGCATTTTATGCCTATTTCTGGTAGACTGCCTTTAATCGGTTGTGCAGTTATGCAGTTATGCAGTTGTGCAGTTATGCAGTTATGCAGTTATGCAGTTATGCAGTTTTGCGGTTTTGCCTTTATGCCGTTACGTCGAAGCGAAGCGAAGACCCCGACCGCAGCGTCGGGGCCGTTACGCTTTTTCACCCTTTTATATAGATAAATTATGTACAACTTAACCCTCAAGGAGATCTGGTTCGTAACAGGAAGCCAGCATCTTTACGGTCCCGACACACTGCTTCAGGTGGCTGCTGATTCAAGAGCAATTGCTGAAGCCCTCGACAATTCCCCGAAGATGTCTGTAAGGGTAATCTTCAAACCTGTTCTTACAACACCCGATTCAATCCATGAGCTCTGTTCTGAAGCAAACAATAACAGGAACTGTATAGGACTGATCACATGGATGCATACATTCTCCCCAGCAAAAATGTGGATCAGGGGACTTAGCATCCTTAATAAACCCTTTCTGCATTTTCATACCCAGCTCAACAGGGATATTCCGTGGGATACCATCGACATGGATTTCATGAACCTTAACCAATCGGCACATGGCGACCGCGAGTTCGGATTCATCTGCTCCAGGATGCGCCTGAACCGTAAGGTGGTTGTAGGGCACTGGGAGGATCCGGAGACTGTCGACCGCATAGCGGTATGGGCAAGGGCAGCTGCAGCATTCGATGATGCACGCAGTATGAAGATTGCCCGTTTTGGCGATAACATGCGCGATGTTGCAGTAACAGAGGGAAATAAAGTGAGCGCCCAGTTGAAAATGGGATACTCCGTTTACGGATTTGGTATCGGCGACCTTGTGGCTGCGGTTAATTCGGCAACGGATAGCCAGATTAGCGCCCTGATTGAGGAGTACAAGGCTTCCTATAATCTGACAAGGGATGTTGAAAATTCTGATACCCTCAGGGATGCAGCAAAGATTGAAGCCGGAATGACAAGTTTCCTGAAAGCTGGTAATTTCAAGGCTTTCACAACGACATTTGAAGATCTTCATGGTCTGAAGCAATTACCGGGTCTTGCTGTTCAGCGGCTAATGGAAAAAGGGTATGGCTTCGGTGCGGAGGGTGACTGGAAAACCGCTTCCCTTGTCAGATCGATGAAAGTCATGGCATCACGACTTCCCGGCGGCACCTCTTTCATGGAAGATTATACATATCATCTTGACCCTGCCGGTATGAGGGTACTTGGAGCTCATATGCTCGAAGTCTGTCCGTCGATAGCTTCCGACAAACCATATCTTGAGGTCCATCCCTTGTCGATCGGAGGCAAGGCTGACCCGGCAAGGCTGGTTTTCAAATCCGCAACGGGCAGTGCTGTATGTGCCTCACTGATTGACCTTGGGAACAGGTTCAGAATGATTGTAAATAAGGTCGAGGTCGTCGATTGTCCCGATATGCCGAACCTTCCTGTTGCAAGCGTACTGTGGAAACCAATGCCCGACCTGAAGACCGCGGCCGGTGCATGGATCCTTGCAGGAGGGGCTCATCATACCGGTTTCAGCACAGCAATAAATGCAGAATACATCGAAGATCTTTCCGGAATGATGGGGATTGAATATATTCTGATTGATGAGAAATGCGATCTGGCATCATTCAGGAAGGAGATCAGGTGGAACGAGGTTTATTATCATATTTCAGGTAGTACGATCTGACCTGTTACCGGATAGAATGTTTTAAAAGGCTCATCGTCTGAATACTTATTATGAAGCTCTATTCAGGACATCCAAAGCATCTGGTTGCTGTCGATTGCATTGTATTCGGCTATGATATTCTCGAGAAGGAGATCAGGCTTCTGCTTATCAAGAGAAGCTTTGAGCCTGCCAGGGGCAAATGGTCGCTTGCTGGAGGCTTTGTAAGAGAAAAGGAGAGCCTTGACGAGGCTGCTTGCAGGATCCTGTTCCAGCTTACCGGACTCAGGGATGTTTATATGGAACAATCATTTACTTACGGCCAGATTGAAAGGGATCCGGGCGCAAGGGTTATCTCGACATCTTACAGCGCTCTTATTAAGATACAGGACATCGACAGCAGACTTAAAGAGCTTAACGGGGCACAATGGCAGTCGCTTACCCGGTTGCCCCGCCTTATTTTCGATCACAGGGATATGGTTGAAAGGGCCCTGGTTGAGCTTCAGATGCAGGTCAAAGTCAAGCCCGTCGGATTTGCCCTTTTACCGGAAAAATTTACCCTTGTTCAGCTTCAGGACCTTTATGAGGCTATTTATCAGCGCAATATAGACAAACGGAATTTCAGGAAGAAAATATTATCAATGAATATCCTTGAAAAACTGGATGAGAAGGAGAAAGAGACCTCAAAGAAGGGAGCTTTTTATTACAGATTCAATAAAGAACGCTATGAGGTCCACAAAAGACATGGATTTGACTTCAGTCTGGATGTCAATTAGGAGTGACTAAAGTGACTAGAGTGACTAGAGTGACTAGAGTTTGGAGTACTTAAAGTTAGAAGAGTTATGCTGGAGAAATTGAAAGAGACTGTTTTCAGGGCCAATATGGAACTGGTTAAGCAGGGGCTTGTTATCCACACCTGGGGTAATGCAAGCGGGAGGGATCGTGAAAGCGGACTTGTCGTTATTAAACCTTCGGGTATTAGCTATTCGGCAATGAAAGCCGGCGACATGGTTGTCCTCGATCCGGAAGGCAATCTGGTTGAAGGAAGATACAAACCATCAACCGATGCTCCAACGCACATATTCCTTTATAAAACCTGGTCCTCGATCGGAGGAGTGGTTCATACACACTCAGCTTATGCCACTGCATGGGCCCAGGCCGGGAAGGATATACCGCCTTTCGGGACAACCCATGCCGACCACTATTACGGTGAGGTTCCGTGCACCCGCAAACTCCGGAATGATGAGATCAGTAAGGATTATGAGCTGAATACGGGGAGAATTATCGTTGAAAGGCTTGCAATTTCAGATCCCCTGGCAATGCCGTCTGCTTTGGTTAACTGTCATGGACCATTCTGCTGGGGCTTTGATGCTGAAGAAGCCGTATACAACGCAATAGCGCTCGAGGAGATAGCCAGAATGGCATTCTATACAGTACTATTAAATCATACCAAGCCTATTGATCAGAATCTCATCGATAAGCATTTTAAGCGAAAGCACGGGAAGAATGCATATTACGGACAGGTTAAAAAGAAATGAAATCAAATTTCAGACTATGGTGAAAAAATATGTTATAGGGCTCGACTATGGTACCGACTCCGTCCGGTGCGTGGTTGTCGATACAAGCAACGGAGAGACTGCAGGTACTGCAGTATTTGAATATCCCAGGTGGAAACAGGGGCTCTACTGCGAGCCTTCGGCAAACCGCTTCCGGCAGCATCCCCTGGATTATATCGAAGGGATGGAGTATTCAATAAAGGAGGCCCTTAAGGATCTGCCCGGAGAAGTGACAGATAATATCGCAGGCATAACTGTCGACACAACTGGCTCCACTCCTGTTGCTGTCGACAGGGAAGGTGTTCCGCTTTCCCTGAAACCGGGATTCGAAGATGATCCGGATGCAATGTTTGTTTTATGGAAAGATCATACTGCCGTAAGGGAGGCTGCCGAGATCAATGAACTGGCAAGATCGTGGGGAGGAACAGACTATACAAAATTTGAAGGAGGTGTGTACTCCTCAGAATGGTTCTGGGCCAAGATCCTGCATGTAATGCGCTCAAGTGAAAAAGTAAGGGGAAATGCCTTTTCATGGGTTGAACACTGTGACTGGATTCCTGCTTTGCTGACCGGTAATACAGATCCCCTGACTTTGAAAAGAAGCCGTTGTGCGGCAGGACATAAAGCCATGTGGCATGAAGACTTCAATGGCCTTCCCGACGAAAAGTTCCTCGTCATGCTTGATCCCATTCTTGCCGGGCTCAGGGAAAGATTATTCACAAATACATTCACATGCGATGTAAGCGCCGGAACCATGTCAGAAGAGTGGGCCCGCAAGCTTGGCATGCCTGCTGGCGTAAAAGTCGGGACCGGAGCCTTCGATGCTCACCTGGGTGCGATCGGAGGAGAGATAAGTCCATATCAGCTGATAAAAGTAATGGGGACCTCAACCTGCGATATGATTGTTTCACCAATGGATGATGTTGGCGATAAGCTTGTTGCAGGGATATGCGGACAGGTTGACGGATCAATAATCCCGGGAATGCTGGGACTTGAGGCCGGACAATCGGCTTTTGGCGATGTTTATGCCTGGTTCGGGAAACTGCTTATGTGGCCTGTGACAGAAATAATTCAGGGAATGACATGGCTGGATGAGCTGACAAAAAACAGGATCCGTACTGAAACTTCCGACAGGATGATTAATGAGTTAAGCAGACAGGCAGAATCGCTGTCAGATGAGGAGACAGCTATTGTGGCCCTAGACTGGCTCAACGGGAGGCGCACACCCGATGCCAACCAGGAGCTGAAGGGAGCAATAGCCGGACTGTCGCTGGGTTCCGATGCCCCAAGAGTATTTAAATCGCTTGTTGAGGCTACTGCCTTCGGTTCACGTATGATTAATGACCGGTTTGTTTCAGAGGGAGTCAGGATTGACGGCGTGATTGCAATCGGAGGTGTCGCAAAAAAGAGCCCATTTGTAATGCAGATTGTCGCTGATGTATTGAATATGCCGATCAAGGTTGCAAGTTCCGATCAGACATGTGCCCTTGGATCTGCAATGGCCGCAGCGGTAATGGCCGGGATCCACATTGATTTTGAAACGGCGCAGAAAACAATGGGCGGTGGATTTGAGAAAGAGTATAAACCCGATCCTGTCAGAGCCAAAAGATACGAGGAGCTTTATGTAAAGTATAAGAAACTGGGAGCATTTATAGAAAATGAACTTAAATAGCTTTGTGTCCTTTGTGCAAACCTCCGTGTCCTTTGTGGTTAAAAAGAAGTTTACCACGAAGGACACAAAGGAAATCACGAAGGTACACCAGGGAAATATCTTAAATTTAATATACAATCGATATGCGAAAATCACTCTCTTTCTTTTTTGTTTTTCTTTTCCAGATTGGCTTCTTTGCCTCTGCACAAAAAGAGAATCCTTCGACCGTCAACCAGTTTATCGTGGTTGCCAACAATCCCGGTCCGGTTATAAGCAAGGATATCTACGGCCACTTTTCGGAACATCTTGGAAGGTGTATCTACGAGGGCCTCTGGGTGGGGATGGGATCAAAAATCCCGAACACCTATGGCATCAGGAACGATGTCCTTTTTGCTCTTCGTGAGATTAAGGTCCCCAACCTGAGGTGGCCTGGCGGATGCTTTGCCGACACATACCACTGGAGAGATGGTATCGGCCCCCAGGAAAAACGCGCCTCTATTGTCAACACTCATTGGGGCGGTGTAACGGAGGATAATTCCTTCGGCACCCATGAGTTTATGAAGCTGACGGAACTTCTCGACTGCGATGCCTACATAAACGGTAATGTTGGTTCGGGAACTGTAAGGGAAATGGCTGAATGGGTTGAATACCTCACCTCCGACTCCGACAGCCCCATGACAAGGCTTCGCAAGGAAAACGGCAGGGAACAGCCCTGGAAAGTAAAATACTGGGCAATAGGGAATGAGAACTGGGGATGCGGCGGAAACATGACAGCCGAATTCTATACGGATGTGATGAGGCAGTTCTCGACATACCTAAATAATTATGGAGGTAACCGGCTTTACCGGGTGGCCTGCGGACCTTCCGATTATAATGTGGCCTGGACCGAAACCCTCATGAAGGATCCCGGATCGCGAGGGAGATTCCAGGGATTGTCGATCCATTATTATTCGGTTCCCGATGGCTGGAACAGAAGTAAAGGGTCCGCTACAGTATTTGATGAGGATCGGTGGTTCAAGACAATGAGGGCAAACCTTCAGATGGATGAGATAATCAGGGGACATGAGGCAATTATGGACCGCTATGACCCGCGCAAGACCAAGGGACTTGTGGTTGATGAATGGGGCAACTGGTATGACGTTGAGCCGGGTACCAATCCGGGGTTCCTCTACCAGCAGAATACCCTCCGGGATGCCGTGACTGCCGCAATACACCTGAATATTTTCAACCAGCATGCCGAAAGGGTAAAGGTGGCGAACCTTGCCCAGATGGTCAATGTGCTGCAGGCGGTGATACTTACAAAGGAGGAAAAGATGGTACTTACGCCGACCTATCATGTTTTCAGGATGTTCAGGGTGCATCAGGAGGCCCGGCTGCTGAAGACCGACCTGAAATGCGAGGATTATGCTTTGGGTGAAGGTAAAATTCCGGCTGTATCAGGTTCTGCATCGGTCGACAAAGACGGGAAAGTCCACATTTCACTTGCAAATCTTAATCCGAACAAATCGATCGTGATTACCTGTCCGGTGATTGGCGATACTTTTAAAAAAGTTACCGGTGAGGTGCTGACTTCGAATGCAATGAATGCCATGAACACCTTTGAAAATGGCGATGCGGTCAAGCCGGCAGCTTTTAATGGATTTGCTTACAAAGATGGTGTTCTGACTGTAACTATGCCATCGAAGTCGGTGGTTGTTCTGGAGTTGACAAAATAACATGCATGAAAAAACTAATTTATCTGTTTTGTGGAGCATCCGTTTTTATGATTTTACATGGATGCACCGAGAAATCTGATGCCGATTACCCTATCCGGCCGGTGCCTTTTATGTCAGTAAAACTGACCGATAATTTCTGGGCTCCAAGGATCAAAAAGAATGCTGATGTAACTATCCCTATCGCATTTTCATACTGCGAATCGTCGGGAAGGGTAAAAAACTTCGAAATTGCCGGAGGACTCGACACCGGAACCTTTAAAACCATTTATCCTTTTGATGATTCCGATGTCTTTAAGATTATCGAAGGTGCCGCCTATTCCCTGCAGACCTTCCCTGATCCGAAACTGGATGCATATCTTGATACACTGATATGGAAAATCGGCCTTGCGCAGGAGGATGACGGATACCTCTACACAAACCGTACGATCGCTGAAATGCATGGAGGAAAAGGTCTGCATGAATGGGCAAGCACCAACAGGTGGGAGCTCGATTCAATCCTCAGTCATGAACTCTATAACCTGGGACATCTTTATGAGGCTGCCGTGGCACACTACCAGGCGACCGGAAAGCGCTCATTGCTCGACATAGCGATTAAATCTGCCGGCCTGGTGGATAAGGACTTTGGTCCGGAAGGCGAAAAAGTCTACCCCGGTCACCAGGTGATTGAAATGGGACTTGTAAAGCTCTACAGGGCGACGGGGGAGAAGAAATATCTTGACCTTGCCAGATTTTTTCTTGATATCAGAGGTCCAAATGGAGACGCATATAATCAGGCTCATAAAAGAGTGGTTGACCAGACTGAAGCAGTCGGCCATTCCGTAAGGGCCACCTATATGTATTCAGGAATGGCTGATATAGCAGCTATAGAAAAAAATGATGAATATCTGAATGCGATAACTAAGATCTGGGAGGATATAGTTTATGGAAAAATATACCTGACTGGCGGGATCGGTGCAACCGGAGGTAATGAGGGATTTGCCGATCCATATGTTCTGCCGAATATGTCGGCCTATTGTGAAACATGTGCTTCGATCGGGAATATCTTTACTAATCACAGGCTCTTCCTTCTTCATGGCGACGGCAAGTACATTGATATTCTTGAGAAGACATTGTATAATTCGATGCTTTCGGGAGTATCTCTTTCGGCCGACAGGTTTTTTTATCCCAATCCTCTTGAATCGAATGGCCAGCACGAAAGGCAGGCATGGTTCGGCTGTGCATGCTGCCCATCGAATGTGGCACGATTTGTCCCTGCAATACCTGGATATGTTTATGGCACAACAAAGAACGAATTGTATGTGAATCTGTATATTTCAAACGACGCCTATATTGAATTGGGCAACAAAAAAATCAGTGTATCACAGAAGGCTGATTTTCCATGGGACGGGAAAGTGGAGTTAACAGTTAATCCTGAGGTTCAGGCAAAATTTAAAATAAAGCTCCGTATCCCGGGATGGGTCCGGAATGAAGCGATTCCGGGAGGTCTATACAAATTTGCAGATCAGAATAATGCCGGCTATGCAATTTCAGTCAATGGTGAAACCCTGTCTCCTGAAATTCTGGATGGCTATGCCGTAATAAACAGAAGATGGGGAAAGGGTGATAAAATAAACCTCGAGCTTCCGATGCCTGTACGCACTGTTGTTGCTGACGGGAGGATTAAGGATGATATTGATAAAATGGCTGTCCAGAGGGGTCCGGTAATCTATTGCGCCGAATGGCCCGATAATAACGAAGGGAAAGTGCTTAACCTTGTAATTGATGAAGGTTCATCCTTTACAACTGAATTTGTTCCCGGATTGCTTGAAGGAACACAGGTAATTAAAACCTCCGGGTTCCAAACAAGAAAGACAATTGAAGGAGGAATTGAGACTTCAGAAAAAGAGGACGTTACGCTGATCCCTTATGCTTTATGGAATAACAGGGGACCGGGTCAGATGATGGTATGGCTTCCCCTGAAAGCCGAAAGCGCCCGGCCTCTGCCGGCCCCAACAATTGCCTATCGCAGCAAACTGACTGGAAACAAGGTAGAGACAGGTCTCAGACCTGTCTCTACCTCTGCCGTAAATGATCAGATTGAACCTGCGAATTCAAATGATCGTTCGGTTTCGTATTATCACTGGTGGCCCGACAGGGATCAGTGGGTTTACCTGCAGTACGATTTTGAAAAGCCGGAGACAATCTCAAAAACCAGGGTTTACTGGTTTGACGATGGTCCGGATGGGGGTTGCAGGATCCCTGATGAATGGGAAATACAATATAAGGCCGGAAACGTTTGGAAACCGGTTAAAATTGCCGATGTAGAGACGGGTCTCAGACCCGTCTCTACAAATTCATACCCAATAACAAAAAACGGTTGGGATTCAATTGAATTTGAACCGGTAAAAACATCCGGATTAAAATTAAGGGTGAAATTGAACAAGGAATTTTCAAGCGGATTATATGAATGGATTGTTGAATAATTGTTGTTGTAGAGACAGGTCTGAGACCTGTCTCTACGGTATGTTTTGCGTATTTTTTATCATTGCGTTTATTTGTATTCAATGCGGCAATGTAGAGACAGGTCTGAGACCTGTCTCTACCACCACCACAACAACCGTAAACACAATATATATTGATTCCCATACAGGCAACGACAATAATCCCGGAACCATAAAAAAACCAATAAAAACGATTTCCGAAATAAATGATCGTCTGCAGACAAAACCCGCAAACATATTTTTTGCCGGCGGCCAGGTTTTTGACGGTACGTTGCTGCTGAAAAACATTCAGGGGACTGATTCAGTCCCGGTCGTAATAGGTTCATATGGTAAGGGCAGACCAGTCATCAGCGGTGGCAACAATGAGGCAGTACGTATTGAGAACTGTAAAAATATACGTATAACCGGATTTACCCTTATGGGCAGCGGACGCAAGGAAGGAAACACCAAAAACGGACTTCAGATTCTTAGGTGTAACAACTGCCTTGTTGAGGATATCCATGCTGAGGGATTTCAGAAATCGGGAGTGGATCTTTACAACTGCATGAAGATTGATGTTCTGAATGTCACAGCTGAAGGAAATGGTTTCTGCGGGATAAATGTGATGGGCTCGAGTCAGGATTCTTCAGGGAATATCCTGATCCGCGACTGTAAGGCTGAAAATAATCCGGGTGACCCGACTATCCTTGATAATCACAGCGGGAACGGAATTCTTGTGGGTGTTTCCGACAGTGTCACTATCGATCATTGCACTGCGACCAACAACGGATGGGATATGCCCCGCCAGGGGAACGGACCGGTGGGCATATGGGCCTGGATGAGCCATCACGTTACCATCCAGTACTGCATCAGTTATAAAAACCGGACTTCAAAAGGAGGAAAAGACGGTGGCGGATTTGATCTTGACGGCGGTGTCACGAATTCTCTCATACAATATTGTCTCTCATATGAAAATGAAGGTGCAGGATATGGATTGTTCCAGTATCCGGGCGCATCAGATTGGTCAAACAATATTATCCGCTATTGCATCAGCATAAACGATGCACATACAACTGAAGGGGCTGGCAGCTTTTTCATCTGGAACGGCTCAGGCGAAAGCAGCCAGCTGACCAATTGTTATATTTATAACAATGTGGCGGTCAGTACATCAGCGCCAATAATAAGTTTCGAGAATGCCTCGGAGCATAAGAACTTCCTTTTCTGCAACAATATCTTCATCGGAACCGGGAAAATGATTTCCGGCAGGAACAGTGGCAGCAGTGTCACCGATAACATCTGGAAATCTACATCCGACAAGGTTCTGCAAGGGCCGCTTGTTTCTGGTATAACAGATCCGTATAAACTTAATAATCTTACCGGATTAATGCTTCAGCCCGGAACAAAATTAAAGGACAGCGGCATTCAGATCCTTTCAATGTACGGTTATGATCCGCCATCCTTGGATTTCTTCGGAAATCCGGTTCCGCAGGGCTCAGCCCCTGATCCGGGGATCCATGAATTGAATGATTAACATAGTACTTTATTGATGTTAGAATAATACCAAAGTTTATGAAATCGCGAATCCCAAACTTAACGATCCTGATTGCTTTATTAGCATGCTTTTTGGTTCAGGAAGCAATTGCACAATCCTATGTCAAAAATCTTGCTAATGTCGCGACAGCATCAACTTCGGCGCGATATGGTACCGCTCCTGCTTTCCTCAATGATGGCATGATACCTGCCAATGCGCCAGGAACCCGGACCGGAGGCAACCGTCCACCGCAGAGGCTTTCAAATCAATGGGTGCAGTATGAATGGAGGCAGCCTGTAACAACCAGCGGGGTTGCTGTTTACTGGTGGAATTCCGGTAACACAGTGAGGCTTCCCCAGGCTTACAGGATAAAATACTGGGATGGGAATGACTTTGTACCTGTCAAAAACGTTACAGGTCTGGGTCTGGAAAACGGCAAATATAATGTTACAACGTTTGAGCCGGTTCAGACAACCAGACTGAGGCTTGAGGCTGATTCTGCCGAAAGGTTCCCCGGAACTTTGCCTGAATGGCAGGTATTCCAGACAGAGAATACCCCGAACCATCCTCCTGTTGCAATTGCAGGTCCTGACCGTTCGGTGATCCTGGGAGGAAAAACATATCTGTCGGGTAAAACAAAATCAGTAACCCCTGTCACAAAAATTGCCTGGAAAAAGGAATCAGGACCTGGTAATGTTGTTTTTGGTAAACCCGATGACCTTATAACTACTGCCTCATTTACAGCATTGGGCGAATATATCCTGAGCATAACCGCCGAGGAGGGTGATCTCTCTTCAATCTCGGAGCTCAGGGTTAAAGTGACTCCACCACCCCCAGCGGAACGGCTCGACGTTGTTTATACCAAGAGGTATAGAATTGACAGCCCATTATGGAATGCCCGCGCCAGGGCAATGATGGTAAGCTGGATACCATGGTGCATCAGTCAGATTGAACGTGCCGATCTTACCCTGGGCGAGGGAGGATTGGACAACTTTCTTGAAGCAGGCAAGGCTCTGAGGGGACAACCTCACGGAAAACATAAAGGTTACGTTTTCTCAAATGCCTGGGTTCACCAGACAATCGAGTCGATGAGCATCGCCCTGATGATAGATCCGATGGGTGACAAAGATATTATCTCTGCCCAGGAGAAAATGAAAGCCACCATTGAAAAGTGGATCCCCATCATACTCGCTGCCCAGGAACCTGATGGTTACCTTCAGACTGCCTATACACTCCGGGATACTGCCCGGTGGAAATCCAGATGGGCCCCTGAAACAAGGGGAAACCATGAAGGCTATGTTGCTGGCTATTTCATTGAATCTGCAATAAATCACTATACCCTTACCGAAGGCAGGGATAAACGCCTGTACAATGCGGCCAAAAAGCTTGCCGATTGCTGGGTAGCCAATATCGGTCCTGGAAAGAAGAATTGGTACGACGGGCACCAGGAGATGGAACAGGCTCTCGTTCGTTTCGGTCGTTTTGTGAATGATATGGAGGGTGACAATCATGGCGACAGATATATAAGCCTGGCAAAATTTCTCCTCGACAACCGTAAGGATGGCAGTGAATATGATCAGAGCCATGTCCCGGTTCAACAGCAATATGAAGCTGTAGGTCATGCCGTAAGGGCAGTGTACAACTATTCCGCAATGGCTGATGTTGCGGCCGAGACAGGTGATGTGGATTACGGAAGCGCTGTTATCTCATTGTGGGATAACATAGTGAATAAGAAATATTACCTGACCGGAGGAATCGGCAGCGGGGAGACATCTGAGGGATTCGGACCGGATTATTCGCTTGGGAACAATGCTTATTGCGAATCTTGTTCCACCTGCGGACTGATATTCTTTCAGTATAAGATGAATCTGGCTTACCACGATGCAAAATATGCCGATCTTTATGAAGAATCGATGTACAACGCTCTGCTGGGCTCCCTTGATTCCCAGGGGAAAAACTTTTATTATGACAATCCGCTCAATTCTGGCCAGTCGCGCTATTCATGGCATGTTTGTCCCTGCTGTGTCGGGAATATCCCGAGGACACTTCTGATGATACCCACCTGGACATATGTCAAGGGAAAGGATGGACTATATGTCAATATGTATATCGGAAGCACAATTAAGGTCGAAAAGGTTGCCGGCACAGACGTGGAAATGATTCAGAAAACCGATTATCCCTGGAGCGGAAAAGTATCGCTTGTCGTAAATCCGGCCAAACCGTCTAAATTCACAATATATATCAGGGTGCCTGACCGTGCAACAAGCAGCCTTTATACAGGGGTTCCTGCAGTTAAAGGTTTGAAGGCTTTATCAGTTAACGGCAAGCCAGTTACGCCGAAAATTGTTAATGGTTATGCAGAAATCAATCGTGACTGGAAAGCCGGTGACAGAATAGATCTTGAATTGCCAATGGAAATCCAGTTTGTGACTGCCGACGAAAGAATTGCTGCTGACAGGGGAAGGGTGGCAATCAAGTATGGTCCGCTGGTTTATAATGTCGAAAAAGCAGATCAGCCTGATATTGATAAATACATAGGTACCGGGCCTCTTTCGATAGAATGGAAAAAAGATCTTCTGGGAGGAGTATTGGTAATCAACGGCAAATGGTCCGATGGATCTCCCCTGGTGGCAATTCCGAATTATGCACGCAATAACCGGAACACTGTAAAATCGACAGATAAGCCTGAAAGGCCGAATCCTGGAGATGGATCAAATGTATGGATCAAAAAAGATATGTAATTACATTGTAATTACATCGGATCACAGCTGTATAATCAGAAATAATATAAGATCTGCTTTCGCTAAACAGAGGATAATATCGAATACCTTAATTTTTTGTTTTGTCATTTCATTTTATTAAGGCAGGAAAGCTGAAATGTTTGTTGACAACCTGACGAAAACCACAATTAATATGAAGAGATCATTTCTGTTTACCGGATTTCTGTTTGCCGGATTACTGTTTTGGATACAGCCATGCTTTCCCCAGCAGCAATCCTTCACCCTGAACAAACTGGAGTATTTCGAAAGAGGCGGTGTCAATGTCATGGCTTTCCAGGATATTTATCCCGAAGGCCACCAGGGAGGTGTGGCAGTGATAATGCACGGAAACCGGCTTGCAACAAATGGCGACATCCGGCTCGATGAGACACCGGGGCAATGGCAGCCTATCCCGAAGCAGCTTGAAAGGAAGATCGACTCTGCCGGAAATTCGATTACAGTCAGGCTTGCTTACCCTGATCCTGCAATAAACCGGAAAGGGTTCAATCCGATCGAATATCCCGACCTGAATCTAAGCTATACAGTCAATGTAAAAGCTCAGGGCGAATCCATTCTGGTCACTGTCGATCTCGATAATCCGGTCCCAAAGGAATTCATCGGGAAAGTAGGCTTCAATATGGAACTTTTCCCGGGAGTGCTTTTCGGCAAGAGCTGGTATATGGACAAGCAGACCGGAATTTTCCCAAGACAGGCTAACGGACCTGCCATGGAAGACAGCAAAGGCGAAATTGTTGCGGCTCAGCCGATGGCAACCGGCAGGAAACTGGTCGTGGCCCCTGAAAGCGACCTTTTAAGGATGTCGGTCGAGTCAAAAACCGGGGATCTCCAGCTTCTCGACGGAAGATATGTTCATAACAATGGCTGGTTTGTAGTGCGGTCGGTTGTTGCGGAAGGAGCTTCAAAGAATGCGGTTGAATGGATAATCACACCAAATTCAGTACCGGGCTGGAAGAGCGCCCCCGTAATTCATGTTTCACAAATAGGCTATCACCCTAATCAGGAAAAGGTTGCCATTATTGAAACAGATAAAAATGAAACCAAAATAACAGATCCGGTCCTGGTGCGTATTGGCGAAAACGGAAAAAACACACCGCTGACTTTGGGCAAGGCTTCTTCATGGGGCTCTTTTCTGAGGTATAATTATTTGAAATTCGATTTTTCATCTGTTAAAGATGCCGGTCTTTACTTTATTAAATATGGCAATGAACAGTCGCAACCCTTCAGGATTGCGCCGGATGCCTTCAGCCGCAATGTATGGCAGCCAACACTGGAGTATTTTCTTCCGGTTCAGATGTGCCATATGAGGGTGAACGAGAAATATCGTGTATGGCACGGGTTGTGCCACATGGATGATGCAAGAATGGCTCCGACTGACTATAATCATTTTGACGGATACATCCAGGGCAGCTCAACGCTTACCGGTTTCAAACCTGGCGATCATGTTCCCGGACTTAATGCCGGCGGCTGGCACGATGCCGGTGACTATGATCTCAGGGTCGAATCACAAAGTGGCGAGGTTTATATTCTTGTAATGGCTTATGAAGCATTCAATATTGATTATGATGAAACTTCAATAGATCAGAAAACCCGGATTGTTGAGATACACCAGCCCGACCGAAGACCTGACCTGCTTCAGCAGATCGAGCACGGGGTCCTTTCTGTGGTTGGCGGCTACAAAAGCCTCGGAAGGCTTTACAGAGGGATAATTTGTCCGGAAAAAAGGCAGTATGTAATGTTGGGTGACGGATCGACAATGACCGACGGACTTGTCTATTACAAGGAACTTACAGCCGGGGCTCGGACCGGTACATCTTCTTCCGTTCATGATGACCGGGGGGTTTTTACGGAGAATAATCCGGCACGCGAACTATCGGCTGCGGCTCATCTGGCAGCTGCATCAAGGGCTCTCAAAGGATTTAATGACACTCTGAGCATTCAGTGCCTTGATGTTGCCAAAGCCATATACTCGCATGACTATAAGCTTACAGGGAGGGCAATAAACTCAAAGATCCATGCTGCATCGGAACTTTTGATCACAACGGGCGAAGAACAATACAGGAATTTTATCATTCAGAATGAAACGTCAGTGATCAGGAGTATCCGTGATCTTGGCTGGCTTATCGGAAGAGCTCTTCCGGAGATAAAAAGTAACGAATTCACATCTGCTGTGAAAAATGCAGCAAAGGGCTTATCGGAAGAAATAATGAAGCAGGCATCTGAAACACCCTTCGGGGTTCCCTACCGACCCAATATCTGGGGAGCCGGTTGGGATATCCAGTCATTTGGTGTCAGGCAATACTTCCTGCACAAGGCATTCCCTGATTTATTCCCGTCAGACCCTATCTTCAATGCACTTAATTTCATACTGGGTGTTCATCCGGGAGAAAACACATCCTCCTTTGCTTCAGGTGTGGGGGCAAGGTCAACAATAGTTGCATATGGTGTGAACAGGGCCGACTGGTCGTATATTCCGGGCGGTGTCTCATCAGGTACCGCCCTGATCCGACCCGATTTCCCGGAGCTTCTCGACTGGCCATATCTCTGGCAGCAGCAGGAATATGTGATGGGAGGAGGTGCGACTAACTTTATGTTCCTGGTCCTTGCAGCCGACAAACTTTTAACAGAAGGCTCTAGATAAGGATCATGAGGGCAGTTTTTAGATTGACTCAATGATAGCATGTTTCAAAATTCTGCAGGAATAATGTAGATTTGCCACTGATGTCAGCTACTCGTATTTATGGAGAAAAAAAATGTAGTAAAATATGCAGAATACATTTTTTCCGGAGTTTTTTTTGCCGGAATATTTGTCTTTTTTACATTCTTCTACAACAGCCATCTCCATTTTGAAGAACAGTTTCAGCTTTTCCTTCTGACAGACAGCTATTTTTTTGAAAAGATGGGTTTCCCCGGAGGCTTTTCTGGCTGGATCGGAGGATTTCTTACCCAGTTTTATTACCTCTCCTGGGCCGGACCCCTTGTTATTGCCGGTTTGCTCTTTGCTCTGCAGCGGGTTACCAGGCAGCTATTAAATACAATCAATTCAAATCCTTTGTTGTTTCCCCTGAGCTTTATCCCATCCCTGCTGGCCGGATTGATTCTTTGCAATTAGTTTTATCCTTTGTCAGCCATTACAGGATTCCTTCTTGCAATGCTTGTAGGGCTTGTATACATCAAAATAGTTAATGTCACGAACAGATTTATAGCAGGACTTTTCCTTATCCCCCTTACTTACTGGCTGGCAGGCGGTTCATTTATAGGCCTTCTGCTTTTGATGCTTACATATGAATTTCTGCTGTATCTGAGATCACGCAGAAAGAGAACCCTGGATCCTGAACCTTCACCTGCACACAATATTAAGGGATTGTATTCCATTGCCTTCATCCTTATTGCTGCAGGGATACCTCTCCTTGTAAGACAATATC
>Ga0105097_10000515_pt1 | contig 17578 bp, 16 predicted proteins | sample PPLLak12cMay2015_FD_87035 | JGI IMG/M metagenome (GOLD analysis project Ga0105097, IMG submission 87035) | Freshwater sediment microbial communities from Prairie Pothole Lake near Jamestown, North Dakota, USA - PPLs Lake P7 Core (1) Depth... | ecosystem: Environmental > Aquatic > Freshwater >...
CTCTTTCCATGTGTTGAATTTCTCATCCCATCTCTTCCCGGTTCATTGAACCATGGATCTTCAACTAAAATTTGCGATTGAACTGATAGTAGTAATTGAAATATTGTTGATGTTGTAGGATTCCAGTTTTCGCTATTACCCTGTTTCTTATCACCCCATGTTCCAATTAATGATAAGCATACTTTACCATCAGCATATAAATTAGGATTACATCTTTTCCCGCCATGATTGATAAATTGGATATTCGGATTTTCATTTGGATAATTTGTTGGAATATAAATATCAAATAGATAACACCCATTTTCATATGGTGTATCTTTTGGTCCCGTTATCAATGCTCTCATTATTGATAAATTATTAGGATCAAAACGAATAAATATCGATGCATCGTAATTAGTTGGTAAATCTGAATTTAATGATGATAATTCGGCATTAATTCTCATGATTGTTTGTTTTGTCATTGGAGCATTATTTTTGAGTTTGGATGAATAATAATAATAATTTCCAGAAATATCAGCTTCGGCAAAACGATACTTACTTAAAATATTTTCATATATTTTTTTATTATCTAAAATAACTATTTCATTCTGTTTATTTTCAATAATTTCATTTTGATTATCGCGCCAACATTCGTCAATAGTTTTCTTTAATTGTTGAAACATCGCATGAATAGTTAAATCTTTGCAATTCTTAATTGTAATATCTAAATTATCGATACAATTTTTCAATGTTCTACTATTATATCGAATTTTCAAAATTGTTTGGATATGTTTTATGGACAAATTTGACAAAATATAAATTACATTTGCATAGACATGTGTATAATTAATTAAATCAATACTTGTTGTTTCTGTTAAAAATTTAATAATACATCTTGGAAATTCTGATACAATACAATAGTTCATATTTTTATCATCTTTCAAAATATTTTCTTTAATATCCAATAATATAAAATTTATCATTTCGTATTTTTCAGAATTTTGTTTAACATAATTATTAACATCCCATTGTTTAACTAATCCGGCTGCATATCCAATTCCGGTATTTGTTTTTTTAGTGGATTGTTGTGGTGTTATTGTTTTATTTTCGAACAATTCTGAAGGATATTTTTCCATATTTAATATTTCCATAAAATTACTAATAGCTGTTGTCATTTGTTGATTCTCAATATTTAATGTATCAATCCTTCCATATTCATTAATGATATTATACAATTTTTCCATAATAGCTGGAAGACTACTATTTTTAGTCCAGTTACTTTGACTGAATAATTTATTTTGTTTCAGTAAATTATGAAAATTATTCATTAAATTTGGTGTAATCTCGGTAATTTGTGGTGGTTGAAATGGAAATGATTTTTGTGAAAATATAATTCGCATTTTTATTTCGTAATTATTTAAAAATGGATTCGAAAAATTATGAAATACTACTATCCAGTTTTCAATATCATTATTTTCTAAAACAATTTTAATATTCTTTGATTTTTCATTAATATCAACGTAATCTGTAATTAGAAAATCATTGTAATTCTTGGTATTTTGTCTTATGTTTTTTTCTATTTCCATCATTTTCACTTCATCATTATCAAATAAATAATATTTAATTAATTTAATAATATCAAAAATTGTAATAGTATTGTGTTTCATCCGACAAAATGCATTAATTTTATGAATTTTCGGAGAACATAAATCTGTTTTTACTAAGAGAAATTCTTTTTCTAAAGTCTCAATTATAATTTTTGGATAATTATTGTAATTCATCTCCACAGAATTATTTAAAAATTTATATGAATTTCTTTCAAAATCTGCCATTTTAATTGGTATATTTTAAAAACTTCAATAATATTATTTAATTATTCGTTTTTCATTTTTTTATTATCCGTAATTCTTTTTGTTTTATATTTAATGTCTAAAACAGGGGTTAATAAAAATATTAAAATTCGTTTTTTTTCCAATTTATATAGTAATTATATATCAATATGCCGGAAACACTAGAAGAACTCAACCTCAACCTCAACAACCTCCTAAACCTCGAAGGTGGCAAACCAAAGAAAGCCTCCAAGAAGGTAAGCAAGAAAGCCTCTAAGAAATCCTCAAAGAAGGCTTCCAAGAAAGCCTCCAAGAAACTCCGTGGAGGAAAAGCCAAGAAAGCCTCCAAGAAGGTAAGCAAGAAATCCTCAAAGAAGGCATCCAAGAAAGCCTCCAAGAAGGTATCCAAGAAACAACGCGGAGGATGCCAACTAGAAGGTGGAAAACCAAAGAAAGCCTCAAAGAAAGCACCCAAGAGAGCCTCAAAGAAAGTCTCAAAGAAATCCTCAAAGAGACACTCAAAGAAACATTAAATAACTAATTTAATGTTATTTGAATAAAATTAAATTTTTTAAATAATAATTTTTTAATTATTATTTATTTCATATATGTTTATTTTCAAATAATAAATTGATTCCATAAAATATATGGATTTTACAATTGAAGATAAAAATAATATATCGTATATTAGCATCGGTTTGATGTCTTTATTTTACGAAAAATCAATGATCGAAAGAACATTAATATTGGAAAATAATAATGAAAATTCCAATGGATTATATTTACAAAAATTAATCAATAATAATTTTATTCAATATATAAGAAATAATTTATCTATATCATATCATTTATTAAATGAAATTAGAGTTTGTGCACTTACATTAGGTTGGAAAAATAGTAATAATATTACAGAATGTTTTAAATTTTATGACCCAAATGATTTCATTATTTTCTTATTCAAATTAATTAATTTTGTTCCTTATGAAATTTCATCGACTTCGCAAAATATTTCCAATTATGTTATAAAATTATCATCTAAAAATGATATTCAATCATCATATAATGAATGGAATAAACAAAATATCATTAATAATATTCCAATTTGTATTATGTTTGAAATTAAAAATATTAGTGACAAATTTAATATTAATAAAAACATATCTTTATTTCCAAAAACTCATCAGTATTCCAATTTAAAATGGGCTTTTAATAGTTTATTTTATCACACCAAAAATAATGAATATAAAACCATTCTATTCAAAAATAATACTTTGGTTTCATTTACTCCAAATCAATTTCCATGTTTAAAAACTGTGGAATCATTAAATTTAAATAATCTTAAAAATACAACCATTTATATTCTCTATCATAAAACTCCATCAATTTAGAATAGATTTATAAAATCATTATTAAAAATGATTTTAGTTTAAAAAAATATTAAATTTGAAATTCATGTGGTTGAACAGTTGTTTGCTGACGTTGAACATGTAGTGGTGCTCTAACACCAAATTTTCTAGTGAGTGGTAGTCTTCTCTTGGTTACTGTTACTTTAACATCATCGGAAAATACTAGTTCTCTCTTGGTTAGAACTGTATTAAAATCTTCATAATTTGTAAATACAACCATTGCTGTTCCCTTAAATACTTTAGTAACAAAATTGAAATCTCTCTTTACACTATCAACTTTGCCAAATTGGGAAAACATATCAAAAAGCATTTGTTCTGTTAGTGCTTCCGGAACATTCATAACATGAATTTTATAAAACTTTTGTTGATTAACATAATCAGACATCTGGAGTTTTCTTCCATTAAAAATTACTTCCTGTTTCTTAAATGCTTCCATACTCTCTTGTGTTAGTAGAGTTACAAATCCAAATCCTTGATTAACTTCACTAGTTGATTTCTTAACTAGTCTTACATCTTTAAGACTTGATGGAGATAATGCCATCATAAAATTTCTAAATTCCTCTTCTGTGCAATTGTATGGAACATTGCTAACGAATAACTTGAATTCTCCTTCCATATTTATTTACAGTTTATACTCTATTATATTTTTTAATCTTTATATATTTTATAAATAAATTTTTTTAATCTTCTGAAATATATTCTTGCGCAAATTCACATATTTCAAGGTGTCCAGCTTTTGCTGCAATATCATACATGCTATCAAAATTATCTGCTCCACATTCTATCAATAAATCACATATTTCAATATGTCCAGCGTTTGCTGCTTCTTCTAGCATCTTATTAATATTCGTGACTCCATATTCCAATGCTAATTCACATATTGAAAAATGTCCTGCTTTTGTTGCTTCTTTAAGCATAGCATTAAAATTAGTTGCTCCCCATTCTACAGCTAATTCACATAATTCATCATTTCCTCCTTGCGCTGCTCCTTCTAGCATCCAATCAACTATATCTTCATCCAATTCTTGAGCCAACTCACATATTTCCAAATGTCCCTCTTTAGCTGCTTCCCACATCATCCATTTAATTTCAGTTGCTCCCCACTCTATTGCTAAATTGCATAAATCTATATGTCCTCCTGCAGCAGAATTTTTAAGCATCCAATTAAAATTATCTGCTCCAAATTCTTTTGCTAATTCACATACTTCTTCATATCCTTCCTTAGCAGCTTCCAAAAGCATCAAATTAAAATTATCTGCTCCAAATTCTTTGGCAAACTTACATAATTCAATATTTCCTTTTTTAGCAAATTTAATTAAAATATTATTTTTTTGTTCTAATGATAATTTATTAAATTTTTGATTTATTATTGGCTTTATTTGTTGATAGTAAAATTTATTAGTTTGAGATAAATTACTTAATTCATCAATATCTAAGAAGCTATAAAATTTAGATAATATATAATTGTCTAGTTTATTCATCTTTCTTTATTGATTTTATTAGTTTTAATATTATCATAATAAATAAATTTCAATTTTTTATTTTTCGATTGTATCATTACTTATTAAACCTAGCGTTTTTCAACTTGGATTTTTTTAAAAAATAATATATATGTTGGTCGAGAAACTTTGGAATAACGAAATAACTGTTGATATAGTTAAAAAAATGATTTATACATCAATCAAAACATATAAAAATAAATTAAAAACTGATTTAACTATAAGCGATAATCGAAATTCATTATTGGCTTTTATTTCAGATGATATTTATGAATTTGATTGTATTTCCAGATTTTCTCGTTTGATGATTGAATTGGGAATAAATCAAAATAATTGGAAACAATTATTAGATATGATACATCAATATAATAATCATATTATGAATAATGAGAATATTTATAAAATTTTAACAACATTAATTCAATATTATCAAAAAAATTCAGATGAATATAAATTTATTAATAAAATAATTAATAGTTCTCATAAAGCTGGTATTACTATGCATGATCAACGTTTTAAAGAAATAAATAATAAAATTGACTTAATTCAATCTAAATTAATTTCAGATTTCTCCAAAAATATTCCAACAATTGTTTTAAATCAATCTGAAATTATCGGAATTCCATCAGAATTTATTGAAAAATATTTTAATTCGACAACTAAAAATTATGAAATTCATTTAGATCGGCAAACTTACAATTTATTTCATAAATTTATTAATAATTCTAATATCAGAAAAAAAATAGATGATATGATTTGTCAATCTTATAAAAATAATATCCCAAAATTAGTTTATTTATTCATCTATAAACAGGTGAAAGCAAATATGTTAGGTTTTGAATCATATATAAATTATTTAACATCATATTCATCAAATACTATTAAAAATATTATTGAAAATATTATTATTGAATTAGAGAAAAGGTGTGATCTAGAAATTGATATTCTTTCACAAATGAAAATGAAATATGAAAATAACAATGTTTTAAATAGTTGGGATATAGTGCATTATATTAATAAATGGAAAATGTTATATGGTGTAATCGAAAATGATATTATGCCTTATTTTGAAATTAATTATACTGTATCACAAATAATGTTAATTATGTCAAAATTATTCTCAATTCAATTCATTAAAAAAAATAAACCGGAACAACACGCTATTCTTCTTCAAAATATGAATGTTTATCGTATAGTTCAAAACAATCAACAAATTGGAGAATTGGTTTTAGATTTGTTTTCTAATCCAAATAAAAATACAGGAGTTCAAACTGTGTGTATTAATAATAAATGTTTGTATCCAAATGAGAAAAATAATAAAACAGTTTTATCAATTGTATTATGTATGAATTTAAACAAGAAAGAACCAACTCTTTTAACACTATCTGATTTATCAACATTATTTAATGAATTTGGTAAAGTAATTTATTTTATTTCCAATTTTTCCAGATTTAATTTATTTGGCGGAATGTATTCGAATATTGAAGTAGTTGATACTATCGGTAAATTTATCGAATTAATATTCTTTAATAAATCAACTTTAATGGAAATTTCTAAACATTACCAAACAGGAATTCAAATTACAGAATTTTTAATTGATAAAATTATTAATCATCGTAAACTAGATTATGGTATCGCTTATAAATATCAATGCCTATACAGTTTATATGATTTATACGTTCATTCAAATGAAGATTTCATTAATGATTGTAAAGGAATTATGAAATTAAAAGATATTAATATGCAACGTGAAAATATGTTTTCATTTATGTCTGAAATTTACAATACGTTTTACAATGAAATTTTCAATAATGGAAATAATAAAATTATGAAGGATAAAAATCATTTCCATCCTATTTTATGGACTTATTTATTCAATGGTTGTGAAAATATACATTTCCTTAAAATTCTATCAGATATTCATGCTCATGAACTATTTAAAATTTATTCGGAAACAAATAATAAAATAAATTTTCTCCAAAAATTAATGGACTTTTTATCAAAATCAACAACTACAGAAATAATTAATATAGAAGAATTTACTAAACGTCATATTTCTTCATCTCATATGTTAGATTATTTTGGTTTAAAACACGATGATACATTACTCAGTTTATATAATGTAAATTCTCCGAAGAAAAATATTGATAATATTAATAATTCTCTTTATTTGTCTTCTGAAATTCCTACACAATTTGATAATTATGATCTAATGTCAGAGAATGATCCTAAGATGAAGAAAATGCTGGGTCGTATTATGATGAAATAGACACCTGCGCTTTTTTTAATTTTTTTAAATATAATCATATGTTATATTTAATATACAATGGACGGAATAGTTAATGAACTTTCAACTTTTATTTTTATTTCTCTTCAAAAAACCGAATTAGGTTCTAGAATGATTGATGTGTCTAAAGTTAGAGAAAAGCTTGTTCCGCTAATTGAAAAATCATATTCACGCCTTCAACAACAAGACCAACAAAAAATTTTCAAGTTTATGAAAAATCAAGCCGTTTTATATAATTGCATTGTTCCTAATATTATCCAAATTTTTAAGGATAATAAAATTGATTTACAAGATACTCCATATTTTCTTAGTATGATATTTGGCGTATATACTTCTATTAACGAATTTCTAGCAACCGATAAAAGTAAAATAACAATTTCATCCAATGATATTATTGAACTCACGTCACTACTCGTTAGAATCGTTTTATCCCTTCTAATTACTGATGAAGCACAATTTAGCGTAGTAAATGGTATCATAGAACAAGTTGTTCTATTAGTTAAATTTAAGATTGGATCTGTAAAATGTTCATGTTTTCCATGCTGTAAATAAAATGTAAATTAAATATTTTTTTATTTTTAGTAAATAAAAAAATTAACAACAATCGCAACGTCCATTTGGTCTTGGTAGTTTCATACGATGACGATAACCACTTGATATAAATTTAATTGGCGAATTAACCAAATCCTCAAATTTTTGACATATTATTTTTCCTGTAGAATCAGAATAATAAACATTTTTGATACTGACATATTTAGCATCATGTAATTGTTTTAGGCAATGAAAACATGGAGTTGCATTACTTAACAATCCTGTTTTTGATATTTTCACAACTAATAAATCACCTTTGAAAATTTTTTTATTATTTGAATAGTCGTTTTTTATTTTTTGTAAAGCATCTATTTCTGCATGTGTTGAAATTGGAATTCCTGTATATGCATATCTCGGTGAATTTTCTCCAAATATTAATTTAGTGCGTGATTTCCCCCCCGGTCTAATCGAAAAAAACAGGAGAAAATCTTGAATTCATTCGTAAACCTCAGCATCGTATTCTGCCTATCACGCAACAGCTCCAACAATTGCAGCTCCATTTATTATATCTATATAATCTACTATTCATTTTCTTTTTAATATGTTTCATTTTTCAATTTTTTTGAACTACGTTTTATCCATTCAGAATCTTGTTTGAATCTCATGGATATTTTAGGATTGGTATTCTTTGTTAATGTAGCAAGAGCATTCAGACGACGACTTACTGATAGTGGTTTTTCCCCTGATTCTACCGCTGTTGTCAATGCTTTGTGTCTGGCTAAGTCAGATCTTTCAGCCACATCATCGTATCCATACTTAGATAATCTTCCAGGTTCAATTAAAAATATTTGTTTTTGTTTTCCTGCTTTTCCTATGTCTTTTACACATGTTGGAGCAACTAATATTTTCTTTCCAGATTTGGATGTTCTCCGATAACCCTCACGAATTATTTCTCCCTTCTTGCATTTTGGTGTTCCCATTTTTTCTCTAGCAAGTTCGTGTATCTTTTCTTTTTCTTTTAACATTTGTCGCATTATAACAGATGTTTTCTCTCCAGTTTGACTTGTTGCTTTTATACATTTACCGGGAACCATTACTTTTTTACTTCCTTTCTTTGAAGATTTTCGAACATAACCAACTCTCCAAATTTCTCCTTTCTGACACGTTTTCGGCATTATAATATTGTTATATAAAAAAAATTGATTTTTTTTATATAAAAAATAATACAATTAATTATATTATAAAATGCCGGAAGTCTGTGAAGTTTGTTTAACATCACAATATCTCAGTTCTGCTATTGGTGATACAATAATAGGAATTAAAATATTACGTGGTCGCTATCTCAAGAAACCTATTAAGGGTTTCGATGATTTACAATTTCCACTTCAAATTGAAGATATTGATACTAAAGGAAAATTTATGTGGATGACATTGAAACATGATGATAAAATATTTTACATGTTAAATACTTACGGTTTGACTGGAACATGGGCGTTTGATAAAATTGATGCTTCCAATATTAGATTTTCTATTAAATCTAAAAATTCAAAATATAAAATGTATTTTGGTGATGTTAGAAATTTTGGTACTATTGAATTTACAGATGATATTAAAGTTTTAAATAAAAAATTAAATAAATTAGCACCGGATTTTCTAAAAACACCTTCGTCATTAGAAGAATTTCAAAACAAATTTCAAGATTATAAAAATAAAAAGAAAAAAATTGTTATTGTTCTAATGTCTCAAGAAAGTAAAGATGGAATTGGTAGTGGATTGGGAAATTATCTCGTACCTGAAATATTGTATCGTGCTAAAATTTCTCCACATCGAACAATCGGTTCTCTGGAAAAAGATGACCTCAAAAAATTGTATAAATCAATTAATTATACTTTACGTCTCTGTTATATATCTAATATTACAGAATATGTTGAACATCTGGAAAAATTTCTGGAAACTCATAGTAAAAATATTAAAGATGGAAAATTCCCAAATTATCTCGGAAATGTAAAAACAAAAGATGAAACCTTTCAATTTCAAGTTTATCGTCGTAAAGAAGATGATGATGGAAATGAAGTTATTGGTGATAAAATAATTAGTGGTAGAACTACATATTGGTGTCCTACAGTTCAAAAATAATTTAACCTAATTGTTCTATAGGTTCTTTCTTTGTTTCATATACAGGAATTTCTGGTTCTTCTGGTGTGGGTGTTGGTTGTATTTCTTCTTGTTTTTCTGGTTTGTATTCAGGAATTTCTTCAGTGCTTTCTTTATCTTCTGGTTGTTGTTCAGGTTCTTCTTGTTGTTTCTTTGATTGTGATTCTTTTGGTAATTGACATTGTCCATTCACACACATTCTGGCTTCGTGCATTTGTTGTTCTTCTTGTGACATATGAGGTTGATTTTGGAGTTGTCTGTGACGTTGATAGTTTTGTTCCATTTCTTCTTCTGGCATTTCTTCAAATGTTGGAGTATGTCTTGAACATGAAGCTCTTTCGAAATCCTTCGCTTCTTGTTTGCTCTTTTGATATGCTTTCAATGTCATTATTGTATCTCCAATGAAAATGAGATAAATTATATTACGTACTTTATCTGAATATGGAATTCTTGCACCTAAATCGGAAAACAATATCCAATGTAGAACAACATATATTAATGAACCTATAGCATACAAAAATATATTTCTGTTTTTATTACCAGATAATAATGATGATGAATACAATAGATTAAATATCATTTTTAGTATATATTTGAAAATTAATTTTTTTGATTTATTTGGACGCTTACAAATAAATCAATTTATATTTTAATTACATGGAGCATAACAATCGGGGTAGGTGTTTTCTGTAGAAATAATATCATAATAGGAATTTGTACTATCAATGTTTTTATTATCTACACTTCTGGCTTTACATGCTTCATATCTGGTTGGTTGTTTAAAATCAGAGCAATTCTCCTTCTTACATTCATCTGTCGAACATTTACAAACTTGATATTGTATTATATTACCAGAAGCATCATATATTGGTTTAATTAATTTATGTTTTTTTTCAGTTAATATTTCAGTTGAATTTGGACTTTTCGGATTACAACATTGTACTACGTTTCCATTATTACCTTTACATACAAATTGTTTAATTTTTTCTTCTTTGGCTGGATCAGAATATGGAATAGATAATGCATATTCATCATATGTATTATATGGAACAGGTTCTGAAAAAGAACATTTCCGTGTTTCATCTATACATGCCATATGACTTTCTTGGATTCCCATATTATATAATTATATAACATAATTATATAACATAAATATATAATGACAGATAATCGAGAACTGGGTGATTTACCACCAATAAATTTAAATTATGTTCCAGCTGATATGAGTCCTTTATTATTTGCTACAATGTATATTAACGATAAAGATGATGATTTATTAAAAAGATTAAGTAAAGAAACTGGTCTTTCCATGAATGATTTTTCCGATTATAAAAAATTATTAACGGGCGTTAATGCTAAACGTGCATGTTGTATGGCTAAAGAAGGTAAAAAACTGAAAATTAATATTCCCGTTCCAAAAGATAAATGGGATATTAATAAGTTTGGTATTGCACAATCAATTAATAAAACTTATGAAATTTTTGAAAAGGAAATAGATGTTCCTGATGGTTTTTGTGCAAATAATTTAAATGATTATAAACCAAATTCAGAAAAATGTAATCAATTTATGGCAACTTATTGTACAAATGTTAAAGAAGATTTTATGAGAAACAGAAGTGGATGGGAAGCAAGTGATTGGGAATTATACAAACCCGAATGTCATTGTTATGGACAAAAAATGATTGATTTAATTGAACCCAGAAAATTAGCTATTTTATCACTTGAAGATAAAAATAAACTAACTGCATTGTCTCCAAAATGTTATATGCCCGGTTGTATGGATACATCAAAATCTTATCAAGATCCTGTTTCAAAAAACGAAACAGAAAAAAATATACCTTGTCCAAGTCATGTTTTATGTCTCGCAATTGCAAATGTTGATGAAAATAAAGCTGTTGGTAACATAAATATTGGTGATTTTAATCAAAATCAACAATGTAGTTCATCCGGAGGTTCTACTGGTACTGGTGCTGGAACTGGTGCTGGAACTGGAACTGGTGCTGGTACTGGTACTGGTACTGGTGCTGGAACTGGTGCTGGAACATATAAATGGTCACCGGGAAATTGGTCTTCATGTTCGTCTGATTGTAAACAAACAAGAGCAATTACTTGCGTTGATGATAAAAATAATACTGTTGATGCTTCCAAATGTTCTGGAACAAAACAAGAAACAATGCAAACTTGTACCGGAGATTCATGTACTCTTACGCATAATTGGAAATTAGGTGATTGGTCATCTTGTTCTAAAAATTGTAAACAAGTTCGAACTGTTACATGTGTTAACAAAGATAACAACCCTACATCTGATAGTTCTTGTAAAACAACTAAACCAGATACAACTCGAAATTGTACTGGTGATTTATGTGATAAAAAAGATAATACCCAACTTTGGATTTTTGGTGGAGCTGGTATAGGATTAAGTATATCGGTGTGTTGTTGTTTTTTAATTATTATTTTATTATTATTTATTATGTAAATTAATTATAATATTTTATTATATTATAATAATATCTAATGGGAATTTGTGTTCTTGGTCTAGTAGGTGATTGTGGTTCGAAATCACAAACAGAATCAACTAATATAATTAATGATATGCAAATGACAAAAAATGATTTTAGTCAATTAAATTCCAATATGTCATCTGTTATTGCTGAAACGATTACAAAAAAAGCTAATTCTAATGCAGCAAATATATTCCAAAATCAAGTTATCGAATTTTCCGGGAATGTATCCGAAGGAGACATAAACTTTGGATATGCACCTAAAGGAGAAACTGGTAGTGGTATTACACAAGATGCTTCTGCAACAATGACATTTGATGGTTTAAATATGGACGAAGTCACGACATCAGCAGGATTAGATTTTATTAAAAATGCTATGACAGAAATTCAAAATAGAACTGATAATCAAACACTCGTCAAAATGGAAGCTATAGCAGAATCTGAAACAAAAACATCAGCTTTTACAACTGCTAAAGCTGAAGCAGGAGCAAAAACGACAAATATAGCAAATACTACAAAAATTAATGAAAACACACAAAATATACAAAATATTCTTCAGACTAATCTTGCTAATAAATTAACTACAGAAACGGTTCAAAGTTGTATCTCTCAAATTTTCCAATCTCAATCTGTTTCAATTAAAGATAATAAATCTGGAAAAAATATTAATGTTGCTCCTATAAATCAAAAATTAGGTGCGAGTATGTTGGCAAAATGTAAAAATGTATCAAGTGCGGTAAGTGAAACTTTACAAAAAACACTTGATACAATAGGTGTTAAAGTTGTTGATGAAGTCATTAATAAATCAGAGGCTGATCAATCAGGTAATGCTGGAGCAAAAGTTGAAAATAAAGGAATTATTGAATCAATCACAGATGGAATTGCCAAGATTTTAGATTCATTATTACCATATAAATATCTTGGTGCTGCTGGTGTAGCTGCTGTATTGATTTCATCTTTACTATGTTGTTGTTTAATAGTTTTAATAATGATTCTACCAATGATTAAGTCAAATTAAAATAAAAAGAAACTAGAACGATTACATTGACAATAATCATCTGGATATTTAAAATTATTTTCCAACGAATGCATTTTACAACAAATATCATTATGAGTACGATTATTTTCAATAAATAGTTCGTGTTTATACCAGTTCTTACATAATTTCTTTCCACATTTAAAACACCAATCATTATGACAAGAACTATTATATTCTCCATTCTCAATTGGTACGATTCCTAATGTATCAATTCCACAAATAATATATTCTGTTCCAAATTTTGCTTTATTATTTTTACCACAATGAGGACATTCTCTATCAATTTTAGGTAAATCTATATATGTATAATCATTAATTTTTGAAGATATTATTTTTGTTATAATATCATTCTGTAATTGTCTACACGATAATATATTATTTTTGTTTTCAATAAATGTTTTATAAACATATTGTGAATTAGTTTCATTATATTGATTAGTTATTTTATACAATAAATTTTTCTTGAAATCATCTATATATTTCATACATATTTCCTTATATTTCATTTCTGACAATGTTTTAATTAAATTATTCATTTGTATTATACTTAATTCAGCATTCAATACTTTTGAATATATTACAGAATCAATTATTTTCATATCTTCCTTAGGACATTTTTCTTTGAGGAAATTAATATCATCAATCGTCGATATACCATCAAAAATATTTTTATAAAAATTATATTTATCCATAGTTATACATTACTTTATTATTTTTAAATTTGTAAATTTCTGCGTTGAATTAAATATCAAAAAATATAAATTACATATATAAGATAAAATAGAATGGAAACACAACCTGAACAAGATACCACTAATGTATCGAAATTAACAGAAAATTTTGATAAATTACTAGCGGAACATGCCAGAATGCAATCATCCGTATCATCTCTAAGAACTGATATTGAAAAATTAAAAACATCAGTTGCCGAAAAAGTTCCAAAAGCAATTCTCACTGAACTAGAAGGAAAAATTAACAATCATACTAAAGCACTCGATACTACTTCTAAAAAACTATTCGAACTTCAAAATAATCTAAATACTTTCATTCAACAACCAATTTCTCATACTCTTGTTGATACAATGAAACAACAAATTACAACTGAAATTCTCGACCATATTAAAATTTTACTAACTGACCAAGACGAGGCTGTTAAACAACTAATTGACGATAAAATTGCTGAAACTAAACATTCTATTCAAAATATGAAACGTTTCATGTATCATTGATATGTAATAATGATTTTTCTTCTTTCATTACTGATAAAATATTTTTCATAAAATATTTTTACATCAGCTGGAGTAACTTTCTTAAATTCATTAATTAATTTGAGTTTATAATTATAATCGTATGTTTCATTTGTAATAGGAATAAATAAATCATCAGTTCGTTCTTCAAGAGTTTTCTTCCTTTCTATTAATTTATTGATACATGATTTAATATAATCATTTAGATATAAATATGTGATATTATTAATATGTTTTTTCATCTCAATAAAAAAATCATTAATATTACTAATTAAATCTTTCACATGATATTCGGATGATTGAATTAAATATCTTTGATATTGCCTGACTTTATTTATACCAACTGTATTATATCCATTTTTCACAATATATCCAAGTTGTTTTTTCGTTCTTAATAAATGGAAAAATTTGTCAGATAATATTTTACTTACCAATACATTCAACACGTAATATTTGTTGAAAATATCATCTTGAATATTCATTTCATCAGAACAAATTAAAACACAACATACTACATTTTTTTCATTTTCATTTGGATTGTGAAAATTAACATTAAAATCACCAGTTTGATATTTTCGTATTTGCCATGATTTTTCATTATCCTTAACTATCGGATTGTACGCTATTGATTGATTTGAATTGTACATTTTCAATATTGTTTTACCAATTTCAATACAATTATTTTTAGTAATACTTCCATTTACCAAACATTTAATATTTGAATTATTTTTTAAATTTATATTAAATACATCAGACGATTTCAGATAATTTAATGTTTTTAATTGTTCATTATATGTATAATTTGTTTGATATAATGTCTCATATATTATTTTTTTCAATGCTTCGTGTGGTGATGAACGAAGTTGATTCTCTAAATAATTTCTGTATATTTCAAGACCATATGTAAATAAATTGTATTTATCATCAATCGTTAAAAGATATTCAATAATAGTATTTAACATTGTTGCTATTTTATCATTAAACCCATACATATTAATTGCTAATCTATCACGAATTAATTGAATATCATATGTCGTGTGACATAATTTAGCATCATATAATACTGCTTTCAGATGTCGTTGAATAATAATTAATAAAATATTCATACTTACAAATTTTTTAATATCACTATAGATTTCTGGGATTGTAATTTCAACAATTATATTAACTTTCGGAATTGTTATATCTTCGTAATTATACCACATTTCATATGGAAAATCTAATTTTATTGGTTGATTAAAAGTTTCTCTATTTTTATAAACAATTAATTTTTCTGGAATAAATATGGTATTGAAATCGTAAATATTTTCAAAATTATAAATTTTCTTATTAATTACTGGAAAATTATCAATTGCATATCTCAATTGAAACCATTTTTCCATTTGATTAACTTCGGGAGTACATTTTTCAGAACTCATCACAATAATACTCTTGTCAAGTTTAAATTCCGAGATAATTTGATTGTACAATTCAATATTCTCCTGATTATATTTACAAATCAATGAATTCAATGATATACTTTCAGCCAATGTAGCATCGAACATACAAATATTTTCTATGATTTCCATCATCTTATCTTGTGAATATTTTTGCTCTTCAAATAAATAATTTAATTTCGTACATTTTCCAAATAATTTGAAATTATCCTTATCTAATCCATTTTGAATTAATGTATTGATATAATTATTGATAATGTCTAAAATCACATCACGTTGAGAATAACCATATTTTGTCAATTGTATTTCCAGATTAATAATTATGTAATCCCCAAAATTCATATACGGTGCTACCGATAAATTTTCAATTAATCCATTATTGATTAAAATATTTGTCAGTGTTCCTGTTGTTTCTCTTCCAAGTAAATAAAATATATATTTTAACATTTTAAATTTTGAATAATTTCTATTATACGGCAATGCCCAAAACAATATCAATGTATCAGATTTATTATTTGGAATGATTTTAATTTGTCTATTGGGTTGAAATGGTTTTCCAAAATTTCTGGTGATTATATCTTCATTTGTTTTTGGAATCGCTTCAAAATATTTTGTTAAATTATTAAAGTCATCTAAATTTCTTTTACTTAAAATAAGTAATTTTGTATTAGTTGGAACATAATATTGATGATAGAATGCTATTAATTTTTCTCTAATATTTTCACAATGTAAAGTTTCGTTAGATCCAATATCAAAATTTTTAAATGGATGATTATCATTAGACATTATTTTTAATGCTTGTCGAATTTGAAATTGGTAAAGACCGATATTTTTTTTATATTCCGAATCAACAGAATTTATTTCTTTATCAATCAAATCAGGTTTGAACAACGGCTCAATCAAAAATTGACTGAAAATATCAATCGCATTTTCCAGATACTCTTCATCTATTGAAAAGTAATAACATGTTTTTTGTGTATCGGTAAATGCGTTTGTTATACCTCCATGAGCATTGATATATTCAAAATATTTATTATTGTCTGGATATTTACTAGTTCCTAAAAAAAGCATATGTTCTAAAAAATGAGCTAATCCTAAAATATCTGTCTCATGAAATGAACCTGTACCAATTATTATTGCAACGTATGATAATTTACTTTCACTATCAGAAATCAATAATGATTCAATTCCATTATTTAATTTTTTAAGTTGGTAATTACTCTTATCTTGTGGTGATTTGATGATTTTTCCATCCATACCTATATAGATGAATGTGAAAAAATGAAATATAAAAATTATAATATTACATTATTATTAAAGTAACAAGAAATGATAAAATGTAAAAAAGATATGATGGAATTACCTATTTATAATAAAAAAATATTGGAAACACAAAAAACCTTATTTGATCTTAATAAGGATAAATACAATCTCATATTAAAAATTTTTCAAGAAATTAGTAAAATCATAAACAAACAGATATTAATTTTATCAGACTTTAAAAAAATTAGTGAAGCCGAAATTGAACAAAATTCTGAAAAAATATCTAATATTTTACTGGAAAATAAAACCAGTATTTTAGAATTATTAAACGTGGATTTTAAATATGATAAGAAAAATATACATGCACGAAATATTACTATTTTTAGAAAACTTGTCAAAACTATTAA
>Ga0105097_10000517_pt1 | contig 17546 bp, 11 predicted proteins | sample PPLLak12cMay2015_FD_87035 | JGI IMG/M metagenome (GOLD analysis project Ga0105097, IMG submission 87035) | Freshwater sediment microbial communities from Prairie Pothole Lake near Jamestown, North Dakota, USA - PPLs Lake P7 Core (1) Depth... | ecosystem: Environmental > Aquatic > Freshwater >...
CCAGTTTGGTCCGAGCAGCAGCCGCACGATTGGGTCGGCGAGCATCAGGATGGCCGCTCCGGCCGGCAACGTCAACATGACGATCACGCCCTGCACCTGCAGGAATGAATTGGCCAGCGCACCTCGATCATGCGCCACCGCGGCGTAGCCGGGAAACACCGCCCGCATGACGGGGTACAGGAGTTCCGTGGTCGGCAACGTCGCCACCTCGCGGGCCACGCGGAACAGCCCGAGCGAGCCCGCGTCCAACAACCTGCCAAGCACGAAGTCAGGACCACGGTTGCCGAAATACGCGATCACCCGCGTCAGTACGATCCATTGCGAGAAACCCATCAGGCTGCGGATCTGCGATACATCGAAGCGTGGCCGATACGGGTGCATCGTGTAGCTCAGCACCACGCCCATCACCCGCGAAGCAACCATGCCGCCGAGCAATGCCCAATAGCTGCGGAACTGGTAAGCCAACACCATGGTCACTCCAAAGGAGATTAGCTTCTTCAGCAGCATCAGCTGGAAATCCCGACCGTACTGGAAGTCCTTGCGGAAGTCGACGATGCCGATGTTCTCGAAGCCCTGCGCCAGCGCAACCGCCGCGAGCACCAGCATCACCCCTTGTAGGCGCACGTCCGAGAAGAACGTCGCCGTCGGAATGGCCAGGGCAGCCAAGACGGCACTGGCCAGGATGGCGTAACCTACCTGCAAGGTCCAGGCACTGTCGTATTGGGCTCGGTCGGCCTTCTGATTGCGAATCAGTGCCAGGTCGAAGCCGAAACTGCCGGCTATCTCTACGAACGCGAACACCGCCATGGCCATGGCCACCAGACCGAAATCAACAGGCAGCAGCAGGCGAGCCAGGACCAGCGTTGAGACGAAGCCAATGCCACGCTCGACGAACTTTAGGCCGACCATCCAGACCGCGCCCTTGGCGACCTTGCTCCCGATCTGGTTCATTTGGCGCGGTTTGGCCATGCGCGCAGACCTGGTCTTAGACAGAGCCGGTGCACCCAGTTCGCACCGTATATTGCGGACTCGTGTTTCATGTAACTGCACGATTGTCCATGATCAGCGGGCGTGCCCGGGCGGTGCGAGCGAGCAAAGCGTCATGGACTTGCGCGGCAAGTCAGGATGCCCGCAGGCGTGAGGCTGTCGGAAGCTCTTACAGTCTGGACGTTCTGCAACCAAACACAGCGCGAATGGCCTAGCCGGACAGGGGGCTTGAGTCATCGGCGCGAAACTTGCGTCGGTGGTCCAGTTGAATCGGATAGTTCGAGATATGTGATGCACTCACCCTTTACCAACTGCATTCGTTGGAATGCGCCGGGGCATTTCGCATGGATGGCGGGACCTTGGTTGGCCCTGGCCATGCTCACCCTGTTGTCCGCTTGCGGGGGTGGCAATGAAACGGCTGCATTGCGAGAAGTGCCTCAGGCGACGCCGAACATCATCATCACCAGCGACGGACCTGGCGTGTCGATGCTGGGCGCCTTCGATCGTGCACCCGCCTACTTGTCACAAGGCGCAAGAGTACTCGTTGGCAGCAGCCGAGGCGCGAGCAACGTGACGATGACGTTGCCCGTGCCCAAGTCGGGCTTCTACGAGGTCTTCAATTGGCTTCCGCAGACGGGCCCCGACTGTGGCCGCGCCGATGCGATCGTCCGTCATGCCAAGGGACACACAAACATCGCAATCGACCAATGCACTGGAGGCGGCGAATGGTTGTCGCTGGGTGTTTTCGAGTTTGCGGGTGATTCGGGCCAGGTAGCGTTCAACCGCGTCGGCGGCACTCGATTGGTCGTCGACGCGGTACGCCTGAGATGGGTGGGGGAACAGCGTACGGCCCTGGAACTGGCCGCCGGGACACTCGCGGTCGGCATGAAAGACCAGCGATACCACGGTGAGCTGACCGTCCGCGGAGGCCTGCCGCCTCTTGAGTACCGCGTCAGTGCCGGAACGTTGCCTGCAGGCATCTTGATGGAGCCGGCCGTGCCGGTGTTGGCCGGCCGGGCCGCGATGTCGGGCCGGTACGCCTTCGAAATCACTGTACGCGATGCCGCAGGCGCCACTGCCCGGGCCGATTTCGAACTCATCATCGCCGACTCGGCTGCCGACGAGCCAATCGACTCAGTTGCGACAGCGTTGCCCGCTGCGAAGGCTCGTGAGCGACCCCTTGAGGCCACTGCGTCCGTGCCCGACCTGAGTACTCTTCTGGCCCAGGTCGCTGCCATGCCAGAGGGCAGCTGGCGGAAGGTGAACCTGAACAGCTTTTCCGACGTGTGGACTCCCGCGGCGCTGCGGCCGCTGTACGGCACGACCAGCAACCCGACGCCGTCGAAAATCATCATGGCCTGGAGCTCATTCGCATGGGACCCTAAGCGAGCGGCCCTACTGCTGTATGGCGGAGGCCATGCCAACTACTCCGGCAACGACGTCTATCTCTGGCGCGCTTCGACTCAACGCTGGGAACGCGCCTCCTTGCCCAGCCAAGTGATTCAGGACGCGTTGGGCATCCGAAATGCGATCGACGGCGCCTCCAAGGCACCCGCCTCGGCACATACCTACGACAACAACATCTTCTTTCCTCGAATCGACCGAATGCTGGTCCTGGGAGGTGCCGCCGACCGCAACGGCGGTCATTTCCTGACCCTCGACACTGCCACCACAAGCCGCAAGACCGGCCCATACCTGTTCGATCCGGCGCGGGCCCACCCCGATCGCGTCGGGGGGAGCACCGGGTCGCACGTGCAACGCGTCGCTCCTTACCCTCAGATCGTGGGCGGCGACATGTGGACGAACCGGGAAAGCTGGCTCAATGCCAGTGCCAATTCCACACCTCCGAGCGAGTCATTCGTCAATGGCTGCACCGGCTATGCCGAAGAGGATGGCCGCGACGTGGCTTACGTTCGTACCGCCTACCGGCTCTATCGTTACCGCATCTTCGATCTCGACAACGCCACGGCAGACCGCTGGGAGCTTGTGGGGCGGTACTACAACGGATCCGGGGCGCAGGCCACCTGCTCGTATGACACGCATCGCAAAGTCTTTGTCAGCACCAACCGGAGCACTAGTTCGCCCTTTGCCTACTGGAATCTGAACACTCCCGGAAAAAGCAACTCGGAGTCCTATTTCACTCCCACGGATCCGACCGGTGAGTTCTCGCTGCTACTGTCCAGCGGCGCCATCGACATCCGCTATTGCGGCATTGAGTTCGACGCACGTCGAGCGCAACACAAATTGTGGTGCGGCGATGGGCGCGTATGGACACTGTCGCCTCCCGCGACACTTTCGAGCATGGGCTGGACGATTACGAAGGACACAGCGACCGCATCGGAGGTGCCGCCCGGCGACATCGGTGCCGGCGTTCTAGGGAAATGGAAGTACATCCCGAACCTCGATGTCTTCATGGGACTGCAGGATCCCGTACTCGGCAACATCTGGATCTACAAGCCGTCGGGTTGGTCGAATCCCACTGGAGCCAATCAACTACCGAGTGTCGCCATCGATGCGCCGGTTGGTGGCTCGTCTTTCGCCTTCGGGACACCGATCAGCGTACTTGCAAGTGCCAGCGACAGTGACGGTACGGTCAGCAAGGTCGAATTCTTCGCAGGCAGTAGCAAGGTCGGCGAGTCGTTGCTCCCACCCTACCGGATCACCTGGCCCGATGCACCTGTCGGCAACTGGGTACTCACGGCAACGGCCACAGACAACCAAGGTGCCAAGCGCACGTCGAACACCGTCGCAATCAGCGTCCAGCCGCCGATCGCGCCGAACGCAGCGCCCACAGTGACCGTCACGCAACCGACTTCGGGATCGGCAATCGAGCCCGGGGCGCAGGTCGAGATCGGCGCAGAGGCGAACGACATCGATGGCACAGTCACAAGAGTCGAGTTCTTCGCCAACGCGACGAAGATCGGCGAGTCAACCGGCAGACCTTACACGGTGCTTTGGTCGGCCGCGCCAAGTGGGCCCGTCGCGATCACCGCGGTGGCCACTGACAACCAGGGCGCCAGCGTGACGTCGAACACAGTAAACGTGACAGTGTCTTCAGGCGCGGGCGGAGGCAGCACGGTCACGCTGCAACGTGGGATTTGGCCGAATGCCGAGGTTGCGGACTTGTATCTTTCGAGTTACCACAAGACGACAAATCTTGGCGGCTCCAGCACTATTCAGGACCAACGCGACTACTACTCAACGCTGCTTCGGTTCGCCATCTTCCAATCCGAGGGCGGGCCGGTTCCGGATGGGGCACAGATCGTATCGGCGCACTTGTCGCTCTACAAGTATTCGGCCTACGACATGGTGTACGCCCTGCACCGCGTGCTCCAGGACTGGTCAGAGAGCAGCGCCACGTGGATCCAGCGGGCGCCCGGATTGCCCTGGTCTGGAGCTGGTGCGAATGGTGCTGGTAGCGACTATGCGGCTACGGCCGATTCGACGGCGACGACACTCTGGGACCCCGGGTGGATCGTCTTCGACGTCAGCACGGCAGTCGCCGGCATGAGCCACGAAGCCGCCCGCGCCAACTATGGCTGGCGGCTGCGCTCAATCAGCGGCAACACGAACCTCAAGCGACTGTACTCGAGCGAGTTTGCCGCTGACCCCACTCTGCGCCCCAAGCTCGTCATCAACTATCGCTGACCCGTCGCGACGGCCAGCGGGGCGCTGCGCGCGGTCGCCACAATCGACGCCAACATGAGATTGCCGCCCAAGCTGGCCTTGTTCTGCGGTCGTCGATGGCCGATCGCTTGGCCTTGGCTCGCCTTGGCCCTCTTGGTCGCGCCGGCAAGTGCCGCCACCTTTTCCGATGGGCCGGGCGGTGCGACATGCATGCATTTCTCCAGCACGGGCCGGCTAGCTTGGCTGCGGCCCGGTGGCGATTGGGTCGATGCTGCGGGCAAGGACCACGGTGACCAGCCGTTTGCCCAGGCCACGGTGGCTTCGGCCTCTTCGACCCAAGATGCGGTCACTTGGGATGTGCTGCCGCTATTGGCCGAGTGGGCAAGCGGGAAGGTACCCTTGGGATCAGTGCTGCTGCGTGCTGAACCCGGCGCATCTGCCGGGCCAGTCAACTTCGCGAGCCGCGAACACGCCGATAGTGCGTTGGCACCGAGTCTGGCAGTCAAGTGGAGTGATGGGCAAGTCGAGCGATTGGGTGCCATCGCGGACACCTTCTTCGCCTGCCCAACAACCAGGAACCTCGGTGGCGGGCCACAGTTGAGGGTGGGCGTCGACAGGTCGACGCTGCTTGAGTTCCCATTCAAGCCGCGCCCCGGACACACGGTCAGCAGCTTGACGCTCAGCCTCGTGCCAATCAGGCTGTGGGGGCGGGCAGTGCGCATTGGCGTCTACGGGCCGCAGTTGCCGCGAGCGACCGGCCCAGACCGGGCGGAGCGCGGCCTTTCAATGGATATGGATCGCGATGGCACTATCGCCAGACACCGGGACGTACTGTATGCACAGAACTTCGACGATGACTCCTGGAGGACCTTCATTACGGGTCCGAGGACCGCAGAGAGCCTGCGCACACTCTTCGACGACAAGGCCAATCTGTTCGTACCCCTGGACCGCAGGGCCCTCGCCGTGACGATTTCCAGGGGCGGCAGCCTGGGGTTGAACCACCACCTGCGCTTTGCAGCGTGGCCGGGAGGAGAACCGGAGGAAGCCTACTTTCGCTATCACCTGCGGCTGTCCGACAACTGGTATCCCGTCGTTGACGGCGGCAAGCTGCCCGGCTTTGCTGGCACCTATGGCAGGGCAGGATGGGGCAACAGGCCCGCAGACGGAGTCAATGGATGGTCGGCGCGTGGCGCCTTCATGCGGCACGACGCGCAGGGTGAGCCGGACTCGCCTTGGCGGCCCATCGGCACCTACGCATACACCGCAAGCAACGAGGGCCGGTCCGGTCAGGTGTGGGGCTGGAACCTGGGCCCGACAGGCCGGCTGACCCGGAATCGGTGGTACAGCATTGAGCAGTATCTGAAGCTCAACACCCCAGGGCAAACCAACGGTGTCTATAGGGCATGGATTGACGGACACCTGGCGTTCGAACGGACCGACCTGCACTGGCGCGACGTGACCGCGCTGAAGATCGAGTCAGTATGGTTGAACGTCTTCCATGGCGGCACCGCCAGGACTGATCGCGACCTGACGCTCTACATGGACAACCTCGTGGTGGCGCGTCGTTACATCGGTCCCGGCAACTTTCCGCGCTGAAAGTGTGTCTTTTTGACTGCCATCGTTCGGCCATCGAAGTACCAGTCCTGCCCGGCCGATGTGTGGACCCGAAAATGGCAGGCTGCCAATTTCCCCGTGCCTGATGTCAAACATGAGCGAAGCGGATCGATGCCTGGTACTGGGCCAACACGAGTTCGCCGATACTCGTTTGTCGGCTGTCGCAGGCGAGCAGGGTTTCCCAGAGGCTTGGCGGCAGGCCATGACGGGCGGAAAGAATGCCATCCAGGCCGCACTGGCCGGCGCTCGTGGCGAGTTTGCGATCGGGGTCTGTGACGAGGCCGGCCGCACGTTCATTGCTGTAGACCGCTTCGCGATACGCACGCTGTGCTACACCGTCCGCGACGGCCGGCTGCTGTTCGCCGAACGTGCCGATGCGCTGGCGGGGCCGGGGGCCAGGCTCAACGCACAGGCCCTGTACGACTACGTACTGCTGCATGCCATTGCCTCGCCAGAGACCATCTTCGATGGCATCCACCGTCTTCCCCCGGGGCACTATGCCTGGTTCGAGGCCGGGAAGCTCAGCGTCGCCCGCTACTGGACTCCTGCTTTCGACGAATTTCCGAACCCGTCATTTGGCGTGCTGCGCGACCAGTTTCTGCAGTTGGTGCAGGATGCGGTGGCCCGGCAGCTCGACGGCAGCAAGCCGGCGTGCTTTCTTAGCGGTGGGACCGACAGCTCGACGGTAGCCGGCATGATCAGGCTAGCCTGTGGTCGGCCGGCGGCGAGCTATTCGATCGGGTTCGACGCGCAGGGATACGACGAGATGGCCTATGCCAGGCTGGCCGCCAAACGTTTCGGCACAGAACACCACGAGTACTACGTCACTCCCGACGACTTGGTGCGGGGCATTCCAATGGTGGCTGCGCACCATGACCAACCGTTCGGCAATTCGTCCGCGCTGCCCGCGTACTACTGCGCGCTGAAGGCACGCGAAGACGGAGTCACGCGCCTCCTGGCCGGCGACGGCGGCGATGAGCTCTTTGGCGGCAACTCACGGTATGCCAAGCAGCGGGTCTTCGGCTGGTATGGCCATCTGCCCAGCCTGCTGCGCCGCTCGCTGCTGGAGCCGGGGTTCGGGATGCAATGGGTCGAGCGCACGCCCATGCTCAAGAAGGGTAGTAGCTATATCGAGCAGGCGCGCGTGCCGATGCCCGACCGGCTGCAGATGTACAACCTGTTGCGCCGCCTGGGTGCCGAGCAGGTTTTCACGCCAGCGCTGCTGCAGCGCGTCGACCAGGAGCAAATGGCCAGGCAGCAGCGTGCCGTTTGGGCTGAGCCCGGTGCGGCCAGCGACCTCAACCTCATGCTGGCATTCGACTGGCGCTACACCCTGGCCGAGAGCGATCTGCCAAAGGTGCGCAGCAGCACGCAACTGGCTGGCGTGTCTGTCGGCTTCCCGTTCCTGGACGATGCGCTGCTGGACTTTTCGCTGCGCTTGCCCACTTCCTATAAGCTGAAAGGTTTGAAGCTGCGTTGGTTCTTCAAGGAGGCTTTGCGTGGTTTTCTTCCCGACGAAATCATCGGCAAGCGCAAACAGGGCTTCGGTCTGCCCTTCGGCGTGTGGGCCAACTGCCATGACGCGCTGAAGGCATTGGCGGTGGACTCGTTGCACGGCCTTGCCGCGCGTGGCATCGTGCGGCCGGAATTCTTGGATGTCCTCGTGAAGACGCATCTGCCGGCCCACCCGGGCTACTTTGGCGAAATGGTCTGGATCTTGATGATGCTTGAACAGTGGCTGCGCAGCCACGCACCCGCCTATCGCCTGCAGAACTAATTGTTGGCGATTGGAGGTACTGATGATCCCGAATCCGGCACCTTCCTACTCGCTGGTGGCCCATGTGTGAAGGTCTGAACTAACGGGCCGAGAGCCAGTGCGATGCAATCACTGACGTAGCGTAGTAGCAACGCCAGAAATCAATTTGAGCATACTGCTCCGACACCACCTAAGCATGCTGCAATGCCGCGCCGATATTGGCAATCAGCGCCTTACAGTGCAGCGCAGTGGCGTCAGTGACAGCGGCGTCTGGTGTGGCCGAGCTTGAACTGGAAACCGGTGCGGAATACTCCTCGATAGACCGCGCGCGAAATGTCGCCAATCGTGAGCGGCCGGATGGACACTAACCATCGTGACCAACGCAAGAACGGAAATGCGAACATGCTCAGGGACGCGCTTCGCGACGCGTTAAGGTCTGCTCTGGAACCGGCCGAGTCGCTACTGCTGGGCCTGGGAAAGCCTGTAAAGTTCCGCCCCGTCTTCATCGTCTCCCCTCCTCGCTCCGGTTCCACCCTCTTATACCTACTGCTCATTCAGAGATTTCGGTTTAGCTACTTCTCTAATTTCGCCATGTCCTGCCCTGCGAGTCCGGGCACCCTGACCGTCCTTGGAGCACCGTTCGGCGTCTGCATGGGCGGAACTCGCATGGAGAACAACTTTGGTGAGACACGTGGATGGAACGGGCCGAATCAAGGTTACCGGACATGGAATCGCTGGCTTGCGGCGGAGGCCGACTACATAGACCCCGTCGACATTTCGGAGACGGGTTGCCGCAGACTCCGACAGACCATCGGCTTGATTGAAAGCGCGGTCAACGCTCCCTTCATCAACAAGTGGCAGAAGAACGCCACTCGCATTCAGGCTATTCATACAGTCTTCCCGGAAGCCGTATTCGTTCACCTTCGCCGCGACAGGCTGCTGACCGCCCAGTCGATACTCTTGGCTAGACGCAAGCTGAAATTGAGTCAAGCCGAATGGTTTTCGGCAAAGCCTCGAAACTACATAACCGATCCCAGCAAGAGCGATCTGCGCCAAGCCGCAGAGCAAGTCGCGTTGCTCGAGTTGGAACTGGAACAGGACAAGGCCTTGATTGGTGCCGAGCGTTTCTTTGAGCTGAACTACGAAGACCTTTGCGAAGACCTTGGAGCCACGCTGACTGCATTCGCCAACTGGTACGGGGCCGTTGCGGACACGCCGCTGCGCGAACGGCAAAAAGTTGTCGATCGGTTGAACGAGAGCAACTCGATTCGGATCAGCGACCAGGAAGTGGCCGAGATCATCAGCATCTTCGGTGAACTAGATGATCGATTTGATCAAGCCCGTGCAGATATGGTCTGCAAGTGAAACAACGCGAAGTGCATCGGGAGCGTCTTCACCACGCTGAAGTGCGAACCGATCGACTGGCGCGGCTCGCAGACCAAGACCAAGACGAACACCTTCTCCTGATCTGAATCAGTCTTGTGCAACGTGACCTGGCATCTTCGCTGCCCGATCCAAAGCCACCGGGCGCGATCGCAATTGCTGCAGCAAAAACAGCAGTCGTTCCTCACCTTGCGCCAGCATGGCGTGCATCGCGGGCATGGCCTCAGGCAGGAACGGGCTCAGCACATACTCCACGATGCTCATGTTCGCGCCAGCCGGCCTTACGCCCAGCTTGATCCGCGGGAAAGTGTCGGTCTGCGCCGCCGCGAGGATCGACGCCACCCCGCGGTGACCACCCGCGCTTCCACGCTCGCGTATCCTGAGCTTACCCAACGGCGTATCCAAGTCATCGTACGCCAGCACGCAGCGCTCTGGCGGCAGATCCAGTGACGCCAAGACGGGCATCAGCTTGGACCCGATCTCGTTCATCGAAGATCTCAACTTGACCAGGCACAGCCTGTGGCCTTTGAGTGTTAGCTCCGCATGCCAGCCCCATGGAGCGGTGTGCCAGGCGGCCCCGTAGGCGGCAGCCAAATAGTCCACCAGCGCAAATCCCACGTTGTGCGGGGTGTCCTCGTAGCGCGGTCGTTCAGCGTTGCCGAGACCCAGCACCAGGTAGTCCAACCCACGGCCACCAGCCAGGGCCGGGGGCTCGGCAGGCATCGGTTGGATGGCGATGGCCGGCGGCCCGACGGTACGCAACCGGTCGTCGCAAACATTGCAGAATCGATCGAACCCGCAGTCATCGCGCCAGCAGTGGATCTCACCATCCCGGTCCATCAGGATACGAGCGAGATGATTCTGCTTGTTGCTGCCCTTCAGCATCACCAGATCTCCAGGCCTCAGCCAACCATTGACAAAGGCTGCAGCGTCGCGCGTGCGGCTAAAGGAGTAAACGCGTTCGGCGTATGCACCTTGCTTAAGCTTAAGTACCGCACTGGACCACGGACCGACCACCACGATCAGGTCCGCCACATTCAGCGCCTCGCGAGTCAATCTTCTAAGGATGACCCCTTTGCTGCCTTGCGTGTCGGAGATCTCCCCCACGACCAGAACCTTGCGCGGGCCCTCGACCCGCCGCAAGAACTCGAAACAGGCAGGTACCGTCCACTGCGGAGCCTTGTAGTCGTCGCGGATGAAGACCACACCATCACGCGAACGGGCGACTTGCATCCGCCCCTCGTACGGCTCCACATCCTCCAAGACCCGGGCGATCTCCGGCAGCGACATGCCTGCTACCAACCCACAAGCCGTTGCGGCCAGCAAGGCCGATACCCAATGCTCGCTCAGCATGCGCGTCTGCACCACTTCGCTCGCGCCGTGATACACGATGGTCAAGCGCAGGTGCCCAGGCCATCCAGCGTGCACGTCCTCGGCCCTTACATCGGCCTCGGGGTGCAACCCGTAGGTCAACGCCTGCCCGCGGCAAGACGCCCGCATTCGCATGACTACAGGATCGTCGGCATTCAGGATTGCCGTCCCTTGCACCGGCACATGTCGCAACAATTCCTCCATTTCGTCGAACAGATCCGCCTTCGAGCCGAAGGCGCTGGCATGGTCATCGCGTGCGACGGTGATGATGGCTACATCAGGCTTCAGGATGCCGCCAAGTGTCGGCATCAATCCAGGCTTGCCTTCGTGCACTTCGGCGACAAGAAAGCGATGCCGCCGGCGCAAAAGCAGGACAGCGTGTGCGATAGCGAAAGCGAAGGTAGAGGCCGTTGGCGTCGTGACACCGGGTCCAAGACGTCGCTGTAGTATTGCCTCCGTCACATGCCGAGTAGTCGACTTGCCCGCGCTGCCGGTCACGCCAATCACCAAGGCTTGGGTCATTCGCGGTCGCCACCGGCGCGCCAAGAGAATGGCGCATTTTTCAACCGTGGCGCTGGACCAGAAGGTGCGCTGCGGCCAAGACACGATTCGCCCTGCCCGCTCTTTCCAACTTGACCACCCCATCACTTCCCTTACGCGAGTCTTGGCAATAACTGCACGCGGCACCAAACCCCATCAGCGGCTTGCGACGGACAATCCAATTGTTGAGCATATCTCCGTTGGTGTGGACGACCATCCTTCAAGGAGGCGTTGCTGTGCAAGAAGGCCGGTGAAGGCGTGAGCAACACGCGTCCAATCCTATTTGGCGACTTCGGCTGGTACACCGGGGACTGAGCGCACTTGAAGCCCATCACAACCTTAGCCGAGCAGTGTCGCTTCGCCACACCTTCCGCCCACGTGCTGACCAAGTAGCAGAGCCTCCGGCTCGCACCCAGTTGGGTACAGATCGGCCGGTTCGCTGTCTGCGCCGACACCCGCACAAAGAGCCACGTACCTTCTAGTCGTCATCAGCAGCGGATCAATCAAGACTTCGGCGATCAGTGAATGAGGCATGAAAACCTTCTCCTCGAGTCACAGCATCTACAAGAAATACTGGAAATGCCGCGACCCGAGGCGGCGCAGCGAAAAACGCGTCGATCCAAGTAGATATCGAGGAATAAAGCAGAGTGATTCTTCGCCAAAGTCGGGCAGCACTGTGGGGGCTTTGCACCCGCATGCGCCGCAAGTTCGCCAATTTACGCCTCGTACGCTGGGTGCGCAGCGATCGCTATTTATTAGTATACGCCCTCGCTGCCACGAACAAACTGCCAGCGCTCCTCGACAGCGGAATTAACTGTAATCGCATTGAAGATCTCATCTACTTCGAACAAACGGAGCGTTGGCTATCTCGTGAGGCCTTTGTCGAAGAAGCGCATAAGCGCTTAGTCCAAGGCATGAGACTCTATACTTCAGTGATCAACGAGAAGCTCGTGCATTACAGTTGGCTTGTACCCCGACAAAATCGGGCGTGGTTTCCCTATGTCAACCAGCATTACGACTTTCCATCAGGAGCGGCCGTCTTGTTCAATGCATACACTCATCCTGCAGCGCGCGGCACTGGTCTACATTCTCGCTCCATGCGTCGTCGCGTAGCCGATGCCGCTGCGATAGCAGGCACTACCAGAGTGTATACGGCAATTGAATCCCATAATTCTACGTCACGTGCCGTGGCGGCTAAGGTAGGGTTTGTGTGCGTTGATGTACTTTACGAAATCACTCGTTTTGGACGAGTACGGAGAGGGCGACTTGCACCGGAAGTCTACTTTAGCTTGGTAGAAGATATGTCGTGACTACTATGATTATAGATTATTCTCCGAGATCCCGCGGTAGCCACCCTGTACTTGTACCGGATGCCCACGCCATTGGTATGATTGGCGTTATCCGATCGCTGGGTCGTTCTGGATATACAGTCCACGCCTGCGCCAATCAAGCTGACGCCCTCGGGCTGAGGTCCAACTTCGCCGCGAAAGGCACAATAAGCCCCAGTTACGAGGATCCAGATTTCCTGGAGTGGCTGGATGACTATGTGAAGGAAAACGATATTCGAGCGATCGTGCCGAGCGAAGGCTTCTTGATCGCCATCCGCCCTGCTTTCTCACGCTTCGTATCACTGCTGCCGATACCACGCGACGAGGCGGTGGTGTATGGATGCCTAAGCAAGGCTTCCGTGCTGAAGACGTTGATTGCAAACCAAGAGACTGCTGCGAATATTCCACCTACGGTGATTTGGGAGCAGGGCATGCCGCTGCCGTCTATTTCATCGCTCAGAAAACTGAATACACCACTGTTCGTAAAGGGTGATGGTACAGATGATATGGAAGCTGGCGCGAACTTGGTATCCAGAGAGGAAAGCCACAGTGCAGCTTTGGGTCGAATGGAGCAGATCAGTTCACGCTACCGTCAAATCTTAGTGCAAGGCTTTGTTCCTGGGCAAGGTACTGGCGCCTATTTCCTTATTCATAGAGGAGAAATTGTTCAGGAATTCATGAATCGGTGTTTACATGAAGTGCCACATACAGGTGGATTCTGCTCTCTTCGCGAGAGTTGGCAGCATCCGGAAATGATGGAAGACGCCCGCAAGAAGATTCGCGCACTGGGTTGGGAAGGAGTAGCAATGCTCGAGTATCGGTGGGATCCGATATCGAACAAGTTCTGGTTTATAGAAATCAACGCACGCTTCTGGGCAGCACTGCACTTGGCACTCTATGCTGGGATCGACTTTCCAACAATGTTACTTGATTTGCATCGCGGGGAGACGCCTCATGCCTCAAGGAGTTTCGAGCCAGGTCTACAGTGCAGATATACTGTTCCCTCGGAGATCGGGTATGTGGTTTCGCGGTGGAAGGACCCGGCGGTTCCACTAGTCGGCAAGTTTGCAAGTGTAGCAGGCTGGATTGCAAGATTCTTCGATCCGAGAATCTATTCGGATCTCTATTTTCCCGGCGACAGAAAGCTCTACTTTGATCAATGGGGCTCATTCATTGCGGGAGCATTGAAGAATATTACGCAAGGAAAATAGAGTCAAGAATAAGCTCCGCATTTCTCTTCCCTACGCAGTTTAATGCAGCACATTGAGTCCTTCTGGAAGGCCATGCAGAATGAAAATGCTCTCGCTGCCTACCAACACGCCGTTCTAGGCAGTCCATATGTCGGCCGTTCGAATAAAAAGACGAGCCTTCAGACTTGTTTCCGCCTTCGAAACCAACAAACTGGTGTTGTATTTAATGCCATTGGTTGAGCCCGCGGTTGATCATCGAGTGGGTTTCGAGAACCAGTTAATTTGCGACTCAATATTGGGCGGGAACACTGTGATTTTCTCTTCATGGCCAATGTGGGCTGATAGTGTGTTCTTGCGGGTGCGCTGCGATATCTCGTCGCGGTACAGAACCTGCCATTCATCGTTTGGCAGAAGATGACCAACTGTGAACTTCCGGCCAAGTCCGTTTTGGGGTACGGTTCCCTCGTGCCGGGTGGTCCGCGCAAGTTCTAGAGAATTGGCAAATTCATGCGTCGCCGAACCTTGCTCGCATCTTCGCTTTCATTGCTCGGGACCCGCCTCGAAATAGTGCGGGCAGATGCCGGCACGGCTCGACGCATCAATGCACTCGCGCCCAACCAGGGATTCAGACTTGGCGTGGCGCGAGTTGTCGGCGAATTCAACGACGTCGCACGCCGTTTCGATCTTCATCGCACCGGTCCGCGATCACGAGACTACTCCAGAAGGATGGTTTGGGCGCCCGACCGCCAACGCGCGCTCTTTGCGGGTGCTAACCACGGCGCGCCGCATCGCCTCAATGATGTCTGGGAGTTCGACCTTGCGGCTATGACATGGTTTCTGCTCTACGCACCAGACAATCCACGCACCTACGCCGGCTTGGGAAAGGACGCTAGCGACGTGGTGTTTCGCGACGGCGTGCTGCAGACCTTGCGTGGAGGTCCGGCAGTCATCGGACACACTTGGTCGGGCATCACTTACGATCCGCGCGTACAACGCATGGTGTTCATGAACACGTGGCCGATAGCTATCGATCCCTTAGTTCGGCAAGTTGGGGGTGACCCGGGTGAACGCTTCCGAGGTCCACCACTGTGGACCTTCAACCCGCGAGGCGGATCCTGGTCAATGCAGAAGACGGCCCCACCTGGGCCCTTCGCTGCGGTGGGCGCCCTGCTGCAGGACGTGCCCGAGTTGGGCGGCCAGATCTGGCACATGAACAACTGGCAACTTCAGGCTACGTGGCTCCTGCAGGCCAACGACAGTTGGAAATTGATTGCCGACCGCAAGTCGACACCGGGCTTCGCGCGATCCGCACCGGGCCGCGAACTGGTCGGATACCACGACGCCAAGCGCCAGTTGGTAGTGGCGCAGCATGGCAAGGGCAGTTATCACTTCGATACTCGTTCGCGCGCATGGGCTTGCACCATCGAACCCGGCAGCATTGCCACGGCCCCTGATGGACACGACGCCTTCACGACGTTCTGCAGCGACCCGTCCAACGAGCGAGGCATATTGCTGGACTTCCGCACGCGGGAGCTCTGGACCTACGATCCCGACCATGCCAGTTGGAAACTGATGGCTCCTGCAGGTGATCCGATGCCTAACGGCAAGAACATGTTGGCCTACTTCGATATTGCCCTTGGCGTCATGGTCGTGCTTAACGGCGCCGAAGTTTGGGTATGGCGCCCGCCGACGACAAACTGAAGCCAGTTACAGCGAACGTGCAGTATTGGGCTTGGCAGTGGCGTGCAAGGCCGGCGCCTTGGTTGAGAATTCCCTGATGTTCAACCCACGGACCGCTTCAGTTGACTCCGACGTGCTCGTTAGCGCAGTAATACCAGCCTACAACACCGAGCGCTATTTGCGGCGAGCCATCGAAAGCGTTCTGGCGCAGCGCTATCGCCCCATCGAGTGCATCGTCGTCGACGATGGTTCGACGGATGGCACGGGCGACATCGCGCGCTCGTTTGGCGATCGGGTCCGCGTCATCCGACAGCCCAACGCGGGCGCCTCGGCTGCGCGTAATGCCGGCATTGAGGCGGCCCGTGGTGCGTACATCGCTTTCTTGGACTCAGACGATTACTGGCTCGACACGAAACTCGAAAGCCAAATGCGGGTATTGACCGCGCATCCTGGGTTGCGGCTCGTTTCAACCCACTGGGCGTGGTTGCCATCGACGACCGACCCACAAAGCACAAGCTTCAGCGGACCGGAGTTCGATGAGGCAGCCTTGGATATATTGCCTGGCTGGGAGACCCTACTTCGCGACCCCTATCTAGGCACACCGACGGTGGTGGTTGATGCGTGCGCAGCCAAGTCGGTTGGCGGCTTCGACGTCAAGCTGCGCTCAGCAGAGGACATCGACTTCTTCTTACGCCTGTGCGAGGGGCATCGCTACGCGGTGCTCAAGCAGCAGCTTGTCGGCTTTCAAATGCGCCAAGGGAGCCTGACCCGGACCGAAAACAGCCACCGCCACAATTTGGACGTGTTGACGCGTCTATCGGAAACGCGACCCGAGATTTGCGAACGCTTCGGCGCGACTCTTACGGAGTGCCGACTCGACATCTACGGGCGATGGGCAAGGGCCAGTATCTTTCACGGCAACGGTCCAAGGGCCCGAACTGTACTTCGCGACAGTCGACAGTTCGGCAGGGTTCCGGAGTATTGGCGTCTTTGGCTGAAGTCCTATTCGGCCCAAATGGTGAAGAAGGTCCGAGATCGATTGCGGCCTTTGGCGCGTGAAGATCAAAGCGTACGCTGATGCTCAAGCAACGTAAGCGGTCGTCAGTGCCCAAACGACTTCCGGCGACCCAGGAGCTGACGCACGCCGCTAACAATGCTCCAGAAACCACTTAGCCGGGCCTCGAATTCGAGTGTGCTGATCGACTCGCCATCGAGTATGCGGGGCAATGCCAGCAATTTCGACGTGGGTCCTGCCATGCCAAACTCGGTGGTCGTCGCAGTCTGCACGCCGCAGTCCCGAAGCACGGGGAAGATACTGGAATCATGCTCGCCACTCGGATAGCAGAAGTGGATGAATGACGATGGATCCATGCCGAGCATGGCCGAAAGCGAGCTTCGATTGGCCTCTATCTCATTCCTGACCTGCGCGGCTTGCATCTCGTGCATGGTGTGGTGATGGGTGTGCAGTTGGACATCGACCCCGGATCGCAGAGCGCGCTGCAATGCAGGCGGACTCATCAGCGAGAACGCGCCCGTAGCTATCAAAGCGTCGACGTCGATGCCAATGACTTGCCCAACGCGCCGCAGTGCTGGCAACTGTTCCGCCCACGAAGCCATCGAGTCCAGCCATTTCAGTATTCGATCAGGCAAGTTGACTGATCCCGGCGGCGACGGATCCGGCAATAGGCGAACCAACGGATCGCATGTTCCCCGCGATTGCGCCAAGGCCACCAGGTAACCGATCAGGACAGGCAGCACGGGTTGTGCACTGAGTACGCTGCTTGTCGGCACGTATAGAGTGGAGGCGAACCGGTAGCGTTCCAGAACCGGCAGCATATGAAGCTCCGTACCCTTCCATGCGTCATCGATCGTGATGACCACGTCGCGGGCCCCCACGCAATCGGTGTCCAGGAGTTCGACCGCTTTCGACAACGGCAGGACGCGATAGCCGCCTTCGTCCAGCAACGCCATGCGCTGCTCGAATTTGCCGGCACTCAGGAACAAACGGTCACCGTTGTGCGGGGCCGGACCGATCCATACACCGTGATAGCAAAGGATTCGCAACCGGCC
>Ga0105097_10000518_pt1 | contig 17534 bp, 13 predicted proteins | sample PPLLak12cMay2015_FD_87035 | JGI IMG/M metagenome (GOLD analysis project Ga0105097, IMG submission 87035) | Freshwater sediment microbial communities from Prairie Pothole Lake near Jamestown, North Dakota, USA - PPLs Lake P7 Core (1) Depth... | ecosystem: Environmental > Aquatic > Freshwater >...
GCACGCCGCCAATTCCGCCGGTGGCAAATACTTTGATCCCGGCAAAATTGGCTGAGAATAACGTGGCAGCCACCGTTGTCCCCCCGGATTTATGCGTAGCGCAGGCGATGGAAAGATCCCTTCGCGAGAATTTCCCCAGGCCATCCGTAGATGCCAAATACTGCAATTCTTCCTGATCCAGTCCAACATGGATCACACCTTCGAGCACTCCGATGGTGGCGGGTGTGACATGATTGGACCGAGCGATGGACTCCAAATCCAGGGCGAGTTCCAGGTTGTGCGGTCGAGGCAAACCATGGGTGATAACCGCGGATTCTAAAGCCAGAACCGGTGAACGACCTTCAATCGCTTCATTTACTTCCTGCTTAATCTCGAAAAATCTATTGTCCATTTCCATGAATCGATTTTAACATTATTCCTGCTACCGACTTATGAAAGTGGTATGTTAGAATACCGCACGGAATGGCAATCAGCGAAGAATCCAAGTTTTATCTGGCAATGTTCCGACCCTGGGAAGCCCTGATCAACCTGATCCTATCCCTCATGGGTGCGGGATTGGCTAATTATCTCGGCCATACTGTAAGCTGGCAGATGTTTTGGGCGGGATTCATCATTCTTATGACAATTCTTATTGGGGGATCAGCTTTAGCAGGTTGTTATGCCCAAATGGAGAAGGGCTACAGCCTGAGGATTACTTACAGCAATATCACGCCGGGAACACCCCAGGAAACCGGTCGAAAACGGTTACTTAATTGTATTTTATTGACGGTAATGTCCTTCGGTATAACAACTTCCCTTATTATTTTTATCCTGCGAACTTCAAGCATCCCGGATGAGGTGTACTTTTTCCTGCTTTTATCAATGGTGCTCATGCTTCTTTACAGCGTGCCTCCAGCAAGATTGACTACAAGGGGACTTGGAGAAACCATCTGGGCTATCCAGGGAGGATTCCTCTTCCCACTGATCGCTTTCTTATTTCAATCAGGTGGATTAACCAGGATCCTCATATTCATCACCTTACCAATGACATTGCTGTATTTGGCGATGGAAATAATCCGTTCCTTAAAACCTTTCTCCAATGATCCTCGCAGCAACCAACGGAGCACTCTTGTGGGCAGGGTGGGATCAGACCAAACGCTGAAGCTTACAATTTACCTGATCCTGGGTGCGTTTGTAACTGCAGGTCTTGGGAGTTTGTTCGGTATGACCTGGTCTGTTCTATGGAGAATACTGCTAACGCTCCCGGTGGGTATTTTTCTGGTCTGGCAGTTGCAGAGTATCCGGGATGGTGCCAAACCGCACTGGCTGGTTTTGGAATCGGCTGCGATCGCATTGGTAGTGTTCCCTGCATATTTCCTATCATTGTTTTTCTGGACCGGTTAAGATGAGCGAGTTTCTTCGGTTGGAAAAGCCTTGCATAGCCTTGAAAAAATTCCTGACTCAAATTCCTGCTGCAGAATTGAAAACCGAATCAATCCCGACGGCAAATGCGATGGGAAGGATTTGTGCGTCATCGGTTTTTTCCCCCGAATCTTCACCAAGCTTCAACCGCAGTACCGTGGATGGTTACGCGGTGCACGCCATTGATTCATTCGGAGCCAGCGAAGGAGTGCCAGCATTTTTCAAAATCATCGGAGAAGTGCGGATGGGCGAGAAACCGGATTTGAAATTGGTAACCGGTGAGGTTGCGCTGATCCACACGGGGGGGATGCTGCCCGAGGGGTGCGACGCTGTGATCATGATCGAGCAGGCGCAGACAACCCGGGAGAATGAGATCGAGGTTTCGAAAGCTGTGAGCCAGGGAGAAAATACAATTCTGGCAGGTGAAGACATAAGTCCGGGGCAGGAGATCGTCGGTGCGGGTAAGTTGGTCCGGGTAGTGGAGATCGGGGGATTACTTGCCGTAGGCATCCAGCAGATTGAAGTATTTCGTAAACCGGTTGTTGGAATTCTATCCAGCGGGGATGAACTCGTGGCAGCTTCAGAAACCCCCTTACCTGGACAGATCCGGGATATAAATTCGGCGATGCTTTCTGCCCTGATATCCTCCCATAGGGGGATAGGCAAGGTATTTGAACTGATGCCCGATGACCCGGAGAAAATGCTAGCAATAGCGGAGGAGGCTTTCAAATCCTGCGATTCCCTGGTGATCACGGCGGGTTCCTCCGCCAGCACCCGGGATTACACTGCGAGGATAATCCAATCACTGGGAGATCCGGGAGTGATCGTCCACGGGGTAAATATCAAACCAGGCAAACCGACAATCCTGGCTGTGTGCGACGGAAAACCTGTGATTGGCTTGCCGGGAAACCCGGTGAGTGCATATATAATCGCGAGTCTATTCGCGATTCCCATGCTTCGCAGGTTAACAGGGGAGGTTGATCCCATCCCGCAGATACGGGGAAAAGCCAGGTTAAAAGTGAATCTTGCGTCGCTCGCTGGCCGGGAAGATTTCTGGCCTGTACGAATTAAACAGATCGATGACGAATGGGTTGCCGAACCGATCTTTTATAAAAGCAACCTGATCTTTACCCTGGTGAACGCGGACGCACTGGCGATCATCCCCGAAGACGCGAACGGCGTGGAGGCAGGATCCTTGATCGATTTCATCCCACTGGGATAATATTAAAATGAATATTTACCTGAATGATCTTCCATTTGAGAAAGCGTGCTCAATATTTTATGAGCAGATCGAGAAATCAGGTTGGGGGACTCCAACTGAATCCGAATGTATCTCGGTTGATGAAAATGCCACAGGCAGAACTCTTGCCGAAACCTGTTGGGCAAAAATCTCTTCGCCTCATTACCATGCTTCTGCGATGGACGGATTTGCCCTGGCTGCTGAGAGCGTCAAAGAGGCTTCGCCTTCGAAACCTATTCGCCTGTCTTATGGAGATTCGGTGGTTTACGTCGATACAGGCGACCCAATCCCGGATTGGGCAGATGCTGTGATACCGATCGAAGACGTTGAACCGGTTGGGATCAATGGTTTACCGCCCGAGAATCCCAGAAAGCCTAGCATGATCTGTGTGAGGGCATCCGTTGCCCCCTGGTCCCATATTCGCTTGATGGGTGAAGATATGGTCGCCACCCAGCTGGTTCTCGCAAAAGGCCAGGTTCTAACCGCTTATGATCTTGGAGCATTGGCTGCCAGCGGAAATTCCCAAATACAAGTTGTTCGAAAACCAAAGGTTGGGATCATACCTACAGGATCTGAATTGATCCAGCCTTCAGATCAGGCAGGTAAAGGGGAGATCATTGAATTTAATTCAATAATGTTGGCATCTCAAATCATTCAGTGGGGAGGAGAAGCTAATCGTCATCCGATCGTTCGGGATGACCTGCCATGCTTGTGCGAGGCAGTGCAGAAAATGGCGAATGAAAACGACCTTGTACTTCTTAATGCGGGCTCTTCCGCAGGAGCTGAGGATTATTCGAGTCAGGTGATCGCGTCATTGGGAACCGTCCTGGTTCATGGGATCGCGATTCGACCTGGGCATCCAGTGATCCTTGGTATGGTTCGAAGATCAGTGCAGAATAAAACTGAACCCGTTAGAGAAATCCCCATTGTTGGGGTACCGGGTTACCCTGTTTCCGCTGCATTGACAGGAGAGCTGGTCGTTCAACCACTTATCGCGCGATGGCTGGGCAGGAATCCATTGGAGAAAGAGGAGATCGAAGCGATCCTTACCCGAAAGGTTACTTCTCCGGCTGGAGATGACGATTATCTCCGTGTTATTGTTGGTCGAGTGGGTGGAAAAATGTTGGCTGCACCATTGCCCCGAGGGGCGGGGGTGATATCCTCCCTTTCAAAGGCGGACGGTTTATTGATGATCCCCGCCGGGATTCAGGGTTTGGAAGCTGGTGAACCTGTGCGGGTTAACCTTTACCGCTCCAGAATCGAACTGGAGCGAACGATTTTCATGATCGGGTCTCACGATATGACCCTGGATTTACTTGCCCAGGCATTGGGAAATAAGAAAAGACGATTGGTTTCCTCAAATGTTGGCAGCCTCGGAGGTATGGTCGCGCTCCGGAGGGGAGAGGCACACCTTGCTGGATCCCATCTTTTGGATCCGGAAACAGGTGAATTCAATATTCGCTACTTGAAAGATTACCTCCCTGGGATAAGGGTAAAGTTGATCAATTGGGCGGGACGATCTCAGGGATTGCTGCTACGCAAAGGGAACCCAAAAAACATCTCTGGAATTGAAGATCTAACCCGAAAAGATCTCGTTTTCATCAACCGCCAAAGGGGTTCGGGTACAAGGGTGCTACTTGATTACCACCTGAATAAGCTCGGAATTGATGGCATTTCCATCCGGGGGTATCCCCAGGAAGAGTACACTCACCTGGGTGTTGCCGTGGCGGTGCTCTCCGGCAGGGCGGATTGTGGATTAGGCGTGGCAGCCGCGGCTACGGCTCTTGACCTGGAGTTTTTGCCCTTATTCACGGAGCGGTATGACTTGATCATCCCTGAGGAATACACTGAAAGCAATCTCCTTTCACCATTATTCGAATTGATGAACGACAAGAGGTTTGTACAAACTGTTGCCAGGATGCCTGGATATGATGTATCCTCAATGGGTAAGCTGGTCGGTGAGTTTGGGTAGACAAAAAGGAGGTTTTAACAATGGTATTAGCCGAAAAACAAAAAGCACCGGATTTTGAGTTGCGGGACGAAAACGAGGCGGTTCGGAAATTATCCGATTTTCGTGGAAGGCCGGTTATTTTGTATTTTTACCCCAAGGACGATACCCCGGGTTGCACTACGGAAGCATGCGGTTTCCGGGATGATTACAGTGAGTTTGTGAAGAACAAGGTCGTCATACTTGGTGTTAGCCCGGATACTTCCAAATCCCATCTGAAGTTCAAGTCAAAATACGATCTACCATTTCCTCTTCTCGCTGATACAGACCATAAAGTATGTGAGCTTTATGGCGTATGGGGTAGAAAAAAGATGATGGGCAATGAGTACGATGGGGTTTTTCGAACCACCTTTGTGATCGATGCGGATGGTGTGATCAAGCGCGTTTTTGAAAACGTCAAACCCGCGGAACACGCGAAAGAGGTGCTTGCCGCAGCGATGGACGCGTGATCAATTTTTGGTTAAAAAAATAAATCTCCCCGGTATAATTTCTAAAACCGGGGAGATGATTATTAATATTAGATTACTTAAGTTTCAAAACAACCTTGGCAGTAGACCAGAGTTCTTCCAACTGGTAATAATCCCGCTGATCGGGTGAGAATAGATGAACGATGATATCGCCGAGGTCAACAAGCACCCAACCATTCTCAGGCCGGCCTTCCAGGCGCCCATTAACAGAAAAATTCCTCTTAGAAGTCTCGATCACTGTATCTGAAAGGCTTTTCAGCATCCGGTCACTCGTGCCATTACAGATAATGAAGTAATCTGAAAATGAGGAGACTTGACTGATATCCAGAACGGTGATCTCCTCCCCCTTTTTTTCTTCCAACGCTACCGCGATCCCATTCGCTATTTGAAGATTGTTCAGCATGCACCTCTTGATGAGAATTGGAGTGATTTTATCATATTCGATGCCTAATAATTGAAATGGGATTCGTGAAGATTAATATATTCTGCTCCTCCCGGTTTCAGGATACTTTGAAAAAGGGTGATGGATGACACCTGGATCGAAGAAACGGTTGGAGTGGATACAGTCCGAATACAATTTGCCAATACGGTTTGTTCCTGCCTATTGATTTCCGGCCTGACCCGTCCGAGGGTGAGATGAGGCGTGAATGGTTTTTCCTCGGCATCGTACCCCAATTTTCTGGAACTTTCTTCGATGGCACGGGCAAGGCGAACCAGCTCGCCTGCTTCTGATAAGCCTGCCCATACAACGCGGGGATTATTGGGCGAGGGGAACGCACCAAGATGGTCAACTTTTGTTGAAAAAGACCTGGCCTGGTTGGCGATATTCCGCATCATTTGGTGCAGAGAGGATATTTCCCAGGTGTGCACTTCTCCAAGGAATTTGAGGGTCAGATGAAGGTTCTTTTCCGGGGTCCATTTGACCTTTCCCGGAACAGATGTCTTTAATTGCTGGATGATCAATGCCAATTGAGATTGGACAGTAGGTTCAAGTTCGACCGCAATGAAGGCACGAATGGATTCATCCATGCTGAACAGTATAATGATGCGAAAATACCATGTCAAGCCGAAACCCTGCTCTCGAAGAACCAGCAGAACTGGGGCAAAAAGCACCAGTCAGTATCTACGTGCACATTCCTTTTTGTGAGAGGAGGTGCCTATATTGTGACTTTGTTACCGAAGCAGGTAAATCGCACCTCATCCCCGATTACCTGGCAGTGCTCGCGTGCGAGGTGGAGGAATTGGCGCAAGGATTTCCCGCATCCACCAGTATCCATACCATCTATCTGGGGGGAGGAACGCCATCATTGCTGCCAGCGATCGGGATTAAGGCTGTGTTGGAAAATATTCGCAGGTTTTTCCCTGTCCGGGAAGATGCTGAAATTACCTTGGAGATGAACCCGGGTACGGTCAAGCCAGCCTACCTGGAGAATTTAAATCAAATTGGAGTGAACCGTTTGAGCATTGGATTGCAATCGACGATTGATCAAGAATTGCAGACTCTCGGCCGTATTCACAATTATGCGCAATTCCTTGATACTTTCAATACCGCCAAAGAGATTGGTTTAGATAATATCAGCGCCGATTTGATCTATGGCATCCCGGGTCAAAGTCTACAAAGCTGGGAAGATTCCCTGCAGAAGCTGCTTGATCTGCAACCAAGTCATGCATCCCTTTACAGCCTGACGATCGAAAAAGGTTCGCCTTTCGCGAAAATGGTTGAGGAGGGTAGATTGATCGAGCCGGAAAGTGATCTTCTCGCGGATATGTATGAACGGGCTTCCGAGATTTTAGACAAAACCGGTTTTGTGCAATATGAAATTTCAAATTGGGCGGTCCATAAACCAGATGGCTCGATCAAAAGCTCGCGTCACAACCTGCAATATTGGCGAAACTTGCCCTACCTTGGGATTGGTACTGGAGCGCATGGCTTTATGAATGGAATAAGGACCGCCAACACCACTTCGCTTGAGGAATATATCCGCCGATCCAAGATCCTGAGAAAGAATATTTTTCCCAGGAGTTTTGCAACGACCGAATGGCACAGCATTGGAAAATACGAGCAAATGCAGGACTCGATGATGCTGGGATTACGATTAACAGAAGAGGGAGTGAGTGCTTGTGATTTCTTTGCGAGATTTGGAAAGGAACTTAGGGAAATATTTGGGCAACAAATCGATCTACTCGTTAATCAAGGTTTGCTTGAAGAATTGGGTGATGATCGAAAAACCATCCGGCTCACCAGACGCGGCCGGTTGCTGGGTAACCAGGTATTTTTGAATTTCGTTGGGGATTAGACGGTCAAATTACGATCACCCGGGTGCCATTACCAACCTGCTCAATTTTATCCCCAATAGCACGGGGCATGGTCCAGCGGAAGATCCAGTTGGCTTCTTCGGGGGTCATATTTATGCAACCATGGCTCATCGGTACTCCATAGTTATCGTGCCAATATGTCCCATGCAATGCGATCCCATGAGGGGCAAAGACAATTGACCAGGGGACGCCTGGAAGTTCGTATGCTTCTAGGTCGGAGGTCAGGTTACCAACCCCCATGTGCTTAGATGGCATTTTTGAATAAACATTATATATTCCGGGGGGTGTGTTGGTAGAGATCGATCCCGGAGCAGGGGAGTAATCCGGAACCCCGGAAGATATTTTTGTTTTCAGCACGATCTCATCCCCACGATACGCTGTGAGCATTTGTGTGGCAAGCTCAACCTCGATCCTTTTTTGTGCATCGGGGATTTCCGGATCGATGGGAGCGAATAATTGATATGGAACCTGGCGGAGATGTTCTGCCCTCACGAAGTAGCGAATATTATCCAGGAGTTCATCATGGATTTGGTACCAAACCCCGCCATCCGGTCCTTCGGCTTTCGATTCAACCCAATGCAGAGAGCGGTAATATAGACGGTATAAAGGTTCCCAGAGTTTTTTTCCCTTTAACCACATTACATGGGTAAATGGAACGGTCACCTCCGCGAGAATTCGAGGCTCGGGGATAGAATCCAGTATGGGATTGAGGATCGTGGCGACTTTTTGCAGGTTGGAGGAATGCATATATCCGCCCCAAACCCGATACCAGCGGGGATTATAGTCTGGGCCGTATTCTGATTCCACTTCGTAATAATAATTGACCAGGTCGTCGCGGTAATGTTGGTACTGGATCCGGCTCTCATCACTCGGCTGACTATACACACTCACCGAATCAGTCGCAACGCGGATGACCTGATTAAAGGAGGACCGCGTGCTGCCATGGGAGAGTGGCATGATCCCAACGCTAGCAGCCATGGTTGCTGAAAATTTCAGAAAGTCCCTACGGTTTAGTCCTGCTTGCATCGCAAAAATTATATCAATGAATCGGAGGGAAATGGTAATAATTGCATTAAGAATTAGCATATATGTACTACTGGGAGAAATCACTTTACTTCGGATAAGCTTTACTCTATAATCTCTATTATCGCGGTGGAAGGAGAAAAAATGGAAAATCCAATGGTGATGGGAATTGATGTGAGCCGGTGGCAGCAAAAGGTGGATTGGCAGCTGCTCAAATCAAAAGGAGTCGAATTTGCCATCATCAAGGCCACGCAGGGTGACTACCTGACAGATCCGATGCTCAAGAACCATTACAAAAATGCCAGGGATGCCGGGATGCTTGTTGGGGCATACCATTGGTGCGATCCAATGTCCAAGGATGACCTTCAGGCAAAATATTTTCTTCAAGCGATCAAGGACCTTGACCTTTGCTTTATAGTCGCGGACGTTGAGCAACATTGGACTGATTGGAGCGAATGGCGTAACAAGAAGATAACCAAAATCATCCCCTCGCAGAGAGTCAGTGACAACGCCAAAAAGGTGTTGGAATATTGGAGCGGAAAGGTAAAAGCTCAGATCATCGTTTATACCAGGGCTACCTTCATCGATTATTACGCAGCACAAGCCTCCGCTTGGCTGCCCAAATATCCACTCTGGCTGGCGCATTACACTCACACGATAAAAAAGGATAGTTCCAAAGCGGCCTATACCTGGGAAAAATTCAGTCTCGAGGTTCCAAGTAGTGGTGATCCCAAATTACCACGAAACTGCAGTAAATGGGTTTTCTGGCAGTTCACGGGGGGGAAATACATCCTTCCTGGCGTCGATTCATCGATAGATCTGAACCTTTTCAACGGGGACCTGGCAGCGCTTTATAAATTTGCTGGCAGGAAATTACCGGTCACAGAAGTAGAAGAGACTGCAGAACCTGCACCTCTCACACTGGAAGAGCGGATTGATAGGCTTGAACGGATTGCCAGAGAAAAAGGATGAAATTCGATTGAAATGGTGGGGTGGATTTCAATCTAGATTATTTATCAGTCTTTCCAGATCCGCATTACGGAAATAGTCTCTGAATGCCCTCGATTCCTGAAATACATGGAAAAGGGCATTTTCTATCTGCTTTTGTGTGACGGGATCCGCTTCCTGCCCGGGTACCGAGAGGATGAATTCACTCTCTCCTTCGGTCTCAATAGCGATATCCCCTCTCGCAGAAAGGAATTCCACACCAAGCCGGATGAATCCTTCCGTTTGCGAGCATTGAATTGCCAGATCGGAAACATTGGCAATTCCACCCTTCCCACGAATGGCAAATTTCAACAACCCTGCAAGCCTGGTGATCGTGTTTTGCATCGACCCTTCGAGGGGATCCAGATCATAGACCAGTACTTTCTCAGGGAGAACTGAGGCGATCAGCCCCGCCAGGATTTCCCAATCCGGAGGTGTATTGGTGATGACCAACTCTCTGGATTTTTCAATGGTTCTGCGATCAACCCCTTTGGGGATGAGTTGCATTAATGTCCCTTCACGGAAAATTGCCACTCCCGGGTTCTGCGCATATAGATTTATTTCGGATACAGCCACTCTTTTTCGGCGGTTATCGATAACTTCCAAGTCTTTTTTCGTTGTCAGATGCAAAGGGGTAATCTCTTCCTGCCGAAAACCCATCCATTCGATCGATAATTGTGGACTCCCTCGATAGTTGGCATTCTTAATCGTATAAGCCAGGTCAAAAACACCTCCAGGATGATTTTCTACCCTGGATTGCCAGTGAAGTACATCCATGACCACATTGGATTGATCACGGATGGAAAATTTGGAGTGTTCCTGATTTTTTCCCAAGTGTTTAGAATCTATGATTTGCACATTCCTGGCTGCCAGGAGCACATCGGGATTTCCCTGCCCAAAAGGTGCCAACCGGTCGATCCTGTCCGCAAGGGCGGATGTGATCTCTGAAAAATCAAGGTAGGCATCAATCTCTAGTGGCGTATCTTTTAAACCCTCGGGGTGGCTGGCGAGTATTTCTTCATTGAGACGCTTCTGGAAACTGGGCAGGTCCTTTACAAACATGGAAAGACCCGCTGCCTGCGCGTGCCCCCCAAACCCCAGCGGAATATCATGGCAATTACTGATCGCTTTAATAATATTCACCCCTGCAGCCGAGCGGGCGGATCCCCTTGCGACGCCCTGATCATCGGTGCGGAAAATGAAAACAGGTTTCTGGTACTGGGCAGCAAGCCTGCCAGCGACCAATCCAAGCACTCCACCAGTCCAGAGGGAGTGAGAAAGGACAATTGATGGACCTTCGAGGAGATCAGGGTTCTTTTCCAGCATCTGGAGAGCGGCAGATTCGACAGACTCCGTGAGTATTCGGCGCTGACCATTCAACCCTTCAATCTGAATAATGAAGGTGTTTATAAATTGGGGGTCTTCAGAAAGTAGGAATTCAACGACAGGGTTGGCATCCGATAGGCGACCAACTGCATTGAGCCGCGGTGCGAGGTGATAATAGATATGGTCCTCATTCAGAGCAGAAGGATCGATTTTGGCATAATCCAGAATATTGCGTATAGCCAATCTATTCGATGCCCTGAGCTGGTCCAATCCACTTTTTACCAGGTAGCGGTTCTCCCCCCATAGGCTTGCCACATCAGCCAACGTACCCAATGCGGCGAGATCAAGCAGTTGATCGGGGGAAAGCGATGAATTATTGGAAGAAAGCAGGGCTTTTGCCAGTTCAAAAGCAGTTCCAGCACCACAAATCGGTGAGAGAGGATCAGATTCAGAAAGAAAATGTGGATTAATAAGCGCAAATGCAGGTGGCAATTTCTCCGGTAACACATGATGATCGGTGATGATCAGATCAACACCGGCGCGCAAACATTCTTGCGCGGCTGCAATTTCCGAGATACCCGTATCACAAGTCACCAGGAGGCGGATTCCCTGGGATAAGAAATCTTTCAAAAATGGAATTGCGATTCCATGACTTTCCGGACCACGAACCGGAATATGGTACGCAGCATCCGCTCCCAGGCTTCGAAGCGTTTGGATAAGGATGGCGGTAGAGGTTTGTCCATCGACATCGAAATCACCCCACACCCCGATCTTCTCGTTATTTTGAATAGCAAAACAGATCCGTTTTACTGCTTCATGAACACCTGGAAGGCGGAACGGTTGGTCATCATCGGGAGATTTAGGACGCAGAAATTCACTTGCCATCGCCCCATTTTCTATCCCCCGACGAAAAAGCGCGGAAGCGATCAGAAGGTCGCCATCAACCGCATCCATTAGGTCTGATGGGATTTGGTGTTGAACCGGTTCCAGCCATGTGTTTGACCGAAGTATCAAAACTGGATCTCCTCGACATCGGAAAACGATACATTCAATGAATCATCTACAGAAGAAATATCATCCAGTTCGCTTAAATCCCCGGCTTCCGTACCCCTATCGCAGTAAGAACGATACGAACAGAATCGGCACATTCTTTCAACTGTTGTCTTATAAAAACCTTCAGTAGGGGTTGCAGCGATTGACCCGATGAGCGTTGATATAAATCCTTCATCCTCATCCAATTTGGCTTGATCGTAAGAGAATTGTTCCTTTTCCCCTGGGTAATCAGCGAACCAATAGATCATTGAAATCTGTGAGGGTTGGTATTTGATCCCGGGGATCAATTTTTCTAAAGAACGGTAAAGGACCCAGGGATAGATTCGGGTTTGCAACCGGTTCTGCAAAGCACCCCGATTCGGTTTTCTTTTGGATGTTTTCCAATCCAGGATGCGAAAATTACCATCCTTTGTTACTGCGATCAGATCGAATTTAGCGATAATCCTATAACCTGACAAAGTAGCGGTGAGGGTTGTTTCAGGAAAGCACTTTTGAAAATTCCACAATTCTGGTACAGCAAGGTGATTTTGAATCCAAATCTTCAACTCTATTTCATCGTCTTCGTTGACAAGAATCGATCGGTCCATTCCAAGATACATTTGATGGATGATCTTATGGAATCTTATTCCGAGATCCATATGCCTTTCAAGTTCCCTTACTGGTTCACTCTGGATGGCAGGCCAGGCGACCTTTTGGATGTATTTCAAAAGGAATCTGCGGGGACAATCCACAAAATCTTGAAGATTGTGCTGGGAGAAGGAAAAATTATTTGGCAGGTTCATCTCGTCCTTCCCATGCGGTTCGAATGGCCTCAAAAGGGATCGATTGTCTCGCATCTCCCCGCCGGCCAGTATTCCAAGTGATGCACAGCTCACGCCTGGCGCGGGTAATGCCAACATAGAATAGACGCAAACGTTCAGAGGAATAATCGATTCTCGATTGCATCGAGGCTTTACCTTCCGGTAAAAACATACCCGCCTGGTCACCCTTGATCAAAGCGGTTAATCGGGAAATTGTCTCAGCCTCAAGATTTAAATTGTTCCGTAAAAACCACTTTTCTCCGATATAAGTATCAAACGATTGTGCAAAAGGAAAATCATAATTATTAACTGAGAGCAAATACACCCGATCCCATTCCAAGCCTTTGGCTTTGTGGATCGTGGCAATGACCACTTCCCCTTTGTGCCTCTCCGGATCAAAACCGGAATCTTCTTCCTCAAAACCAGAAAACTTCCTCTTATTAGAAGCAATTTGGGTCAATTCCCCTGCGAAATCGGGCAATTGCCAGGTAACCTCCAGGGCTGCGGACCGTTCAAGCGACAAAGCCAGCTTATGGGTTAAAGCCAGATCGCCAGGTTTTGTGTAAATATCCTGTCCGATGATCAAGAGCAACTGATCGATTGGAAGGGAAGCTGCAGTCTGCCATTTTCTGATCATTTCTCTGAATGATGCCAGGGTTTTTATATCTTTATCCTGCAGAACCGTTTTTTGCAGCCAGTCTTTGCCTGGGGTTGGATGGATGAACTCTTCGCAGCGATTACACTTCTTTATCAGATTGATCAAATCCTTCAAATGTGGATCGGATTTGGCGACCTCTTTTCCGATGAGACTCACTTTTTCAAATGCTTCGGCGAGTTTACCCGGTTGGTTGGGATCTGCAAGGCAACGAAGAATCGTCGCGAGGGTGTCTGCGACAGTTCGAGTGTTATAACTGCTGCGGAGCAATTCGAAAATGGGAAGATCATGGGCTTTCAGTTTTGCTGCGATTTCCTCGCCGCGATCATTCCGGGGAACAAGTATAGCGCAGGTGGAATCTGGGTGCCCAGGCAGCCAATTGAATATGGACCGAACAACGATGTTCAATTCCTCTTCAGGGGAAAAGCCATTTTTATTAAGGAAAATGGCATCGGGATGATCCTCTGGGTTGGGTTGGGGATCCCCTGCGGGTGCAGGGATAATATATGGCGAATCCAATGATTCCTTTAATTTCTGTTGGTTTAATGATTTCGTCCAGCGGATCAACTCGTTCGCCAAAAAAATAATACTCCTGGATGAGCGACCGGAATGACTGAGGTCGCAACGTTTCACCGAATTGGAGGACAGGAATCGACGTAGATAAAAAGGGCTGGCGGTTGTAAAAGTCTCAAAAATCGCCTGGTTGGGGTCTCCTACCCGCACCCAATTTCCATCTGCACCACAGAGCAGAGCCAAGATCTCCTCCTGAAGACGGCTCGAATCCTGGGCTTCATCCTCAAGGATAAAAGGCCATTGTCTTCTTTTCCTGATAAGAAATCCCGGATCCAGCGTCAGTGCTTTCACGGCAAGAGAAATAAGATCATCGAAATCTACAGATGAGCGCATATTCAATGCACGCTGGTATTCGATGAAAACATCTCTTACCAGGTGAACCAGCGAATCTTCCATGCTGGAGGATGCGATTCTTCTTTCCAATTCCTGGGGGGAGATTTGAAGATCTTTAGCGATCCGGATGGAATTGGCACAGATCTGTTCGGCGGTTTCAGCCCAGCGTTTTTGAACTTCATACTTTTCCAGGTCTTTTTGATCCTGAATATAGGCGATCAAAATGTCTTTCCTGGATGGCAGCAGGTTGGTCACGATCGAATGGATGATCGCACTGGACTCGCGTTCTTCGAGAATCGAGAACTGATCAGATAGCCCAACAAGGTCCGGTCTTTCCCTGACAATATCATGAGCCAACCCATGAAGGGTTCGAACGCGGTAACCAAAATTTGGCAATAAACCCTTTTCCTGAATAAATGCAGCAATCCTGGAGGAAAAATTCTGAACTGCCGAATTAACCAGGGTGACAATCAACACCTCCTGGTCATCCTGCAGCTGTTGATCTGCTACCAGGTTTGCAGCCAAACAGGAGAGCGTGTGCGTTTTTCCACTTCCTGGAACCGCGGAAATCCCCATTTTTCCTGATTTATAGGAAAGGACTTCCAATTGCCCTGGTCTGGGTTTAAACATCGTTGGATCCCTGTGAAGGCAGACGTTTCAACAGCGTTTGAAGACATTGGAGTAGCCGCCCTTTTTCCTCCATCCCATTTTCGTTTAAACCGGTTGTACAAAAATATACCTTGCCCGTACAGCGTTCCAGAAGCCCATATACAAGCCTTGCCATTGATTCCTGGTTGGATGCGAACTCGTCTGCATCGGTCCATTTTCGTCCCCTCGGCCATTGCCTGCTGAGGATATAAGGTTGGGTGAGCGGTTGAAAAAGGCGCTCCCACCAACCATGACTGCCAGCATCAAGCCAGAATTGATACCCAACCGCACGATTCGCCATTAAAAACGAATAAGCTGGTGCAAGCAGAACTACATTTTCTGGAGCATTATCCTGCGGGGCGAGGTATTGGGCTGCAAGAACACCAGATTCGACCATTTGTATATATTCTTTACCGATTTCCTCAGAAACGATCCGATCATCCATCCTTGCGAAATGGCGAAACTTACGAGCAGAGGTGATCAATTGATCGATCTGCGCGGCGGACTCCATATTCCCTTGGAAACCGAACCCTTTTTGAGTTAGCAATTCACCGAAAAGCTTGCCAAAAAACACATCCAGGTCTGCAGACCCATCGTCAATGGCAGTTTCCAGCCAGACGCGCATCAATTCGTACCGTTCACCAACAACAAAAGTAACCCTGGACTGCATTTCAGGGATCAGCTCCGAGAAATTCACCATCCGGCGGGTACGATTCAATTGCGGCGCGATTATCTTCGCCAGCAGGTCGGCACGATTAAGATCGCCATTCGTGATTACCTGAAGGAGCATTTCCCGCATCTCAAAAGGCGTTATTGGCAGTTTCCAGGAAGGATAGGCAATCTTGGCAAGGGTCAGCAAAGTTCGAACAGTGGGCTCGCTTCCGAGGCTTCGAGATGGCCGGGTAGATCGATTGGGTATACCCAAAACTTCGAGTTTTCGCTGGATGGAAAACCGCAAAGCGTCACTCATATACGGCGAAATTATCACGATTTCACCGGGTTGAGCTTTTCCAGAATCCAAAAGGTCTTGAATATCAAGACATACATTTTCAACCATTTCTGTTGAAAACCGGTATTGACGGATCTCAAAACATTCCCGGTCGAGATGTAAAACTGGAGGAAAGCTTTCCTGCATGATGATCTTCCTCAGCGTGGACCCCAATGCCGCGATCTTGGCATTCTCCTGGAAATTTTCTTCAAATTCATATTGCTTTAGACAAGTCTCTACGAGAGTATTGGCGCTGGAAGGATCTGCCCCAAGGAAAGTACGAAACCCACCATTGTGATTGCGAATTAATAGTGCAGAATCGAATTCAGGCATCCAGTCACGAACCAGGTCGTGCGTTACCGGGGCATCCTCCTCCATATTATCGAAGATCAAATGACTGAACTGCGATCTCATGTAATCCCGTACCAGGGGAGAAGGCCATAAATGTTTGAAAAAAACTTCAATCTGCAGGGAGAAATCGAGAAGATTATTCTGGTAGCAATATTGCCGGAACTTCGTGGCGGCTTCCTGAGCTTTGATGAAATGATTGATTTGGGCAGGCTCTCCCATCCATGCGTCGGATAATCTTTCACCGATCACTTCATGCGGAAAGCCAATAACCGCTGCCTTGTTCAGATTATCCAGGACCTGGCTGTACAGACGATTCGGGTCCAGGGATAATCCTTGAAACTCACCCGCTGCGATCATGGGACCAACAAGTTTGGCCATGTAATATTGGGCAGTCTCCAGGGTCAGGAATTTGGGTTCGTTCTGAGATGATTTAAAACCTGCGGTTCCGGAAATCAATGGCCAGAAAAGATCGACCATCCTTTGGGATAATCCACCAATTGTTAGGACGACTGGCAGCGGCCCTTGAGGAAAATCGGGTGAATTTATAGCCTGATAAAATGATCGCGCAAGGTTTCTTTGTGGAACGAGGATAAGCACGGATCCACGGGAAAAGCCTTTTTTGGCGAGCGCGACCATCCTGGCGACTGCGGTACTGGTTTTTCCCGTACCGGTGGAACCTACCAGGGAAATTGATCCCTCAACATCCGGTGAAACCAGGGCAAGTTGCTGTTTTGAGAGCGAGGGATGAAGGTCCGATATTATCAATTTTGCCTGATGGTTTCGAGGGATTCTTGAAATGATCTTTTATAAGAAACTATCCGCGATTTTATATAACACTTCACGAGCAAGGAGAGTGTCATCCAGTGCGCGATGGGAATTGGGGATCTCGATTCCAAAGAATCTACCCGCTTCTTCAAGTCGGAAAAATCTATTCGCATTCCTGGATGGATCCCAGACTGACCGGTAATCAGCAAAAATCCGCATAATATCTGCTGGCGGTAAACCAGGCTTCCAGCGGATTAGGCCGGATTTTCGGTTTGTTTGATCGATCATGCGTAGATCAAACTCGGCATTATAAATAGCCAGCAAACGGCCAAAGAAAATCCCCCTCAATTCCTGCCAGAGAGAGATCCACGCAGGCGCATTTTGAATCATCTCATCCGTAATTCCGTGAATCCGGGAAGATTCAGGCGGGATCGGACTACGAGGGCGTACGAGAGAATTCATTAGAGTACTGCCATCTGAATCAAGGACGACGATTTCAACGATTTCCGCATTAGAATCTAAACCAGTGGTTTCCGTATCCAGGAAGATCGGTTTTTGACTGCAAAATTCCCTGGCAGTCTGGATCGCTGCAATTCGCGC
>Ga0105097_10000520_pt1 | contig 17515 bp, 26 predicted proteins | sample PPLLak12cMay2015_FD_87035 | JGI IMG/M metagenome (GOLD analysis project Ga0105097, IMG submission 87035) | Freshwater sediment microbial communities from Prairie Pothole Lake near Jamestown, North Dakota, USA - PPLs Lake P7 Core (1) Depth... | ecosystem: Environmental > Aquatic > Freshwater >...
CTTTCACAAGCGTCCCTTTCGTTAACTTGTAAAGACGGAGAAAATCTCAGTTTCGGGATCCTCATCAGAAACTAACATTACAGATTGTGGCCACTCGACACCCCATAGCTGGATGTCGGCACCTGCGTCGTCTTTAACCTTCAGCATTCTGGTCCAGCGACCGTTTTCAATAAGGATCCACTGCCCTACCTTGATATCTTTGATGTCTTCGCCGACTGAGTATACTCTCCCCCAACGAGGGCGAATACCTTCGCTCTTACCGTTATCATCGGGAATAATAATTCCACGCACGACGCGGGAACCTCTTTCTAAATCAGTAACAAGAACCTTACCTTTTAATGCTTTAGCTTTCACTTGTATTCCCTTCTTCGATAATAATATCGCCCGATGGCAGTTCTCTTTCAACTACCTTCTTCTCTGGTGTAGTCTTAATTGCCTTTGGTACAGGCTTTACGGGATCTACAGAGATTCCTGCGGTATCTGGCTGTTTGCCCTTGAGACCGGTATTTATAACCGCTGTCTGCACACGATGATTTTCTCTAGCAATCTGATCTGCTGTCTTTGTTACAACACCGCGATTGATTTGATCTCCCTTAGCATTGACTTTCATGTTTCCAATTGCCGGAGTTTTTTCATTTTCACGGCGTAAAGAATCCATATCAATAGTAAGACCTCTATAACTTACATGTCTGCTCATTTTCTTATTTTCCTTATTTCAAATAATCTTTAATTTCAAGCCCATACTTTAACGAGTCTACTCTATGTACGCCTATTAAGTATAGTATATACGAAGAAACGCTGGAGCCACGACCTACGCCCCATACGAATTTGTTCTTTCTCATGTAATCTACTAGAAATATAAACAAGCGTAAGAGCATAATTAAATTACGTTCCTCGTAAAGGACAAATTCCTCATTTACACGATCAATTTCTTGTTGTGTCTTACATTTATCAATTAGCCACGAATGGACATCGATTTGCTGATAGACAACGGGAAAAATCCATTCATCTGCACACCTTTCGTGAAACTCATCAAATGTTAATACTTCCTCAGGTGCATCAAGAAAAGTAATTGTTTCTGGCAGTAGAGAAGATTGGTATTCTTGAAATAGCTTAATTTCTTCGTCGAATACAACATTTAGGTGACTTATATTCTTTCCTTGGAGTAATAATTCTCTTAAATTTTTACTCGACAGAATAGCCTGTCCGTACATGTTTATTTTTAAACTGTCTTTGGTTTCCATTTTTCGACTTGAACAATCTTTGCGGGTTCCCTAACAAAACCTATATGAGTATCAACCATCTCCGACATAACCTTACGGAAATCATCTAGTGGGTCTTGAATGTCTTTAAACAATTCTTCATCAGATAATTTTGTATCTATAGGCCTTACAAACTCGAAGCAAAATCCGTCGTCTCTATTCCACCACGGTATTTCGTCGCGTGTTGTACTCTCTGTATAATACTCGGCGGTAGTTGCCGGTAATTCATACTCGGTATCACTACAATCAAAGGTATATTGTAAAGATGTATCCGACCCCTTAAGTTTCAGTTCACCGACAAGCAAATCATCCCCTGCAAGGACAGATATCTTAGAATGAAGTAGCTGTATAATTATATCATCACCGGGGTTGGTTGGACAATACATTGTGATGTTAGAAGAAAGATTAGCAAGAAATAAGTCATATTCGCTGCTAACATCGACCATAAGAATCTGTGGAAGATTTGTGTCTAGCCAAAAATAAATCTTCTGAAAAGTAAGACCCGAATCGTGTTCTACTTCTTCTTTGGTTTTACCTTTCTTTCCTGTGGCAACTAGGTCCACAGATAACTTCCAATCTACAGGTGTTAATGTACCCTCTTGGAGTCGTATTCCCGTAAAGTCATAATCGAGAGTCATGTGACTCTTAATAAGATGCTTACCGCGTTTAATCATATCTCTCCATTATTCTTCTAATTTTCCTAATTCAATAGGTTTAGTATCGTCGGGATATTTTCTTTTGAACTCTTCGTCCATGTTATGTTGCATACGCTTGCGACGTTCATCTTCCAGAGATTGAATTATCTCCTTAATACTAAGGACTGTCGGATTATGCCCTAACGCTACTTGTGCGTTCATATAGAGATATGCTTTTCCTATTCTTTCAATAATTTCTTCATCGGTTAATTTACTGGTGTCAAGAAAAGGGTGCATGTAAACTCCTCATATGCTGTGTATTTATGCCTACCTTAAAGGAGAATACTTATTGCTGACACTGCATCATTATTCTTGCGTATAGCCTCAGATAAGGCACATCGATATTTTTCTGCATACTCTTTATTATAGAATACGGCAGAATATCCAGAATGAGGGACTAACGGAGAGGCAGAAACTTTAATGGCGTGACCGGATAATCTATCCTCCGGTGTGAAATAATGTTTTCGAGAACAAAGAATATAATCTGCAGGAAAATTTTCAATATCAATTACATCGGTTGCGTCTGCGTAAATTCCTAAATGTGGCTGAACTGGATTTCCTTTATATATAACCGGGTTGTTTATTTCTATCAGGGTGCATTCGCCGTGTCTATTGTTATATATTGCCGCAGGTGTGTTTGACATTTCTAAAAATTCGTCGACTATATAGATCGAATTATTTCTTAAATCAAATACCTGCTCTAGGAATTCAACACGATACGGCCATTGATAATTCGGATCACGTAGATCCCTCCATGGCTGCACTGAATTTATTCTGGATGCCGATTCTTTATAGAAACGTACGGTGGCAGGATTACTTTTTAGGTATTTGAAGTTTCTAAACTCGTCGATATATAGATCACTGTTCATCCGTTTCTACTACCTCGTGTATTGTAAACCACTTTTCCGGCCACATATAAACTTGGATGGCCCTTGTCTCAACAGACAGCCTGAATTGAAGGGCGTCCATTTCGTCTTTAAAGCAGAAATATCCACGCGGTATAAATTTTGTACCATCATCAAATATGGATTGCAATATTTGCATCTGGTTCATTCCGTTGAACCCTGCTACAGCCGCAATCTGACCCTGATTCTGATCCCCGGATGTCTTTGTCTGCTCAAGCTCGAGATGAGAATATCCCCATGTCCCTTGTATCAGCTTATAGGCATTTCTTATAATCTTTCTATAATCTGCCTGGGCCTTCTCCATCGGAACATCGGTCTCATACTCGAGTCTTGCCACATAGGGTTTGGCAAAGAATATCTTCGTTCGAGTATGAAGCAATTTTGTCATATGTATTCGTGATGACTTCTATGGAAAGCAGTGACGTCATCCTTTTCAGAAAATCGAATTACAACAAACTGACCTTGATCGATTTCTGTATATAGACCTTTGGTCTTATTAAGGCTTGCCTGGATTTCATCCTGCCGGCGGTAATAGGAAGTAGGATGCATGCGCACCGACATCCATCCTGCGGTATAGCTATCGACTTGAATTGGATCGCCGATAATACATTTTCCTTGTTGCCTCATTTATTTCTCCTGATGAATGAACTTCCACTTATCAAACATAGCCTGGACAAACACGTCCAAGGAATCGCTGTTTCTGTAAGCCTCTGAATTATATCTAGCAGAAATGAGATATTCCTGCCCTGAGAGAGTCCTTATTTTGAAGGAAAAGTCGTCCTTAAGTTTATTTACTACCAATGCCTCCGAATCTTTTTCGAAGCCAAAGGATTCAACAAACTTAAGAAGGACTACGGCCCCACAAGTTGTGTAAATTACATTCTTCTGGTATATCATCAAAGAAGGCTAAGGTACAGAGAGCTTGCCGGATCAAAATCCTCTCGGAAAATGTAGATCTTGGGGCTAACGGACTTGCCTTGCTTCAGTGTCTTCAGCACACGGCCTTCCATGGTCCACTTATCTTCACCCTTGCCGACGTTTGTATTCAGCCAGTTAACGAGCTTGTAGAAATGCTCACGATCTCGAATCGTAACACGGAAGGTATGAGCCGCATTTTGCTCCTTCAGGTTCACCGGAGTAACCTTGGGGGTGACTTGCTTGTTCATATTACACTTTCTATAAAGTTGGGTTGTTGAGTCTATATTTTACTACGAGTCAATAATCGTGTCAACTGATAGGATCCGGTGCTGCCGCAAGTATTCTAACACCGGCTTCTAACAACATTTCCTGTGCCACTAGCATATCCTCTTGCCACCGTTCTGGCATTTTTTCCGCGATATGATCCTCATCCACTACGATCGTTTTGATACCGCGCTGAATGATTGATTGAGCACAGTTGGTACATGGTGAAAATGTGACAAACATTACACAGTCGCTTAAATCCGACTTTGAAGCCAAATCCATGGCATTACGTTCTGCATGGGCCATCCACTTATATTTATAAGGTCGAATATGGCGCTCAGGTTTTGTATCATCCACACCCATTGGCATCCCATTGAATCCCCAGGAAACAGGTCTCCCCTCTAGAGTAGTAATAACTGCCCCCACTTTGGTTGAGTCATCCTTGGACCAGCCTGCTATTTCCTTAGCCATCCTTAGAAGGCGGCTCGCCCATTTCTTATTTGTTATATCCATTATCTACTAAGACCTTCTCTGGTTATAATCTGGGCAAGTTCCTCTCCTAAATTATCTTTATCTGTAACAACATACAGACTTACCCTCTTATGATCTCTCGTCGGATCATAGCTTGCAAACTGTATTACTTTTCCACCGGTTGCGTTGAACACGGTAAAATTCAATCCTGATGTGCCACCAATGGGTCCGTCAATTTCTATCGACTTTACTTTGTTGGCATACTTCGAAGGAACTGCCTCTATACCATTATCCAGCATAAACCAAGCAAATAATCTACGGAGATACTTTTTTAACATATTAGTTCCATCTTAATTTAAAAATAAGCAATGATGATTCTTCCCTAAAGGCAAATATTCTTCCTCTGTCGGGCGTATAATACTCGTACCAATCATAAAATCTCTTTCCCACGTTTTCAACACACCAATCATCGACATCACTATTATCAGATTTAATTACAATCTGAAACGGCCAGGATTTTATGCTTAGTCTTCTCACATCCATGTCAACTTAAAAAGTGTTGCATCTTCATCATCGGAAATTAATACCGTATACATAGGATTACCAGAATTAAATCTAAAGGTACAATCGTACCTTCCCTTCATATTCTGTTTCATCCAACCCTCAAAATCTGTATCGCTGGAGGGGTATACCCAACAATGCCATCCTACAATTTCTTCTCGAAATTCTCTTTCTAATTCTGCTGGATCTTTTCTAAGTAACACCGGCACATCAGACCAGCCGTTTTCATATCGCCAATGATTTACAATTATGGCCATGTTAGCTCAAATAATATAGCATGCTCATCGAACAGAAACCAAATTACAAGATCGTTTACAGAATTGGGATGCAATTCCCATTCCCATGCCACAGCCTGCTTTCCGACCACTCTTTCCAGCCATGGCCTGTAGTGATGGTTTGGCTCCGTGTCTCCGGGCCGCATAAACGGCCTGACACATTTAGCTTTATAGATCGCCGTCTTTTCTGTTTTCAGAATGCCAGACTGAAAATTTTCCACCTGGATAACGTGCCTCAAGTTTTGTAACATTTTCTGCAATGACATCGTTGGGATCAAGACCTAACGCAATACATGCATTTGTCCAATACCAAATAATATCTCCTAGTTCCCTCTTCATATGAAATACATTATCTTCGTTATAATCTTTTCCATGAAAAAGGATCTTCTTTACAATTTCATCAAACTCGCCACCTTCGCTTGCTAGCCCAATTCCTGCTGTACTCAACCTAGCAACTTGTACACCTTGCGACGATAGTTCTCTAATTCTTGCAATGAATAACTCGTCATCTTTACTTACTTGACTTGTTACACCATCTACGAACTCTGAGTATTTCTGTAGATCAACTTCTCTTTCCATATATTTCCCTTAATTAAACGTATGTCTCGTTCTTAACGTATTTGACTATTTTATAGAATTTCACAAAATTGTCAAGCGATAATAAGATTTTCTTTGTACTATTGAACATTTGGGAATTTCTGCGTTCGTATAAAGATAACTTTGTTACCCCGTTTATGTCGAAAGGTTTTAATCTACAAATTTCAAATGAGTGCGGAGATGTAAACGTTCCCGGCGATGACCATATGTATGGATGATCGACCAGGTATCTTTCATTACCGGCATCTTCCAATAATAGCATACCAATATCGCCTGTGGTCCCAGTCATCGACTCGTAAAAGAGTGTTTCAGCATCGGACTTAGAAACTTCCTCAAACATAATATTTACTTTAGGTGCTGCTGTCAGCGACACATGCATAATTTTTCCATGCACTCCGTAATATCTTCCAGTCATATCAGAATTACTGCTAAAGAAAGAATTGCCCTTCTGTATCTGTTCAGTTATTTTCTTTACAGACTCTTCTCTAGTCCATGGCGCATCGGACTTTTTAAGAATCTTTAATATCTTTACGTCGCTTTGATAATGATAGCGGCCGGGAGATACCTCGATAACCTGCCGCCTTAAAAATATCTGCGGGGTAAGCGTGTTACTAAATGATTCGAGCAATGATCCATACAGGGAAATTACACCCATGTATGTTCCTTGTAATTTATTCTGTAGGAGTACGGTATCGCCAATCGATACATCCTTCAGACTAACTTTACCTTCGATGAGTTCGGTGTTTCTTACTGCCTCGACATAACTCTTAGAACTTACCGGAATTAATGTCATCTTTGTTTCTGTATTTTCTCTTGCCCAAATACACTTCTCTTGTATCAGGCCCTCTGTAATCCCAGTAACATGCAGAATTTGTTCAAGATTATACGAAGTAATCCTCACCATAAACCCCCTGGGATCAATAACTAACCATGTTTGGTCTACGGATCCGTAGTTCTTCTTATCTGTCTTATGGAGTGTAAAACCCGGCAATGGAATATTTTCATGATCTTGTAATCGGGAATATTTTCTAGCAGCACCATCTATCTTACGCTTTTCGTTGGCTGAATCACCTAGCGGAATTACAGCAGCTTCAGGAAGCTCGTATTTACCACCACTTGCATCCCATCCAAAATATATATTTTTTGAAATATTAAGCATCATCACCTTGTTAACTTTAACAGAATCTGGTACTCTTCATACGCACGCTGAAGTTGCGGATTGTTCCTTCTAATCCACTCTTCTTCCCGAATATCATCTAGCGTATTGATATCTTCTAAAAATTTCTTTAAGCCCGAATAACGGCAGAACTCAGTGGTCAATGTTATTCTAGAATCTATTACATGCATTGCTGTAGAATGAGTTTCAAAATTGGTCTCTAATCTACACCTTGCAGAATATTCTCTGCCGAAGAAATTATTAAATTTTTCGTAATCATTCTCAGTCATCAGAATCTTTCAGTTGCTTAATTCTGCGCTGCGCCAGTGTATGCAATATCAAGAATTGCTGTTGTTCTTCGGGGTTCGGAGTTTCCCTCACCAAGTGCATATAATTCTCGTCGAGGATAGTCGCATCAAGAAGATCAGAGTTCTTGATTATAACAAGTCTTTGCTTCAGTTCAGCAGTATCATACATGATGTTCTCCTTCGTGATTATATAACTATTTATTATGTTATGAAATACCGAGCCCGAATTGCATCCTAAACATTGTTGCATCAGTTCCATCTTCAAATCCAAATTTATTGCCGCCTAACATTGTCCAGCGACCTTCGAGATTTTCAACACACCAAATAACAATACCACGTTTAGCAATTTCATAATAAGGGATATTTAGATGAGTGAATGTCCAAGATGTATCTTTATCCCGAATTAGTTCATTCATGGGCACATATGTATTTTTATCCATAATTCCTTTAATAAAACTTATAAGCTTATACTAAGTGTAACATTATTGTGACATAATGTCAACATAATGTAAAAAGCCGGCTAAGCCGGCTTTTTAATTACTTACAGAATGGTCGCCAATTATCTTCGGGCTGAGCAAGCCTATTTGCAACAACATACATAGACATTGGATTATGTCCAAGCCCTAGATGGCTTGCGCCAGGTATCTCAACATTTTCAGTAAGTGGACCAGTTTCTTCAATAGAACATGTCCAGTGTATTACACCATCAGATTTACTATAGATTGAGGTAAACGGAACAGGAGGCGGTTTTGCAATACGTTCTATAATACCCTTATCTTTAAAGTTTTTATCTTTACTCAAGAATTCATAAAGTTTACCTACAGCAGATTCTGTCGGAATCTGCTTAAAAGGAGAGCCCATAGTAATTACCTGCCGTACTACCTCCGGACATAGTTTGGCTATTTCTCTACTGTAAATACCGCCTAAACTCCACCCTATTAGACTAACTTTTTGATTGCCCGTATCTCTATAGATGCTCTGTACTAAATCAGTCAAACGCTTTGTCAACTCATCCATACCGCGTCGCGGGCCAAGATTTCTTCCTTGTCCCCAAGGGAATGATTCGTATCCCAAATTATCTAAAAAATTTCTTAGGTAATGTGTTGACCCGTCGGCACCGCCTAAACCAGGTATTGTAAGAACGGGATGGCCATCGCCCTTCGGGGAGATATAGTTTAGTGGCACACTAACCGCCCAAGCCAACCCATATTCGTAAACACCACGTATACCTTCGAGTCCTAGCAAGATCTTGGATGGTTCTTCCATACTGTTCCTTTAAATAACTACGTATTTATCAGAACCCTACAGAGTTTCCGCACCCACAGCTTGTCTTTTGACTCGGATTGTTAAAGACAAAAGTTTCACCCATTAAATCTTTCTTATAATCAATCTCTGCCTCTTCGAGATACATCATACTCATACTATCAATAATCATTGTATGTAACGAGTCTAATTGAAGCTCGACGTCATCTTCGGCCTTTTCGGACTCGACGGCAAAATAGTAAGTAAACCCATTACACCCGCCACCTTGCAGACCGAAGCGAATCAACGATGACTTTTCGTCAATCAGTACACTTATAATTTTTTCTTTTGCTTTGTCTGTTACCGATATCATGCTCTTTTCTCTACAATTTGATCTGCCAATCCTAATTCAAGTGCCTGCGGAGCCGTAAGCCACTTATCTCTATCCATAAGTTCCACAAATCTGTCATATTTAATACCTCTTGAATTATGCTTAACATATAATTCAGTCATTTCTCTCTTAATACGCAGACTTTCAATTAAATCAATTTCCATGTCCGATACCTTACCGCGTGTACCTGACGAAGGCTGGTGAATCATCGTAATGGCGCGTGGAAGAAGATATCTATGGCCAGCTGCTCCTGCCTGAGCAATAAATGATCCCATACTTGCTGCCATTCCTGTAACATACGTATAGACAGGGCACTTAATATATTGCATTACGTCGTAGACGCCAAGGCCGTCATAAACACTACCACCCGGACTATTAATGTACATATTGATTGGCATCTCTGGATTTTCTGCCTCTAAGAAAAGAAGCTGTGCAATCATTACATTACACATCATTGTTTCAACTTCGCCGGTGAAGAAAACTACACGTTCCTTCATCATTCTCGAGTACAAGTCGTACGATCGTTCTCCGCGAGCAGTTTGTTCCACAACAATGGGGATCAGGGCGTTTTGCATTTATTTCCTTAGTTAAGTTTAGTTGATATTCCGAATTTTAAAGATTCTTCTGGTGTAAAGTGTTGATCAGTGTTTACCAACCTTCTATCGGTAAATTGTTCCTTTGTGAGCTTTGCTCTACTTTCAAAGATCGCATCAGTGTAATCTTCAATTTCTGTAAGTCTTTTTACAGCCGTATTTAATTGACCTTGTATAGTATACACTTCAGATATAGTTAATGTCAAATCACCGGAATTATACTTTGAGTAACTCTTTAAAAATTTATACATACCCCATAGTGTCCAACTCGTAGGGTGTATCATGAAATCGGCACGCGGACCGGCAATCCTAGTATCACCTGCAAGAAATATAAGCACTGCCGAACTCATGCACTTACCGTTTGTAATTGTTGTTACCCTGTTCCTGTAATTTTCTAAAAGATAAAATATGTCTCTTGCAGCATCTGGGTCACCGCCATCTGAGTCTATGTTTATTTCCAATGATAGAGTAAGGTCGGCAGAGAGTGCATCAACAGCATTTTTTATTATTTGAATATGATGGTCGTTGATACTACCTATAATGCTTTCTATTCTTGGCATAGCTATATTTATACTACTTTTGCTAACATCAAATTGATAAATAGAGATATGAAGATAAAAGATATTCTAAACGAAAGTTCTACTGATGTTGTGGCACGCTTCTATAAAGAGGCAAGCCAATCATATGACAAGTTTTACAATCCCGAAGACGTCAAGTATAAGGAAAAGAATGCCAAATACTATGACGACCATTTTAAGCAATGGTTCAATGAAGAGGTTGTTCCTGTTTTTACAAAACCTGTAGATAAACCGCAACCAGAATATAATGTCTTGCCTAAAGATGGAAAACTTCAGTCACCCGGTTACAGAGGGCTTCAGTATGCTCTGGCTGGTGCCGGCCTACCTTATAATCATAAGGTTCAACGCTACGAACCTAATGCATCTAGAATGCTCGCATCACAGACAATGGACGCGGTTAGAAACAATAACAGTCAATAACCCTTTAATTTCTTAATTAACAAATCTTCTATTTGTTCTTCTGTAAATTCAAATACAGCTAAATCATATCGATTGGATGCAGTCATAAAATCCTGCAATGGTTGGTCAATTTCTATTGGTAACTTTCTCATAACCGGCATTCCAGCACGATCCCAACTTTTAAGAAGATAAACATTAGTCCCGGATCTACAACACAGAACATATTGACCGTCCTGAGTCATTATCCCATACATTAATCAATACCTAATGCTCTGTGAATGCTAGCTGCAAGGTCGGGGTCAAAGTTATCTGCTTCTTCGTTGAACCAATCTGTATTCTTCATACCCCATTGCCAATAGCTATGAGGAATCGACGTCATTAACTCACCCTTATGCTTTCCGAACGGCATACGCTCATAGATTATAGGCTCGGCTGCCCATTTCGCAATCTGCGGTCCGTATGGAGCATCCTTGTCTAAAAGTGCTAGTTCTTCCATCATATCAACGAAGCATTCTAATAGTTTGGCTGTAATGAATGAGTCATTGCCTGCACGATGGCACATCATTTCGATGGGTACATCGAGTTTTAATGCAAATCTTAGGTATGGAAGATTTGTCTCTTCAATACTCTCAATGCCATTAAATAACTTTTTAGCCATTCGCCATGTACAGATCCATGTATGATTTGATGTATCAATGCCGTGCCTCTCTAGGACACGCATATCATAAAAATGATTATGGGCTACTAAGTAGCCATCGATATATCCGCTAATGACAGATTGAAAAGTATCTGCAGAATCAATAAACGACGGCTTACCAGCAACCATTTCGTTTGTGATATAACAAATCGATTCCACCTTAGGCGGAATTTTTCTATCAATGGGCTTATGCAATTCTTGAAAGATTGTCCAAGTACCGTTTTCACGGATAACGAACCCGGATTCAATAATTTCAGCAATTTTATAATCGTCAGAGTTTGTTTCAGTATCTAAGATTAAACAACTCTGTAAAAATTCTTCTTTATAGGACATAAACTCTCCAGTTATTATGAGTATAACATATACTTACTGAAAAGTCAATTCTATAGTCAAGAAAAATGGCACCGTGTGCCACCTTTACTTATTATCTGGTAAATTTCTTAATAGAGTATCAACCCTTAGAAATTCTCGATGAAGTCTGGCGAGTGCCTCTTCTAATTCTTTTTTATTAGGACTAGAAGAGGGTTTCTCCTCTTCGGGCTCAGCCTCATCACTGAAGTCTCCGAGCCGCACGATTTACCTTCCGTAACCCTTCATGTTGCCAAGTTTAGCAAAACGACCCATCCATGCTAGGACATCTTCGTCAGCACCTTCCTTGACATTTTCCTTCTTATCAGCAGCCTTATGTACTAGACCCTTTTCTGTCTTAGTAACGGTACCGCCCTTAGATGTCTTAGATGTCTTAGACTCGTCATCCTTTTTCTTAGATGCTAGATCTTCCCAGGGATTCTTTTCTTCAGACTCGTCAACTTCTTCCTTCTTTTCCTTATCCTTGAGTGCCTTTGATAGAGTTTCTTTCTCATCGCCGTCGCTGTCTACATCAGGAAAATCGGGCTTTTTCTTTTCGCCAATCATCCTCATTCCTAGAACAGGTGCTACCGATTCTACAAGCTTATCATACTTCTTAAGATTTGATAGCATTGCTGCTACGTCTTTGTCTACATTTTCCATGGTTTGTTGTCCTTGTTGTGGTTGTGGTGGTTCTTGACCAATCTGCTGTGGCTGTTCACCGGCTGGAGATTCCGCCGATGATACAGCTTTAGGGCGTACTTGGTCAGTGAAATAGCCCCTGTCTACGAACTTGTGTAACTTTTTAATTTCGTCGTCGATTTCGTATGTCTTAATTTTATAGTCTTCGCCTTGCAATGTTGGATCATCGGAAAGATCCTTAAAGGCTTGCTCCATTTTAGTCTTATTATCCTTTAGGGCCTTTGCTAAATCTGTAAACAGATACGGAAACTGTTTTGCTACGCTTTCGGGCTTGGCCGGCTTATCAGTAATATCCATGAAGTTAGGACCGCCGGCATCGAACTGATATTTTTCAGTTTGACTAAGCTGTCTCTTTCCTTCCTCGTCCTTTACATCAACAAAGTTACCTTCCTTATCTTTTTCCTTAGCATAGGGAAATAACTGAAATAACATAGCTCTTCCGCTATAAGTATGAAAGTGCCCACCGTACTGTGAATTGGCTGTACACCACTGAGTGCCGAGACCTAGGGCGCAGCCGGCGGCACGGTTAAGTGTGGTATAGATTCTATATTCATCATTATCTACTAACTTAACGCTCTTAGCCATTTTATTTCTGGCTGCATTCTTTGCTGCATCTCTAATCTTTTCAAGCTTATCTTTATAGTGGGTTGTCATGTAATATCCAACATCACGCACACTATTAAACTTAAATAGATCCTTATGATTAGGGTCAAGCATATTTCTATTCTTTAAAAGATACCAATCTCTTAAATTCATATTCATAACACCGGTTAGATCTTCCCAGTTATGACTACCTGCAATATATCTTCTTGCAATCCATTCGCTATTAACACCATCTCGAGAATAAACTACGTTCTCGTATCCTTCGCGTTCAATTTTGTCAATGTTTTCTAAAAACCACTGTGCCAATTGTTCATCGGGTGCTTTCTGAAATGTTCTACTCGAACCTGCAGGAAATGCAGCAGGATGAGATCTTGCATCATCACGTATTGCATCAGCAAGACTGGCAACTAGATTCTTATCGTTCATTACACGCTGGCTGCCTTTTGTTAAGGCAGCAGCTTCCATAAGTAACGACTCAATTAACGAAAAGAAATGCATTATGTTAGAGACACCAAATTATCCCTGAGAGCATCTAACACCGGCTTCAATGCTACGGAATTACCCTCTGATGCGCTACGTAAGAAATCCTTATACCCGTCTGTACCTGGGCGCGACCCGGCTGCGTCAGCAATTGCCTTGATAATCTGGTCAGTGAAAGATCTCATTCCATGTCCATACGATGTATTAAGATCAACCTCACCGGAAGTATCAATTGTTGCTAGGAACTGCTTTAATTTGTTTCCGCTAGCAGCAATCTTTTGTGCTCCTTCAAAGTTTCCGCCGTCAATATATCTCTTTGCTCTGTTATTGATCTGGCTTAATGCTTGGTTGCCCAGTGTCTTAAGAACAGGACGAACTCTCTTAAAGATTTTCTTTACTGCTGCCATTTCGTCAACTTCAGGCGACTTCTTCATATCAGCACGATTCTGCATCTTTCCACGTTCAATGGCACTACTTGCAACCCATACAGTCTTTAGTGGTCCAATTTGATCTGCAAGCAGATTAAATGTGTTATTAGGATTCTGCATGTCCTTGCCGCTAATCTTACCCATACGTGCCTTCATAACAGTTGGGTCCGGATGTCTTTGCTCTGGTTCTTCGCCGGGTGCAGTAGGCTGACGCAATAGTGCAGGATCAACCTGCTGACCATCGTCGGTAAAAGCGATAATTTGATAAGGTAAAGTGCTGTCACCGGCCGGGTTATAAGTCTTGCCCTTCTTAGCAAACTCCGCGGTTCTATCCTTAATGAATTTCTCGTAAGGTTTGATTCCAGCGACACCGTCTGTGGCTGAAACGATAACAAAGTTATCAGGATTCGACTTAAACTCTTTCCACAGTAGTCGTTCGCTAAATGGTGCTGGTTGTAGATCAGCTTCATTACTCAGCTTATGCTTATTATGCATCCAACGAACTAAATTCTGACCGCCCTTTTCCTTGCCTAACATTTTGCTTAACGAGCTCTCATCTAGCAATTCTTCGTCAACTATTGTTTCCTTTAAAATTGCATTAATTTCCTCGTCCCACTTGAGTTGTTCAAATAGCGTAGGCTTAAGGATTCTTAGTTCTTCAGACTCACGTAATCTAGGCATATTTCCCCCTCTGCCGATCTGTCCCTGTGTACCTGGACCAGCAATTCTCTTTGATGCAGAATCTGGCCAGGCGTAAATGTAAACTCCACTTTGGTCTTTAACTACGTGGAACTTAACTCCGTTTATTCTATAATCTCTTGCGTCTGGATGATATCCTGGCATAACACGGCTGTGGTCAACTTGTGTTGCTCCTAAGTCTTCCGCGTTATCGCGTAGCCATCCTGCAACAGCCCTCATCTCGGCATCTGAATTGGGACCTTGCCCATTTACATTAGCAATTGTCTTAATTTCTTCAACCGGGGTTGTTGTCATTAATCCGAAGACGCCGCGGCCCATAGCACGAATAGCACGATCATCCATTCCTGGCAGGTTATTGATTAAATGCCATTCGGGACTTTGCATTCCTGCAGCCTGCATTGCCGAACTAACTACCGCAGGAACATCGCTGGCTGTTCTAACCACTACGTCTGTTACAGGAGGACGATCAGGCTCTGTATCGCCAACGCTTCTATCCATACGACTCATTAAATCGCGCATTTGTTCGGTGCCTGTAATTCCTGCTGTTCTTGCTGCTGTGGCATTAGCAGAAGCTGTAGGTAGGCCTGGTTCAGCGTCGCTAGGCTCGTCGTCGAAACCCACAGGCTCGTCGATATTTGCCGGCAGATGAGCTTGTCTAGGATTTAGAATATCGTCCATGTCGTCTAGGTTAAAATCCTGCGACTTTGTCTTTGTTTGCTGCGTTGCTTCAGACACATCTCCTGTAACCTCAGCATGATACTTTCTCAACTGATTAGGAGTCATCTGCGCCATTTGTGATTCAGAGTAGGATTTCGATGCATTGCTTAGGCCCATGCTATCCATATACTTAATTGTTGCAATCATGTCCATTGCTTCATCGGGATCAATTTGAGACATCTCGTCTTGTGCTTGCCTAACTGCCATTGGATCGGCATCGTAATCTGGTTCTTCAGGCATGTCAAAGTCGCCCTCACCGAGATTTTCTTCACCATATGTCATTGGCGAATCTTCGCCACCGGTTTTCTTAAACTCGGTCTTGGTAACAATGTCGCCTAACTTAACACCCTTACCAGACTTCGGCTTTTCAATAACATTATCTGTGTCATTAAACATATCCATATCTTCTTCACCAACAACCGGCTTTGTTGAAGGATTGTCACGTGTACCTACAGAAGCGTTATGTCCCCTCAATGCTCCCTTAGATGTTTCTTTGCCCGATGCAGATCCAATATGCTTAGACCCGAACGACTGACCTGGATTACGTGGACGATTCATATATGGAAGTTGTTGAACTTTACCACCAGCCGCAGTAAATGCAGCTACAGCATCATCATCTTCGTCGAACATGCCTACTTCTTCGAGACCCATCATATCTACATCGATATCATTCATGCTTGCATCAATCTCAGAATCCATGCCATGGTCATGACCCTGATGATCACCGGCGCATGTTGGGCAAGCAGTCTGTGGCATCGATGGCGGAGTTGGTGCGACGGGTGCCATGTCTATTCCGCCAAAAACAACAGATCCCTCGGGCGGAATTCCGCCGAGCCCGTCAAGGGCACCATTCATTCCTGGCATTTCATCTTGTGATGGAAAACATGTTGGGCAATCCCAGCTTCCGCAACCACATTCGTTAGTTTGTCCCGGAATGTCTTCAGCCAACTCTTTACCTTCGCTTGAAAGTGCTTCCTCAACTGCTGACATCCATTTTGAAAATTCGTCTCTTTGATCCATTGCTGGCTCCCTTGATTGCATTCCACTATTTTGTGGTTGTTCTATCTTTACATTATCAGATCCAAACGACATGGGAGACAAATTACCGTCATTATCCATATCACCGAAGTTATCTTTAGCATCTTGCTCTAGAACAGCAGCTACGTTTTCTACAGGGACAACAATTTGTTTTCCATCAAATAGAATTATGCAGTCTTCTCCTGTTGTGCCGTATCCTACAAATACTCCAAATCCGGGTCCGATTACAGCACCGTAAACGTCAGCAATTTTTACCATATCGCCTGGGCGAAACTCGGGCTTGTCATTCATTCTTCCAGTAGTGTCGGGTTCCTGTGATGCATGGAACCAGTCATTTCCCTTTTGATATGGATCTTCGTAATCGCGCTCTGGCAATGAGAAATCATCTTCAGATAATTCACGGGCAACACCCTTAATATCAATCATTGCCCCGTTAGGAGTGCTATGCATATATCTTCCGGTGCCGCCTCCTACAGAAGGATTTACCATAACGGTAGCATCTTTCTTAATTAATCTCTCTGGTGTGGGTTGGTCAGGAAAAACAGATGGAACACTCTCCATAATTTTTAACCATTTTCTTAAATCAGACATTAAAGGCCTCTGCTATTCAATGTACTTATTTATCACACTTCGAGGTCTAGGCGGCCATAAAAAAAGGAGCCCGGAGGCTCCTTTTGACTTGCACGGCTCTTATTTAAGGCCGTTTGGGACAATTTCTTGATGTCGCCAGTGTTTATCAGTTTGCACATGCCCCTTTCTGACGAATTTTGCGATGCTTCTTGCAAAATCATCATAGTGGTAGCTATCGGCAATCCTCACAACAAACCCTTCATCCTTTTCTGGATCGAGCATGCGGTGAATACTTCTGAAAAACACCTCGTCCCACACGCCATCATATATTACCGGAACTGGTTCAATGTCAAGCAGTTGGAAATATTGAACGGTATCGTCCCACGGCAGACAAACATTGTGTTCATCCCAGATAGAAAATCCCATAAAGTAAGATGGGAGATTATCGTAATAAATCGAATGCTTGGCCCAGAGGTTCTCGCCGCAGATTCTCCAATTTTCGGGCATATTATGGGCAATGCCTGCAAACATCGACTTAACCCATGCACGATCCTCACCACCTCTGCTATCAATAGAGCGAGCATGGACGTGGCCGTTGCTGTATCCGGTGGTGGTTTC